>Ga0325402_1003207_pt1 | contig 14671 bp, 6 predicted proteins | sample PopdelMetagenome_22_FD_207212 | JGI IMG/M metagenome (GOLD analysis project Ga0325402, IMG submission 207212) | Populus deltoides microbial communities from Bellville, Georgia, United States - Xylem-PdKOR-R3 | ecosystem: Host-associated > Plants > Phyllosphere > Stem > Wood/Secondary xylem... | reverse complement strand
TACTTTTTTGTTTCGTGTACTTGAATGCAGATGCAAGGGTAAGATACGTGCATGCATCATACCTTTTTTTTTTATACATATACATGATTACTTTTGACAGTATCAAGTATGCATGAGATAAGTTTAAATTCTCCTGTCATTTAATAGGTTTGAAAAGACCATTTAGTCACGACATAGGACCCAGTAAATCATATTTGGGGTGTTCAGCAAAAAATTGTACAAGCACACAATGATCTATCTAGTCACCTTACGTGGTACTATACCGAGCAACTCTAGTCATTAACGAGAAGAGAAGATTTAAATTAATTTCATAACCTTGGGTCGAAGAGTCTCATCAATCAAACACTGTCCTTGTCTTGCATTAAATGTTTATTAGCAACAAAAATAAAGGAAAGCCTTACCGAGCAACACACTTGAAATGTTCATCCTTGCATGTCTGACTACTAGAAAATGCCAGTTTGTTCTTCACAAGTGCGCGGGAACAATTACTCATAATGACAAATTTGCATTTGGATCTCAGAACCCTCAAATGTAAACTATTGTCTATTTGATCAGGATGCATTTATGCTCTCTGTTGACCGCAAGGGATTTGATGTGCTGGCAAAAGTTCCTAGTTCACGATTAAAGGATGGCACCAGTGAATACGTATGGAAACAATTCAGATTCCCTTTCAAAGAAGAGGCACTTGATGTTGAAACCTTTTGCCATCAACTTGTGAAAATGGAGGAGGAGGCTGTCAAGAAGGTTTCAGGCTACAGCGGTTTAACATGAAGGATGATTTTGACGATATTGCAAGGGAAGGAATCATCCAAGAAGCATGTGACAGTGGAAGTTGTGCATCTGCTGGGAAGATGGATGTCTGGAAGGGTTTTGAAGACAATAGCTTAGAATCCGAACCATAATATTTGATGGTTCATCTGGTGCATGCGCATGTATTTCATATATAGGGACGGATAGGCCCGATTTAATTCTTGAGGGGAGAGGTTCTTGTTAAGAATATGGCTCTATTTCGCTCATCAGAGAAAGCTATGGGTTTCTATTTATCATTTTCCCATGGTTAAATTGGTTAAAAATTACTGTTCATTTATTTTCGCAGAGCTAAATTTGCAGAAAGGCCAGTAGAAGTCATCCGCGAGAAAAACATTAATGGTAGGCCGTTCAAGAAGAAGCTTATATTCGAAGGCAAACCCTGGGCGAACACGATGGAACTCATACAACAGAACAGAACTAAACACATCAGTTAGACTAGCCAACAGTTCAGGAATATCATGTTCTTCCATGCATGGAACTATACCATGGGCGCAAAACACGAACTATAAACTGGTTAATATATATATTTCGAGCGCGATAATGTATTTGAGAAAAAAACTGGAATAAGAAAATCTTCAACACCATGACTAACTGCAGAAAATAGAAATATTATAGTGTACTAATATCCACGACGGCGATGAAAACAAACACCTAAAATAGCACCACCGCCTATTCATCATATCATTATAACAAAAAGATCAAACGGGCACACTTAATCAACCTCTTCTATCTTGGGACCAGCACCACTGCCACTAGCTGGGGGAGTATCATCATCCATTGCACCACCCATGTCACCACCTCCGGCACCTTCATACATCTTGGCAATAATGGGATTGCAGATGCTCTCGAGCTCTTTCATCTTGTCCTCAAACTCATCAGCCTCAGCAAGCTGGTTGCTGTCCAACCATTGGATAGCCTGATCAATGGCATCCTCTATCTTCTTCTTGTCATCCGCAGCCAGCTTGGAACTGATCTTGTCATCCTTGACAGTGTTCCTCATGTTGTAGGCATAGTTTTCCAAAGCATTCTTTGCCTCAACCTTTTTCTTGTGTTCCTCATCTTCTGACTTGTACTTCTCAGCCTCCTGAACCATCTTCTCAATATCTTCCTTCGACAACCTACCCTTGTCATTAGTGATCGTGATCTTATTCTTTTGTCCTGTAGTCTTGTCCTCTGCCGACACATTCAAGATACCATTTGCATCAATATCAAAGCAAACAGTGATCTGAGGAACACCCCTAGGTGCTGGAGGAATGCCAGATAGCTCAAATTTGCCCAGTAAGTTATTGTCCTTTGTTCTTGCTCTCTCACCCTCAAAAACTTGGATCAAGACACCAGGTTGGTTGTCAGAGTAGGTCGAGAAAACTTGCTCCTTCTTGGTGGGAATGGTGGTGTTTCTTGGGATCAAAACAGTCATAACTCCACCGGCAGTTTCCAATCCAAGAGACAGGGGAGTGACATCAAGAAGAAGTAGATCCTGCACCTTCTCATTGCCTTCCCCGGTCAAGATAGCAGCCTGGACTGCAGCACCATATGCAACAGCCTCATCAGGGTTGATGCTCTTGCAGAGCTCCTTCCCATTAAAGAAGTCTTGCAATAGCTGCTGCACCTTGGGAATCCTGGTGGAACCACCAACAAGGACAACGTCATGGACAGTGCTCTTGTCCATCTTAGCATCCCTCAAACACTTCTCTACAGGCTCCATACACTTCCTGAAGAGATCCATGTTCATCTCCTCAAATCTTGCACGAGTAATGGTTGAATAAAAGTCAATACCCTCATACAGAGAGTCAATCTCAATGGTGGTCTGCGCAGTGGATGACAGGGTCCTTTTTGCCCTCTCACAGGCAGTTCTCAACCTCCTAAGAGCTCTAGGATTTCCACTGATATCCTTCTTATTTTTCCTCTTGAATTCTTGAACAAAGTGGTTCACCATTCTGTTATCAAAATCCTCGCCTCCAAGATGGGTATCTCCAGCAGTGGCTTTCACCTCAAAGATACCCTCCTCGATGGTAAGAAGAGAGACATCAAAAGTACCACCACCCAAATCAAAAATCAACACATTCTTCTCCCCAACACTTGTCGCCTTCTTGTCAAGGCCATAAGCAATGGCAGCAGCAGTAGGCTCATTTATAATACGCATAACATTCAGGCCAGCAATAACTCCAGCGTCCTTTGTGGCCTGTCTTTGAGAGTCGTTGAAGTAAGCAGGGACAGTGACCACAGCGTTCTTGATAGCGGTACCAAGGTAAGCTTCAGCAATCTCACGCATCTTAATGAGAACCATTGAAGAAATCTCCTCGGCGGAAAACTGCTTCTCCTCACCCTTGTAGGTAACCCCAATCATAGGCTTGTCACCAGGACCAGAGATGACCTTAAATGGCCAGAGCTTGATATCACTCTGGACTGAAGCATCACTGAATCTCCTACCAATCAACCTCTTTGCATCTACAGTAACATGACCAAACACCAATTAGCTACAGAGCTCACTCAGTTAACTCAGTAATGACTAATAATTAAAACAAAAGGTAAGAAAAAAAATTAACCAAGTTTATGCAGAAACTACAAATACCAGAAAACAGCTTATGAAGCTTATGCAGTAACTACAAAATACCAGAGAGCAGTTTATAATAAATAAAAAGAAGCTACTGGATCTGAAAGCAATATCCATCCATCTACCAAAACTAAAAAGTCTAAATAGAAATAACACAAGATCCTTCTTGGATAAGATCAGAGCAGTATGTGTGTGTATATATATATATATAAAATCATTCTTGGCTAAAATCAGAACAGTATAAAAATATCTTCTGAAAGAATACTAACCAAAGACGGTGTTGATTGGGTTCATGGCGACCTGGTTCTTAGCAGCGTCGCCGATCAAACGCTCAGAGTCAGTGAAGGCAACATAAGACGGTGTAGTTCTGTTGCCTTGATCGTTAGCTATGATTTCCACTCTGTCGTGTTGCCAAACACCAACGCATGAGTATGTGGTGCCTAGATCAATGCCGATTGCCGGTCCTTCTCCTTTTCCGGCCATTATAAAACGATTTTAGAATCACGCGGGGGACGATAAAAGAGAAATTTGAGTATTCGGGTTTCGCCTTCTGCGATGGTGTGCGGATTAGAGAAGGGGGATGCGTATATACGTGTTTTTTTTGTAAGTTCTGGAATGTTCTGTAAAGAAAGAATGGATCTGTGCCGTTGATTTTGAGTTTGTTGACGGTTTAGATGGGTTGAAGAAAATTCTGAGCTGGTGGTTTTAACTTATTGGAGACGTTTGTGGTTTCCTTAAAGGGGTGGGTTTTCTGACCCGGTCGAGCCGACATGCGAGTTTGTAAATTAGTAATGGTACACGACATGTCGCAAGGAGCATTGGGTGAATGAGTTTATTAGGGCTGCCTGTTTGAGGGTTCCTGTAATGCTGGCATTGTTAAAATACATGCATGGTTTATTTGTTGTAAAGTGCTATGATTGCCTGCGATTTGAATTGTGATTTTTTTTTCAAAATTTTATCTAACTTTTTCTTCGTAAAATTGAACTTTGTTAGCTAAATTTTTATTTTTGATTAAAAGACACGAGATTAAAGTGAAAAATAGGAATATTAAAGATGGTGTTTTTAAATTTATTTGTGAAATATATTTTAGTTCCTCAACTTTTTTGTTATAAGTTGACCGGTCTTTTTAATTGTTTAAAAATACATTTTGATACAAACATTTATTTTCATAATTTTTCAGTTTTTTTAATAGGTGGAGAGAGGGTAGTTGTCAGATTCTGGTAAAAAGAAAAAAATTTTTATCGGTGATGATTTAACCACCAAACAAGTTAAAAAGAGTGTCAACAAGTTCTACTCGATAAATGGAGTCATATAGTGGTTGTTTTAAATCTCAATATAGCCTAAAAACCCAAATCTAGGTCAAGGGCACAATATTTTTTTCAATTTAATTTAGTGGTTTGGATCATTTTTTTAGCTTAATGGGTTAATAAGTTGGTTTCTTAGTATTCTGATGGTGCTTGCAAGGTAATTTGTGGTCAAAAAAGGTTTTTGAGTAAAAATCCTGTAGGCCTGATTTTTCAACCACCACGGTGGTGTTCGAAATCTGAACTGGTAAATGACATGACACGTCGTTTCCCACAACATGCAACATGTCGTTTGCCTATTCTTTTTTAAAGAAAAATAGGGATGGATAACTTATCTGCCGCACCTTTTAAAAAGGAAAAAAAATAGTATGCTAAGGCGCGCGAGGCTGGGCTTCAAGGCCCACGCGTTCGAGCTTTCCTTTTTTAGGTATTTTTTTTCAACTAGTACTCTTTTTATGTCTTTTTAAAAAATAGTGATTAGGTTTGTTTTTTTAATTAATACTCATCCTTTATCTTCTTCTTTTTTTTTTTACTTGTTTAGCTTTTTTTAAAATAGCAATTATTGTTTTTAATTATTCTTTATGAGGTTACAAATTACAATGATTCATCATTAACTTTTTTTATATATTTCATATGAATTAAATTTATTTTTATAAATTAAAAATATTTTTTTATAATATTTTTAATACGTGCAACCTTACATAATATTTGTTTCCTTTTATTTTATCCAATAAATTTTACATGTCTTTTAATTTATATTACAAATTGATTTTAATAAAAAAATTCATTAAATACAACTGAGTAAATGACTCATGTAACGCTATTAAATATCTTGATTTATATTCGTCTCTTAATTTTATTTATCGTCAATTTTTTTCTATCAAATTATCCCGACCTCATGATATATGACACATAATAGACACATAATCTTGACATATCTCATGTCTAGATCATGGATTTCGCATGCTGACCCAATTTTACCCAGAGCAATATTTGTTTTTTTTGTTGTTGTTACCTCATGTTTTATCACATTATCAAATTAATCAAAATTTAACTCAATTATTAAATTTTTCTGGCTTTTTTTAAAACATGATCATCACCTTTTTTTTAGGTTAAAAACATTAGCTCGGCCCGCGGTATTCCATGGATTATCAATTTAGTAAAAGGCTAAACAAGGAGCTAAAAAACATAAAACGCTGGCAACTGGTTGTCAATTGTTTTCAAAATCATGTATAGTGGTTTTGTAGAATTATGATAGTGGTTGTTACTCTGTTTTTTCAATTATCCCGACCTCATGATATATGACACATGATAGATACATAATCTTGACATATCTCATGTCTAAATCATGGATTTCGCATGCTGACCCAATTTTACCCAGAGCAATATTTGTTTTTTTGTTGTTGTTACCTCATGTTTTATCACATTATCAAATTAATCAAAATTTAACTCAATTATTAAATTTTTCTGGCTTTTTTTAAAACATGATCATCACCTTTTTTTAGGTTAAAAACATTAGCTCGGCCCGCGGTATTCCATGGATTATCAATTTAGTAAAAGGCTAAACAAGGAGCTAAAAAACATAAAACGCTGGCGACTGGTTGTCAATTGTTTTTAAAATCATGTATAGTGGTTTTCTAGAATTATGATAGCGGTTGTTACTCTATTTTTTCAATTAAAAAAATAAAAAACAATCGAGCTTTATGTTTTGACTTCAAAAAATATTTTAAAAACAAAAGAAAATAAAAACTGCAAATGATACCAAATCATCGCTTAGCTTTCACTAGATAAGTAGTCCACGCTCTTCCATGGGCCAGGTCGATATTTTTTTGTAACTTGATAAAATAATATTCAAGCATAACTACTATGTTTTGATGTATCAAAACAAATTTCACGACTCGAGTCATGGATTTTATTGGGTTTAATAAGATGCTTAATTTAATTATATGATAAAAAATAACGACAATAAATGCATCGATGTCAATCCGGGTTGACATTTCATACCGTTGACTCGAGTCATGAGACAAGAACCATCATATATAAAAAAAATAATGAAGTTCGATTTTTAACAATTTAATGTTAAATGATAAAATTTAAAAAAATAAAATGAATTTAAAAAAAAGGATAAAAAAATAAAAGAACGGGGATCAAATTTGATATAAAAATAAAATCATGTAATATGATGTAAAAGCCCATAAGCAATTTGAATTAGTATGGTAAACCTGCAATATGAGTCGTGAGACCGTACTATCCTCATAGAGAGAAAAATAAAAATAAATAAGTTGAATTTTCAATAAATCCAATGTTGAATGATGAAATAAAAAAATTAGTGTAAAAAAATAAAATAAAAAAGACAATGAAAATCCAGGTTAACATTTCATATTTGTGACCCAGGTCATGAGACCGGAATCATCATATAAAAAAAATCACAAAGCCTAATTCTCAAATAATCTAATGTTTAGGGATAAAATTAAAAAATAAATAAATAGAAAATCAATATAAAAAATGGATGCAAAGAAAAAATAAACAGAATTAAGAGAATGAGAATAAAATCTAACACGAAAATTAAAATAAAATGATGTAAAAGCTACGGGTCAATCTGAGTTAGCTTGACAAATTTATGATCTAGGTCGTAAGGCTGATTTATTCTCATAAAAAGTAAATCGAAAGAAACAAAGAAGCTTGATATTCAACAAATTTAATATTAAATGATGAAACTAAAAAAGAAAATCAGTATAAACAAGAAGAAGAAAAAAACCAATATCAATCCGGGTCAACATTTCATACTTATGATCCAAGTTATGAAATCAAGATCATCGCACAAAAAAACTATAAAACCCAATTCTCAACCAATAAAATGTTGAGGTACCGAATTAAAAAAAAAAAACAAAACCACTTTCAAAAAATAATAAAAAAAATTAAAAGAATATGGATCAAATTTGACATGAAAATAAAATAAATTAAGATGACAATGGATGAAATAGAAAATAAATTTAATGATAAAAATGATAAAAAAATTACAATTAAAAGAAGAAGGATTGGATTTGTTATAAAAATCAAATAAAACTAGGTGGTAGGGGATGAAATTAAAAAAAAATTCAAAACAAATAAAAAGCAATAAAAAAAATGAGTACTGTAATTGAAATAAAAATAAACAGGAGGACAACTTTTAATTTTGGTTAGACTAGCGCATATCTTGAGCAATTGAGAGAGACAAAAAAGGGGAGGAGAAAAAAATTTTATCGCCGCTAAATTATTGTTTATAACGCCACATGTGTTATCCCATTTGATGTGTCACACTCGACCCTTCATATGACGCCATGGTTGGATGTTTTTGGCCATCAAAGAAGGCCACATCCACCGCTATTGGGTGTGGGTGACCCCATCTAATGACATGTATGTTGCAAGTAACCAAAATGTTTTTTTTAAAATAATATTTTATATTTGTAAAAATATTAAGTTATCTCTCAACTAATATTAGTTGATTATAACCAAAAAGAAAAAATAAAACTTCAGGAAAAGATGTAAAAGCTCCTCAAGGTCATTTTAATAATTTTGTTATTCCAATGGTAATTAAGTAATTTTATTGTGTTTATAATTAAAAAAGGATTAAAAAGCTTTTAAAGGGTAGTTTTGTATTTTTTTTGGTTTTAAGGGTAAATATTTATACCGTGCAATTTTTTTTTTTATCTCTAATCAATCTGACAATAATCAATGAACCATGATAAAAATATTATATTACCTCTAAAACAAGTTAATGGATTTTGTTTGAAAAGAAAAAATAAACATTTTACCATATGAATCCACAATGAAATACGAGTGCATACATAGTAAAAAGTTAAGCTCTTTTAGATTTTTTATTAAGTTTAGGCCCTCATTAATTTCAAATTGAACAATATAATTTGAATATTAATTTATAAACGTGCTTAACTTAAAGTTTTACTAATTTTCACGTTACATAGCAATTATTGGAAGGAAAAGTTTTTCGAAAACTTTATATTTGCATGTAAGTGATTATATATTCTGTGTGATGTGCTCGAAACTCTAGTGTTGAAGTTAAAAACTTTTGCAGGCTGTTTGCAAATGAAGATTTGGGTAAAATTGATTTTAACTCTACAATTTATTCTTGAAAAGAGACAGTAAAATAATAGCATCTTATACATTTTTTTCCCACGCAATCATCTCAATGGGTAAAAAACACATGGTTGTTCTAGTCAAATCCGCTCCTCTACTGTGAATTTGGGTGTGATAGATCTTAAATTTTCATTAACTGCTCACTTGCAATCCCTCAAACCTTGTATGTAAGTTAAGCGATGATAGATAGCGTAGATGGTGAAGATAAATAGAGACTTGTTGAAAATTATAAAGGAAAACCTGAATTATAATTTTTAAATATATTAAATATTTAAACATATATTATTAATAGATAAACATATTTTATACTAAAATCCATTAACTTAAAAGATTCATGGAAGGATAAGTCGGGAGAAAAACAACTCATTGTAAAAGTTCAACTAGGGTTAAGACTCATGAAAATAAAAGCTGATAAAATGTCAAATTTAATTTTATTGGGTCCAACCACACGCTAGATCTAAACACTTAAGTGTTTGACAAGATGTCAGATCCAGTTCTCTTGGACTTACCTACTTGCCAAGTCTAATCGTTTATGAATATAGCAAGATATCAGACCTAACTTTCTAGAACATGGTTACGAGTGAGGCTTAAACTTTAATCAAAGTTTTTAGTGCGAGACCTCTTCAAGTAAACTCAATTATCCAAACCGAGTCGAATAACAATTTTTTCTTTATAAATAATAAGGTGTTACATTCTTTAATTTTTGACATGAACGGTTACCTCACACTAACAACAAGGTAGTTAGCTAATCAACTATATCATCAATTTTTTCAACAAAACCATGTCGTTTACAAGCAAACAAGTTGTTAATTTTAGGATTTTAAATGCAAAACATTTAATAAGAAGCATGGTCGGGTAATGTGTCTATTTATATTTGTGTTTTAAAAGTATTTTTAAAAAATTTAAATTTTTTTTTGTTTTAAATTAATAATTTTTTAATTTTTCAGATCATTTTGATTGTGCTGATATCAAAAATAATTTTTTAAAAAAATATTATTTTAATGTACTTTCAAGTAAAACAACACTTTAAAAAATAACCGCTATCAGATTCTCGAGCACCTTTAATATCCAATAGACACAGACTAAATCAGTAGGTGTTCTTGGATCCAATTGAGAATTGATTGACTATTGGGGATAAATACGTTATTTTCAAAACAAAAATCAACAAAACTAAGAGTCTCAGTTAAGATTCATGCAACTGTTCAATTGCCCTAAAAATATATTTGTTTTAATTTTCTTATATAAAATTAATTTGCCTACATATTTATAACATAAATATACCAGAACTAGAAGGGACAAATCTTGATCCATCAGCAATCAATCAATAACGACATTTTAAAGCCCGTTCGACAATTCATCTAACTACATGGTAAGCTACGTAACCAAACATAATCTTAATCTCCAACCCTTCTTCTTGTCAAAACAATCACCGATCAACAATCCCCGTTCTCAAGTTATATTTTTTAATATCCAAAATCAATGGAAATTTATTAATTTAAACCATCTAATCCAATCGAAGACGAGAACAAAAATAAAAATCATCGAATTTAACTACGGAGAAGGTGGGTTTTTTTGGGCGTGCGCTGATCTCTCTTTTGATTAAATTTTTTAGAAATGTTTTTCCATCACAGGAAATTTGCACTCAGAAACGTAGGACAAACAAACAAGTACAACAACAGCTTACAAACGCTCCAACAATTTGTCTTGTCCTGATCAAGAGAAATCATTTAATTTGAATGTAATGCTGTTTCTTAGAATGGTTGCTCAAGCTATTCTCATATAAAAAGAGAGAGGGAGAGCGAGAGAGAGAGAGAGACCTGCTTAAGCTGGCTGATGGTGACGGTGATGGACCCTTGAGAATTCATGGTTTTAGAGTTCCTGCTTAGATGAGAAAGAAGATGGCCCTTTTAAGTCTTGATAAAGAAAATCGACGAAAAAAATGAATTAGCTCCTTCATGTGGCTTCGTTTGGACTGAAATCCATCAACTACATTGATCTCAGCGGGGCTTTCACGTGTCTTTCTTGGAGACCCAATTTAGACGCACAAATCATTGGATTTGGTGTGTACGCCGCAGGCGCATATGATTGCGATTTCTGGTTCTGGGCTTCACGGAATAGCCCTTCCGATTTGTTATTCAAAACCCACAGCTCTATAATATGGTTGCTGCTGTATTTTTGAGAGTTCAGTCGACCTCAAGGTCCGGCTGTATTTCTAAAAGGTTTTGTGTTATAAAATTATTTTTAAAAAATACAAAAAGATATTATTTTAAAACAAAATCAACCGCTAACTGCGGGGGGAGACCAAAATTAATTATACAAATGATAATAGTTTAAAATATTTTTTATTTAAAAATATATTGATATCACTTCCTGAGCCCCCTAACAAATTCATCGAAAGAAAAAGCTAAGAGAAACATAAAAACTCGAGTTCCAGCATTTCAGTAGATAATGTAGTTCGAACAGAAAGATGTAAAAACAGATAGACCAGCCCGCTCAAGAGGAGGACCGCAAAATCAACAGCCTAAAGAAAATAGGCTACGTAAAAAATAAGAAAATATCCCAGACAATAGGGGCATGAATCCGCATAAAAATAAAACCAAAATTTCCATCATCATTGTCCTCAACTCACTTAATCGACTTCCTCGATCTTAGGACCTGCACCGCTGCCACCAGATGGAGGAGCATCATCATCCATGCCACCACCCATGTCAGGTCCAGCACCTTGATACATCTTGGCAATAATAGGATTGCAGATGCTCTCAAGCTCCTTCATCTTGTCGTCAAACTCATCGGCTTCCGCGAGCTGGTTGCTGTCTAACCACTGGATAGCCTGGTCAATGGCATCCTCAATCTTCTTCTTGTCATCAGCAGCGAGCTTGGAGCTGATCTTCTCATCCTTTACAGTGTTCCTCATGTTGTAGGCGTAGTTCTCCAAAGAATTCTTGGACTCCACCTTTTTCTTGTGCTCCTCATCCTCTGACTTGTACTTCTCAGCCTCCTGAACCATCTTCTCAATATCTTCCTTTGACAACCTACCCTTGTCATTAGTGATCGTGATCTTATTCTTTTGTCCTGTAGTTTTGTCCTCTGCTGACACATTCAAGATACCATTTGCATCAATATCAAAACAAACAGTGATCTGAGGAACACCCCTAGGTGCTGGAGGAATGCCAGAGAGCTCAAATTTGCCAAGCAAATTGTTGTCCCTTGTTCGTGTCCTCTCACCCTCATAAACTTGGATGAGCACACCTGGCTGGTTGTCAGAGTAAGTTGAGAAAACCTGCTCCTTCTTGGTGGGAATGGTGGTGTTCCTTGGGATCAAGACTGTCATGACACCACCGGCAGTTTCTAGACCAAGAGATAGAGGAGTAACATCCAATAGAAGTAGATCCTGCACCTTCTCATTGCCTTCACCACTCAAGATAGCAGCCTGTACTGCAGCACCATATGCAACAGCCTCATCAGGGTTGATGCTCTTGCAGAGCTCCTTCCCATTAAAGAAGTCTTGCAATAGCTGCTGCACCTTGGGAATCCTGGTGGAACCACCAACAAGGACAACGTCATGGACAGTGCTCTTGTCCATCTTAGCATCCCTCAAACACTTCTCTACAGGCTCCATACACTTCCTGAAGAGATCCATGTTCATCTCCTCAAATCTTGCACGAGTAATGGTTGAATAAAAGTCAATACCCTCATACAGAGAGTCAATCTCAATGGTGGTCTGCGCAGTGGATGACAGGGTCCTTTTTGCCCTCTCACAGGCAGTTCTCAACCTCCTAAGAGCTCTAGGATTTCCACTGATATCCTTCTTATTTTTCCTCTTGAATTCTTGAACAAAGTGGTTCACCATTCTGTTATCAAAATCCTCGCCTCCAAGATGGGTATCTCCAGCAGTGGCTTTCACCTCAAAGATACCCTCCTCGATGGTAAGAAGAGAGACATCAAAAGTACCACCACCCAAATCAAAAATCAACACATTCTTCTCCCCAACACTTGTCGCCTTCTTGTCAAGGCCATAAGCAATGGCAGCAGCAGTAGGCTCATTTATAATACGCATAACATTCAGGCCAGCAATAACTCCAGCGTCCTTTGTGGCCTGTCTTTGAGAGTCGTTGAAGTAAGCAGGGACAGTGACCACAGCGTTCTTGATAGTGGTGCCAAGGTATGCTTCGGCAATCTCACGCATCTTAATGAGAACCATTGAAGAAATTTCTTCAGCAGCAAATTGCTTCTCTTCACCTTTATAGTTTACTTGAATCATCGGCTTGTCACCAGCTCCAGGGACGACCTTGAAGGACCAATGCTTAATATCACTCTGAACTGCAGCATCACTAAATCTCCTACCAATCAAACGTTTAGCATCTGCAATATGTAAATCAACACCAATTAGTAATCACACCCACTTGAACAAACCAAAGTACATTAAAACAACTTAATTAACAGATACTCCACAACTTGTGAATCAACACCAATTAATAATTATCCTATCAACCCCCGTTTAACAAAGGAACATTGTAAAAAAAAAATATAGTGACAGATATACTGCAACATATTATAACAACTTAAAGGACATTAAAACTACTTAAAGTCATAGATCCAACAACTGAAGCAGCGATCAGATTATATTATATAATAATCTATGGACATCGTATGAATAAAACAATTTCTACGCAAGAAAGATGTGTTCAGAATTAATAATTCAAAAATCCCCTTCCAATTATTTCTAGAAACGTAGAAATCACTCCTAAATTAGACACATAAGTTAAAATAATATTCAGAAATCAAGTAACAATGGCATCGCACATTGCATCGAGATGAAACTTTCCTAAACAGATTTATAAATATACAACCCTTAACTGCACCCTAAACAAGTAACATTAATCATAATTCAAATCCACAAACAAAATAAAAAAATTGAATCCAGATCTTAAAAAAAGTCAATATCAAGAGAATACTAACCAAAAACGGTGTTGACGGGGTTCATGGCGACCTGATTCTTAGCAGCATCACCAATCAAACGCTCTGAATCGGTGAAGGCAACATAAGACGGTGTCGTTCTGTTGCCTTGGTCATTGGCTATGATTTCCACTCTATCATGTTGCCAGACACCGACGCATGAGTAGGTAGTGCCTAGATCGATACCGATAGCCGGTCCTTCTCCTTTTCCGGCCATTGTAACTAGATCTAAAAATAGCGCGGCTTAAAAATTAAAAGAATAAGAATTAGGGTTTGCGCTACTAGAGAAATAAAGAATGAGAGTTTCCGAGGGTTAGTGGGGGTATTTATAGTGAGCTTGTTTTGAATTCCATTCTAGAATGTTCGATGGAAAAAGGGCGTTTATCTGGGCCGTTGGATCTTGAGTTTACTGACGGTCTGGATCCGTTGATTTTTCTCTGGTTTTCAATTATGGAAGTTTCCGTAACGCGTGTGGTCCTTGTTTGACGAAGTCGGCGATGCTGCGTGATACCAAACGGCTTGTCGTGTGAAAAATGGATTCGTCATTGACAACCTGGATTTGATCCACTCTTTACAGAACACGTCATCCCCGTTTCAATAGTATTAACAAAATAAATAAATAAATAAAAAGATGCAGGGAAATTATTGTAGCATTTTTTACCGCTCTCATTATTTATCGTGTATTGTAGTCGTGCAACTGTTTTCGTTTTAGTCTTTGATTTTTTTTATTCGATTGCATTCTTTTATGGTCTCGCTAATTTCTTTGAATTTCTTAAAAACAAAAACAATTAGAATACTAGGAGTCAAAGTGTAAAATGAGGAAAAATTGCATGGCCAATCTAAAATTTGCATGAAAAAGGTTTTTCAGTCCATCTATTTTTGTTTTTTCCCCTTCATAGTCCCATTAGTTTTT
>Ga0325402_1003200_pt1 | contig 14682 bp, 10 predicted proteins | sample PopdelMetagenome_22_FD_207212 | JGI IMG/M metagenome (GOLD analysis project Ga0325402, IMG submission 207212) | Populus deltoides microbial communities from Bellville, Georgia, United States - Xylem-PdKOR-R3 | ecosystem: Host-associated > Plants > Phyllosphere > Stem > Wood/Secondary xylem... | reverse complement strand
ATTAAATAGTATTTTTATTTTCAAAATTTGGCCTATCAATTAAGTTAAAAGCCTTTAAATAAAGTAAAAGGAACACAAGGATGCTAGTCATTTTCTAGGGTTTATTGAGAAAAAAGGTCAAGGATACCTTCAAACTTAAATTCCATTGCCTTTTATTTTAAAAGGGAAGTTTTTCATTGTTTCTAAGATTCCTTATTTCTCATGATTGAAATTTACGGTCCTTATGGACTTTTATGTCCATCCATATGTTCATATATTAAAAGAAAAACAAGCCAAGCAAGAAATTTGAAAAAAAGATAAAATAAAACAACAAATCATCAAAATTTGGATTGACTTTTTGTTAGGCTATAGCAAAATATCTTCAGAAAAAAAAAAAAAACTACATCAAAAGAATTGGAGATAAAAATCAATGAAGTTTGGTGTCACCTAATACCGTTTATGCCTAACCCAAACAGTGTGGAGAAGGTTTTTTTTTGTTTTTTGTTTTCTCTCGAGTACTTCCCTTCTAGTCTTTTAAACACGTTTGTTAATAAAAATATAAAAAATGTTTGTGTGAATTGGTGGTGACGTGGTGTGACTTCTTAGGACTCCAAAATATATTGAGGCGCGTGTTAGTTATTGAAAATTCTTGTAGTCCCAGCCTACCAGGCGGAGATCCATATAAATGTTTTCAGGTCAAAAAAACGAAAGAAAAAAAAGGATGTGCCCTTGTTTGGACGTGGACCGCGTGGTTTGGACCTGTCTAAGTGAAGAATTTTCTTTGAGAATTTCTGTACCATAAAAAAATAATAAAAACATATAACTCGTTTTTTATAATCAGAAAATAATTGATGAAAGAAATATTTGCATGGATTTTATATTTTATCTGTGAAAATGAATAAAGTGGATAATTAAAATACACACACATAAAAACTGAGATGAAAATTAGTTTTAACATCAAAGTATGTATATAAGAAAAATTAACGGTGTATTTGTTTCCTGAAAAGTGGTTTCTAGAAAACTATTTTCTAAACTTTCTTGTGTTTGTTTGCCATTAAAAAAATTGGCCAACGAAAAACACTTTCCAGTCAAAGAAAAATTTGACTTGGTTTTCATGAAAGTGTTTTCCTATTATTTTGGACGGAAAATACTTTTTGAAAGTTGTGAAAAATTTAAAAATATTATATTATTTGCTGATTATATCAAATTTGATCATCGAACTTTTGTTTGCTATATATATATATATATTATTTTGAATATTTATTTTTCAATTTCATCATTTAGAATTTAATTTTTATACTAACTGTGGTCCTCATTTTTATAATTGTTATTTTCTTTTTCCATATCATTTTTTAATTGAAATTTTTTATTTATAAAATTTGGTCCTTATTATTTTGATTGTTACTTATTTTATTTGAAATAATTTATGAAATAGTAATTATTATTATTTTAATTTCTTCATCTTTTAATTATTTTATTTTTTAGATTTGATCTCTATTATTTTGATTATTATTTATTTTATTTGAGATAATTTATGAAATTATATTTTTTTTAAATTTCATTCTCATTCAACTTTTTAATTTGTAAGATTTGTTTATTATTATTTTAATAAACTTGAAAAAATAAAATATTAATAATTTATTTTCCAGCTTATTTTCCATGACATAACCAAATACTGGAAAGTATTTTCCAACTTATTTTTCATTACACTATCAAATATTAAAAAATAATTTACTTTTCTGGAATTCACTTCAAAAAAAAAAATACTTTGGCTACATAAATATAATATTTTCCCACTTTATATCAAATTATAATTAAATCAAAATTTTCAAATTCGTCCAAAATAAAATAAAATAAAAAATAGTGTTCAAGGGGCACTTTCATTATACTGCCGCGTGTCGGGCCAACCCGTTTAACATTTGCAACCCATGGGCACTAGGGTTGGTGCATGCATATACAGCAACCACCATAAATCGTGGCGTGACTGACTGGGCCAGGAAGAGGTGTCGTCGACGTGAGATCCACGCCCTGACATGCACGACAAAAGGTCGCATACTTGAGGCCTAACGTTTGACAGTCAAGGCGCGTAATTTCATCGAACCATGTAATAAGAAAAAGGAAAAAGAAAAATCAAACACACTCATAGTTCTCCGCGTACTTCTTTATATACGATAGTATACACAATAGAATAGAAGAACAAAAGGAAGACATTAGAAATTTATCTTCTCTTCTGCGAATTATTCAATTATCTCACGGCAATGAAGGGCCGAGTCACTACCAAAGCCTCTGCCCCTGCGAAATGGATTCCATTTCTCTGTGTATTTTGCTTCGCTCTTGGAATTCTCTTCTCTAACAGGTCCACCCCCTCTCTTCACGCATCTTTTTCTTCCCTTCCATTTTCGACCTTTTATTTTTGTTTTAGTTTTTACTTACCGTCAAATCTTGTTCACGAATTGCATCGTGCGTGCGTGTGTGCAGATTATGGGATTCCTCAGCTGAACCCAACGGTCAACAGCTCCTATCCCAGCGTCGACATGAACAAGAATTGCAAGTCATCGATGACGATTCCACAACTAACAAGGTTTTATTTTATTATTCTCTTTTATCGCAAACCATCAAAATTAGTTTGCCCATCCTTTTGATTTGACTCTTCCCTTTCTTTTTGGTTCTAAAGTCATCGTTTTTCTTTTTAGAAGCTCTCGCAGAATAAAGATGTAATGGACGAAGTTTTGAAAACCCATGAAGTAATTCAGTGAGTGTTTCTTGCACTGACCCTAATTTATCTTTTCTATTTTCATTTTCTCCATCTTTGTTAACATTGGTTTCACTTTTGTGGACTTTTTGGAGGCCTACCAGATCATTAGATAAGTCAATTGCAGTGCTTCAAACGCAATTAGCATCTAAGAGTTCTCAAGAGATGAGTTTGAAAAGCTCTGCTCCCGTACCAAGGCAGAAAGTGTTCATGGTTATTGGGATTAACACTGCTTTTAGTAGTAGAAAGAGACGTGATTCTGTCAGAGAGACTTGGATGCCTCAAGGTTTTAGTTGTCTTCTGTGCATTTCTTGTTTGTTTCTGAAAAACCAGGTGTTTTAGATTGATGGTTTTAGTCATTTTTCAAATTGTTTTGTTTATTGATTAGGGGAGAAGCTTGTCCAATTGGAGCGCGAGAAGGGTATTATTGTCCGGTTCATGATTGGCCATAGGTGAATTGATTTGTCTTTGCCCCTTTTAATCATTTATTGTGCAAGTCTGAGAAGTTTCTTTATTACCTTGACACCATCTGTAGGAAACATTTTTATTTGCAGTGGTTTAGAAGACTTGATCTTGTAAGCACGTCAAACTCATTGGATTAAGATGGTTCCTGTGGAATCGTCAATTTGTTTGCTAGATATATTTAATGAATGTATCACTGTCTTTTCCAAGAGGCAAATGTGAATGTATCATCACTTTTTTGCTGCATCTTTATATAGCATATATGGTGGCTATACGTTGCAGCTAGACTTGATGATGATGCTCAGTCATCATTCTATCCACGATCTTTTCATGTGGAAAGAAGTGGGGGATACATAACAATAAAATACACAGACTATGTGCCCTTACTCTTTTAACTGCATAATTTCTCTGAAATCAAGGCTTCATGTGGTCCATGCAAGTAATTAATCAGTCTTTGAGATGGTTGATCTTATATGCATGCTGTCAGGTGGTATTTTTTTCTTAAGAGATTTGTCCTCGTGGAATGTTAGTTATTTACTAATACACACTTCCCTAGATGAATAATCAAGAAAATTGGTCAGTGTTTGAGAGCTTGGTTTGAGTTAAAGGTTAGATTCTGAAGATGAGGGAAGTAGGGATTGTCCTTTGCTACTTTCCTCTCTTCCTCCTCATTGCTTTCTGTTCCTGTCTCTGAGGTTTCTGTAGTGTTGTTGAATGGCAGTATCCAGTGATATAACTTGCAAATTGCAAGTAGTTGATCTGAAAGATCATCTTTAGAACACCCTGACTAATACAAACATGATAAGTTGACTTGACATGAGGCTGTATCTTACTATGGATATCTGCACAAAATTCTCCATTGAATTGAATTGAAATTGACCTTAATGGTATTTGTATTTATTGTTTCAGTGCAACATCCAACAGCATTTTAGACAGAGCCATTGATTCAGAAGATGCTCAACATAAGGATTTCCTTAGGCTGGTAAGAAAACTATGATGCTTTTTCTGTATCTTGAAAGATAGGATATACTATGCCAGGAGTCGGATCTAATTATATTAAAATTTGTAGGAGCATGTTGAAGGATACCATGAATTGTCTGCAAAAACAAAAATTTTCTTTTCCACAGCAGTTGCAAAGTGGGATGCAGAATTTTATGTCAAGGTGGATGATGATGTTCATGTTAATCTGGGTATGCACTGGTTCTTAGCATCTTCAAAAACATAAGCTCCTTAAAATATTCCCCGTTACCTAAGATGATCTCACACACTTCTTTCTTCTGTAGGTATGCTAGCTTCTACACTTGCTCGCCACCGATCAAAGCCCAGGGTATACATTGGATGTATGAAATCTGGACCTGTTCTCTCCCAAAAGTAATTCTTCTAGACCCTTAGTTCTATACTGATGAGAATATTAATGTTCTTTATCTTTTTGTCTCTATGAATTGGTGTTAAATATATCTTAAAATTCCTTTCTATTCTATAGGAATGTCAAGTATCATGAACCAGAGTATTGGAAATTTGGAGAGGAAGGGAACAAATACTTCCGTCATGCAACTGGGCAGATATATGCTATCTCAAAAGAACTTGCCACTTATATCTCCCTTAACCAGTAAGGATAGCAATTTCCAATAGGAATTTGGTTGGCGTGATTCGCCTTATGGCCTGCCATGTATAGATTGTTGAGCTCTATTTTTGTTAATACTTGACCTGGCATCAAATTTTTTGAAAATCAATTTCAGGTTCTGATAAAAAAAATTATGTTCAATTCCAAATGGTAGTTACAAAAATCTAATCTCTTGTGTAATTGTGGAACATATTATAGGTCTATTTAGTACAAAAGCATGAAAGATCATTGGATCAAGTAGCATCACAATTTTGATGTTTTGCATCTCACTTGTTGTTCTTTTTTTATTGATTTTTTCAAGACAGTTTATGTTCTGGTTCTTGCTGTTACTGCAGGCCCATATTGCATAAGTATGCCAATGAAGATGTGTCTCTTGGTGCATGGTTTATCGGTCTTGAGGTTGAGCACATTGATGACCACAGCATGTGCTGTGGGACACCACCAGGTATTGCTCTCAAATTATCGGTGCAAACAGCTTTTTTAGCTTTAAATTGAATTGTAGCTAGTAACATAAAAAAAAAATGTTAAAAGGAGAACGGATTGTGGTTCATGCTTAAGATTGTTACAAGTCTGAATATTGGGTTTTTAATCTAATCTTGCAAATGACATGTCTGGAACAACTATGCATTTATATGGTTCTACCCTTCTCCTTCTTCATCCGCACATGATCCTCTTTATTTTTAACTGGTGTTTATACTCTGCCACTTCAGACTGTGCGTGGAAGGCACAAGCAGGTGATGTGTGCATTGCATCCTTTGACTGGAGCTGCAGTGGAATCTGCAAATCAGTGGAGAGGATCAAATTCGTTCATGAAAAATGTGGTGAAGCAGACGGATCTGTATGGAGTGCTCTCTTTTAAATTAGATGGGATTGTATTTGGTGGCAACCAGATTATGAAGTTATTCAATTGTGATTAGTACGTAGGCGGGATGCAGAGTGGAGATAAGGCAGTCCACACAGATATGGTACATGTCTCCAAATTTTGAACATATTGCTTCCTCAACTTCTGAATGATGCCTGTTTGAAGAATGCTGGAGCAAGACCTTTGGAATGGCTATTTATGTAGAAACTTTTGATCGGAACCTGCATTGAAATATGGGTTTTAGAAGATAGTGATCCACAAATCTTCCAGCTTTTTTCTTGGCGTGGGAGGGTGCACGGTGTATGGACTCCCCAACGCTATACTTTCAGATAGGGACTTGGGAGTTGAGATACTTAGTTGGGGAAAACAGGAAAACAGATAGTTAAATGTAATTTATGATATAGATACACACACTAGCTGGCGTGCTGCATTCCGGCATAAGTTTTCTTTAGTAGCATTAGCTTCTTTGAACAGGCAAAACTTTTTTTATTTGGAAAAATGGGGGCAAAAAGAAAAGGATGGCATTGCTTCTGCTTCTGAATTCTGATGCAACTCTTATCATCATCAATGGAAATTTTAACATTCAAGTTTTTAATGATTGAGTTCGATTCTCCGGTTTTGATGGCTTTGTATTTCCAGGTTTCGGCAAATTCCGAGCTTGGCTTAGACCAGAATGGCAAGTCAGCTACATTTTGTTTGCTCTCATAGAGTGGTGATTAGTCCACTTGAGATAATTTTTATATAAAATAAATTAAAATAAATTATAAAATATAATTTCTAATTAATTTAATAATTTTTTTAAAAATAATTAAAAAAAATAAATACAATGATTCATGCCATTTAAGTTATAAAATCAAAATAACTTCATAAAAAAAATAAATTATAAATATTAATACACAATAAATAAAATATTAAAAAATTAAATTAAAAAAATTCAAATCAATCAGGTTAATCCACTAAACTAATAACCCGGATCATGAGACTAAATAATTTTATATAAAACAAATCAAAATAAATTATTAATTTCAATTCTTGGCAAACTAAATATTAAAAAATAAATAAAATAAAAAATATTATTAAAATAAATTATTAAGCTTGACAAAGTAAATATTAAAAAATAAAATTTAAATTTTAAAAAAATAAAAAACAATATTAAAATGAAATCATAGTAAAACACCTTTATCTGTTAATTTAAATGTTAAATAAATTAAATTTGCTAACCGATTCAGCTGGTAATTAATAATATAGTAACGTTATTGTTTACGAATTATGACGTTTGTTCCTGCACCTCTCTCTCTCGACGAAGTCTCGAAGTCAGTGAACTGAAGTCTCTCTCAGTGGACTTTTCTTGTCAGTTGAAATTGAAATCTCTTCCTTCCCTTCTCTCTCTCTCTCTCTCTCTCTCTCTCTCTGTAAATTGAATACAGATAGAATAGGATAGGATAGAGCAGAAAAAAAATCAGCCTGATAATTTTTTTTAATAGCTAATAAGCTAGATAACAGAGTGCTGCTAAAAACAGAAATTTCAAGAAAAAAATTCATGGAGAACGCAGACACATCGCTGGGATTGCGCGATTTCCTTGAACGGATTTGTCGATGTTTTTCTTTCCGCGAAATGAGATGCAATTACTTTACCCAGCTTAATTTTTTATACTTAAAAAAGAAATGCAATTTTGCCACATAACTCTGGAAGTTATTTAAAAGCACTGTAGAGAGGATAATTATACCACTAGGAACGACTGGGTTCTTTCTTAGCAAGAATAGGGGTGTTGGGATAGCAATAATTTAAAATAAAGAGATTTGTTTTTTTTATAGTTTCAGGTTTGAGTCCTGTGATTGTTTATATAATGCCACTGGAAATTTACATGGTTGTTAATTTTAAGACCAGTGGGATTAGTTGAGGTACGCGCAAACTGATCCAAATACCTATGTTAAACTAAAAAAAAAAAAGCAATTTCCTTTTGAGAAGAATTGAATTGAATTTTGGTGGTAATAATTATACATCTTAACATTTAGATACGGTTTATGTAGAATGCTTTTCTGGATCCTCGAATTTTGAATTTTCTATCGGGGGCTCAATTCCGTTTGTCTCTGTCATGTCCAGATGCCACACATTGAGTTTACCTGGGATCAATCTATCTACAGGGAGCAAAATTATTACTACTTCGCTGCTGGAATTGAGAAGGCAGTTTTTTTTCTATACCTTTTCTACCTATTGAATTTTCCATGGATTTGTTTGAGTCCTACAATAGAAGGTTTGATTGTGGGATTTTAATTCTGTATGCAAGCTTCATTGTCTTCTTTTCAAATCATGCTCCTGATCCGGAAAGGGACAGTGCTCTCGTACAGGAGTTCCTTGCCAACATGGAAATGGCTTTCAAGGCTCATCCGCTTTGGGCTGGTTGTTCCGAGGAGGAGCTCGAGAGTGCTGGTGAAGGGAGTTGTTTGACTTTTAGCTTGATGACATTCCATTATGATACAAAAACCTGATACACTAATGTTTCGGTACAAGTTAGTCAGATGATTTCAAACAGAGTAACGTTCTGTTCTCCCCCTCCAAAAAAAAAAAAAAAAGGAACAGAGAGAGAGAGAGATAGAGAAAATAATCATAAAATGCCTGTAAAAGTGATTACTTCGTGACTAATGGATGGTGATTCTCATTGATGTTGATTTCTTACTCTGGGCTTTCGTTAATATACAGGGACTTGAGAAATATGTCATGACAAAGTTATCTTCCCGTGTATTTGCTTCAGTTCCAGATGACATTGAAGCTGATAAGCAATTTTCTGAGAAGATACCCTTGATTCAGCAGTTCATTCGACCAGAAAAGTTAGATATTAAACTGGCCTTTCAAAACGAAACATCATGGCTGGTGAGTTGATGGCTTTACATTATCATTGGTGTTCTTTTTGTTGCATGGATAATATTTCCCCTTTGCACAAGATGCAATTTGTAAATCCATGTTTGAATAATGGATGTTTTCCTGGAAGCCACAAGTCCAGAAACACAAAAGCAACAACCTAAACCAGTGACATTAATTTATCCTTTTTAAAAGAGGCAGATTTACTTACTTTTGTCAGCAACTTTTGCCGTTGAAACATTGTCTGGATGAGATGTTGTTGTTAACCCTGCCCTGCCACTGCTCTCTCTTTTTACATTAATATAATTATGGAAGGCGCATCTTTTTCGACATTTAGAATCTTGCTAATTGCGCAAGGATGGAAGTGACTTCTTTTTTCTTTCCACATTGTTAGGATTGCCGGTGCACAGCATTACCCTTTTAAACGCATGGTGTCAAAACCAGTAATATACAGGTTATAGAGCTCTGTAGACGGATCCAATCATGTTTATGTCTTGTGATGATAAAGCAACTTTAAATATTTTTGTCGTATTGGTATCAGTCAATTATTTATCTAAAGCATTTTCTCTAAGGTAAAAGTAGTGCATTTGATTAGCATGAAATACCCACAAATATGTTCATTTACAAATTGTACAGGGCATCTGTAACTGTTCATATAAATGGAAAAAAAGAAAACAACTGTTAGACAAACATTCACTATAATCTACTGATTCAAGAGGAAATCAAAAGAGAAACTGCCAAGAAATTCATCAATTCAAATTGAGCTAATCTTCTTTTATTTATTTATTAGGAGTTTACTGGAACACCATAAAGTGGCCATGACTTTTGTCAATCATCTTTTGTCTTGAATTTTGGGATTCATTTCTTTTTGCTATAACCCATCATAGTAATATGATGTTAACACTACCGCATCAATCCCAATTAGTTGGGGAAGCAGCCTATTTTCTTACAGAAGTGCTCTCTGCAGAACCTTTCATCTCAAACATTGATGCAAAATCCATTTCAATGGAGGACTCTGAATTTTAAAGAAACATGGAACTTGCTCGAGACCTTGCTGGCCTTTCAACTGATTTGAATGGTCTGTCTAATCAAAATGCAGGAAACAATTCCAAAGCAGAACTTATGGAATCCAAACATCGAGCTTTGAGCTCTAAGAAGGAAAGGGACTCTTCAGTCAGAGATCCAGATCTTCTGAAGCGACATCTACAAGTAAGGATGTGCAACATGCCAAAGATGAGTCGCCAAAGGAAAAAATCTCGTCACTCTCAGATATAGAGAATAAAGGAGCAACTTTGCTTTTGAAGGAGGATCTGGCATGTCAAGTATTTCGAGAATACCCATACTTGTTTTTTCCCACGTTGTCGATTTAACAATCAATGATGTAGAAGACCTACTAAATAATTACAAACAACTCGTCTTCAAGTATGTTTGTCTTTCTAAAGGGCTGGGTGGTGCTAACCCATCTCCTCCTTTGTCTAGTTCTCAAACTCAAGTTCACGGGGATGCTGAAACTCTGAACTACCACCAAGATACCTCATCAGTAGCCTCAAATAACGAGCCACATAAACTTTCCGGTATGACAGGTGATTCAAAAACGGTTTCCCTTGTTGATGTAGAATGTTGAATTGAAGCCCAATAACCATGAAGATATCAAACCAGGAGAGCCAGATGACGAGTCACAGATACTCACTGATCTGACATGTGGTTCTAATATGCTTTCTCTTGTTTGTGAAGAGAATGCTGTACTAAAGCCTGAGCAGAACGAGGCAATGGTGACTCAACATGAGGAAAAGGATGAGAATTCTCAATGATAGCTACCAAGACAGCCTCAAGATGAGGAAAAAGGATGAGAATTGTCAACGATAGCCCATTGCGGCATGTCTGCTGTGGGAGTAAAATGACTCGGTACAACAGTACCCATCAAAGCCACATGCTTTCCCTTCCTTTGTCTGAATGGATAACCATCTCAATGTGATGTTGCAATGAGTAAGTTATAACAGTCAGTCAGTGTATATTGAGAGCTATCAGCAAAGAAGTGGAATTGATCTTTCCTCTAATCTTTTTCACTTTAATCAAATAGCATTTCCCTGGAGATATGGAGTTTATAGCAGCTCTGCTCAGAGCTTGAACCCTGAACAACGTTTGAAATTTGTTATATACTTGTAGCAGAACAATTTGATTAGCCATGATAAGATTGCATTTGAAAATTGGATGATTATCCTCTTGGCTTCATTGCCTGTCTGTTTAGCTCAATCAAAGGGCATGTCTTTGTAGCTCAATTTGGCACTTTCTTTTAATCATGGCATGGTCGAAGAGCAAAATTACTCGTATTCAAACCACAAAGCAACCATAGTAAGAAGCAGAGGGAGAGTCCATGGTATTGATACGCACAGCCCCTGGTTCGTAACGTGTAGTTTAAATCTTCGTAGCCAACGGGTCAAGAGTCGATAGCCGATTGCTATTTTGTTTTTCAATGAGCCGGAATTAAAGATACAGTAGAATGCCATAATTTGTTATATCGCTATTTTGGATAGGACATTGGCTCGTCTTCTTCCTCTTAATGCTTTTCGATGAACTATGCTCTTAACTTCAATAATGTCAAGAGGCAGTCGCCTCCATCTGTGGAAATAACATACAGGCAGTAGTATTGCATGTGGGACAAGCTGCAAAAACCAGAAAACCAAGTGTATTCAATTTTATGGTGTCTTGGATATAATCTTCTCTGGATCTGGCCATCTAGGTCTGCTTTGTTTTGCCTGTACATGTCAGGCTTCTTCATAGCAAGGCAGGTTAATCAGCTGATTCTTTCTTGTGCTTTGCACCTACCATATATTTTTCTAGTAGATATAGGAGGTAGGAAGGGATGGAGGGGACAGTCCTTTAATTATTTTTGAACCTTCAATAATTCAAGGCACACGTAGATCAGGACATGGAGGGTCAAAAAGGCATGTGCTTGTTGTCTTCTAGGACAATCTCTGTCTTACACACAGAGCTTCTGAGCACTTCTCCAGTTCAGTCCGCACAAGTCCTGCCATACATTTTCAATTTTTTTTGGCAGGGTTAGGTATCTTTCTCCCACTTTACATGGCACGGCAAGCAAACAGGTGTACCTCTGCCAGTTCAAACTAGAGGTAAAACAACAAGATAGATGCCAAACAAAATGGCAAAATGCAATACAATAATGGAAAGTATTTTCAATAAAACAGCAGGTTAGGGCTTACAAGAGATGTGGAAATTCAGGTTGATGGAAATGGAGCAGATATTCGGTGGAAATCAAGGTTGATTCTGCAGGTGAAACAAATAAAATGATGGAATAGAGCGTCCTCCTTCGGTTTTTGGATTATAATCCATTTTAATAAAATTAAGATATAATAATAATAATAATACTCTCACAGCACCAGCTAACCAACATGTCACGTGAGGATAATAAAAAGTAGAGTACCAAATGCACCTTTCACGTGCCTCACATATGCTTACATAGATGACCTGTCGGCTGAGTTGTGTACATCTACCTTCTTGGACGGTTTATGTCCACGTGATCTGCATGTGATCGGTTCCCTCATTTTGGTTTTAGTCACCAAACAAGATAATTGTCCCGGACTACATTGCAGATGGACCAAAAATTTGGAAGAAAAATATCTAGATGATCAAAAAAATACTTGACAGTGTTACCAAACCTGCTAACCTGACTCGACTTCTTACCTAGCCTATTATTTAAATTAAATTATTTGAAAGTTATTTTGATATAATTCAGATGACTTGATGGGTCCAAAAACACTTGAACGATTGATAAAAATATGGTTTGATTTTACAAAAAAAAATTTAAGATGACATCTTATTTATTGAGAAGACGAAACATTGGACCAATTCAGGTTTCACAGTTTAACCTACTAAATCCACGACTCGAGTCATGAATTTTAATGAGTTTAATAACTATTTTTTACTTCATTATATGATAATCAAATAAACACTTGGATAAATGAACATCAACATGGGACATTTCTATCATGCTGCAATAAATCTAAATAAAATAAATTGAAACAAATTATGAAGTTTTATTGAATGGTGAAATTGAAAAAAAATATATATATAAAAAATCAATAAAACCTTAATATTAAAGGATAAATTAAAAAAAAAACATAAATAAAAAAATAACAAAAAAGAACAAGCACTAATGGGTTAGGGTCACACCTTTGGCCTTATTAAAAAAGCCTAGGCGTGTCGGGGTCTGGAAGCCTACGCTTGCACTTAATTTTTTTTTTTTTTTGCCTCAGGAGCGGACAACACATTGTCCTCTCCTGGGTTTTTTTATTAAACGAGTGACAACTCGAAATTTGATAACTACATGTGGCTGGAAAATCAAGGAAAGGCCTAAAATTTATTTTTCAAGTCATATTATATAAAAACACCATAAAAATCTCCATAGACCACATACCAACCTTAAAACACTCTGAAATTACTCAAAAAGTAAAATCAATTGAATACAAAAAATATAACTCGATTCCAATCTACATTTTCGGGCATATTTAAAAAACAAACAACCATCATTGAACCTTTCTCGTCGAATGAAACTTGTTGTCACAAAAAAGAATGAGTTTTGTCTCCGAAAATTAGTCATTCACCAACTTTACCTCTCATTCGTTGTTATCAAATAACTTTTTTATTCAAGCCCAAATATTGAAATGTTAAGAAAAATAAATTTTTTAAACCAAAATTATAATTGTAAAAACTCAAGGGACTGTAAATTAAGAAAAAAAGAAACTAGGTGGACTAAAGAGAATCATTTCAATCGAATTTGAGATTGACTATGAAATTTTTCCTTGTTATCTTTATTGTTAATTTTTTTCTTTAATAATTTTTTATAAATTAATCATGAAATTAGACATAAAAGATTGAGATTAGAAAACAAATAAATTAGAGGATGAAAATGAAAAATAAATATTATGAATTGCTATAATGATTTACCAAACCCTTTTAATGTATTTTGTAATACTTTCACCGCTTAAGGAGACTCGTAATCCTATATCAATATGGGGTTTTATATCTTTATATTTTTCTCTGTTTTTTTTTTCATGCTGCTTTTAAGAGTTATTACAAATTTACTTGTTCAAAATACGACGACATGCATTGGTGCAATATAATATATGTAGACGAACGATTCTTTACAATATCAATATGGTTTTGAATTTCGGATTCAAGGTTACTAAAGCATTCGAAAAGTTCATGTACAAATGAGACAATCTCAGCACAAACAAAATTTTTTTTTTCATAAAATGATAAACATCTTTGAATGGGAATTTGAACCGATAGAGTGTGTGTCTATATATATACTAACGTGGATATCCGGGCCAACTTGTACGCATCTCGACTAATTCCACGGGCCCTGAAGTTAATGACCATGTAAGCCTCCAATAACTATTATATTAGTAACCACAGGGCTCGAATCTTATATATATATATATATATATATATATATATATGCTTCTTCCCTCTATGAATGGAATATAGATGGAATGTCTAAATACAATATCTTAAACACCTTCCAACAAATGACCATGACAGATAATGCCTACAAAACCAAACAGGAACCCCAGACAAAGCCATAACTAAACTCTTTATTGTAGGTTTCTCTGGCCAACTTAAAGGATGCTGGGTTTACCATCTCACTGAAACAGACTACTTACATATTCTAAATTCTATACAAACCTATGAAGACCAAATACCTATCCTTGACCTTTCAGGAAACACCATCCAAGATGTTGTGTCCACCCTTATCCTTACCATATCCTTACATTTTGATAGACATCCTTCTCGTCTTTCGATCACCCTGGTCGTGTACTCTGAAATCGAAAGAGGCACACCAAGACTTGTGATCAACTACAAACCTTTATATATATATATATATATATATATATATATATATATATATATATGTTATTGACTTGGTAAGAAGGTGCAGCAAAGAATTAATTATATTAGGAATATGATGAAAACGGCAATACCTTTAGTGGCATCGAATAACATCTATGCCTAATTTTAATTCAATAAGGACACATAAATTTTTAAGAATAATAATAATAATAATAATAAACCCGTTTATCCTTATGACTGATAGATACAATTATCTGAATTGACTTGAAAGT
>Ga0325402_1003191_pt1 | contig 14707 bp, 11 predicted proteins | sample PopdelMetagenome_22_FD_207212 | JGI IMG/M metagenome (GOLD analysis project Ga0325402, IMG submission 207212) | Populus deltoides microbial communities from Bellville, Georgia, United States - Xylem-PdKOR-R3 | ecosystem: Host-associated > Plants > Phyllosphere > Stem > Wood/Secondary xylem... | reverse complement strand
TGTTAAATTTTTTTTGTCTTTTAAATTTTTTTTGCATAGTTAAATGACCTATATACCCTTAAAACAAATAAAGGTTATCTTCCAATGACATTTTCATCTTTTTATTATGGTTTTTTCTTTTTTTTTTTTTTGTAATATTAGAGTTCACTTAAGGGTCGTTTGGTAATTTAAAAAATATGACAATTAATAACAATAATAAAAAGTTGCATGTGTTTGCATGTGGACACCCCCACGCCTTTTTTATAGGCCTTATAAAGTTATCTAATGACCAGTCATCACCTCTTGCAGTGATTTTTAATTGTTTCAACGACCCCTCCATTTTGTTGTGGTGTGTGTGGTCAACATGCCTCGAGTTTTATACCGGTGACCTTTTTCTTTCTTTCTTTGTTCTCTCTCTCTATCTTGAATTTTGACCCTAACCTTTCAAAATTTCAAGGCATACCTTAAATTGTTTTCTCCTTTATATTCGGTACATGCTATTTTGATTCTTATTTGTTTTAGATGAATTGATTTATTAAATTGATTTTTTTTTCAATTTTATTTTTTTTTAATTTTTTTCATGTGTCAGATTTGATATTCATTTTTTTATTGCTATTTTTTTTTTGTTTGAGATAGTTTTTAAAATTGATTTTGTTTGTAATTTCATCCACCTATATTTTTTTTCTTTCAAATTTTATCATCAATTTTTATCATTCATTCGATTTTAGATTGATTTCATTGTGCCAATAACCTACATCTCAAAACTTTTTTTTTTAAAAAAAACAAATACTTACATCGTATTAACATTTTATTTTTATATAAAAAAAAACAGCCCGTTTATATCGCAAGTAAGCAATCTAGTTGCATATAATGGTCGTTATTTGAAACTAAGCTTGAAATCCAATAGCGCAAAACTTTCTCATTTAAAAATTCATGTTACTTTTGACAGCACTGCTGGTTCGCGGGTCATACCAAATTGGTTCTGCTCTCTTTGAAAATTTTCAGTGGGCATCACATGCTTACCTGCGTTTCTTCCTCAACCTCAACACATGCTTACAATGCTTTCGGCTACCTGGCTCTGTGACGTAGCGGAAGGCTAACGAAAAAAGGCCACCGCCTCTTTTCTGAATGGTTTACTCGAATCCACGAGTAAGACTAACTACCCAAATCCACGAGTATCAGAGTAACGTTTCTGAAAGAAATTCTTATTCAAAATCAAAAGTATCCTCATGAGTAGATGGCTGCTTGTATTTATAAATAGAGGCACACAAGGGCCCCGAATAAGAATCTACGTTAAAAATAGGAAAGTGCAGCTGGCAATTGTTTCATGGTAGTAATTCCTTTCAGGACTTGTATTCTTCGGTTGCAGCAAACCGTAATTCAGTTCATGGCAATCTCTTCTTCTGTTGCAGCAAGCTGTCCTGCATCACTCTGCATAAGAGGCAAACTGACGGAAAAGTCAGACTTCCATTCCTGTGGAGTTGTGCAATTGGAGCTTATAACGGGGCATCCACCTATCAGTACTACAGAATCAGTGATGAATGAGAGCTTGGTTGCCTGGGTGAGTTCCCACTACATGGCTTTTGAATCTATTTTTCAAGTTCTAGACATGCCTCTTAGTTAATGTATGCTTGAGACATTGTCGAAACTCCGTCCCGCTCTATGGGCGTTACAGGCTGGGCCTCTACTCATACAAGCTCTGGAAGATGGAAGTTTTGAAGCTCTTGTCGATCCATGACTGGGCACAAATTATAATTTAACAGTGAGATGGCTAGCATGGTTGCTTGTGCTGCTGCTTGTGTGCACCCTTCATCCTGGATCCGACCAAGAATGAGCCAGGCTACTCTTCTTGACTTTCCTTTGCTTTATCATGTCCAATATACTATAATTACACCTCCAGCCAACTAATAACGTGGTTTTGAGCATGAAATGCCTTCCTCAAGATTGAAGAAACCATACGAAAACCAAACAAAGAAAACTTATCGCCGAGGGCTTGTCATTATGTAATCGTTATTTGGTTGTTATATGGAACTAAATGCAGCTGCGATTCTGTTTGATGGGTACTGAAAGAAGAAGCAAACATACCATGATGCTTCCAAAATGTTAGGAATTTGTTTTGAATCAAACAGAAAGTTCGTGCTCTGGAAGGCAGAAAGTCTGCAGATGATCTCAAAGCAGGAATATTCAGGCCTCCACAGCATAATGCATGGTTCTTCAAGAAGTTCAAGTTCCAGTACCTCCCACTACGAGGAACATGAATATTTTCAACATGGCAAGGGGCAGTAGGCAGGATGGCATCAGTTGTTACACTGGAACCACCAACGAGCATGAACCCAACCAGCTCAAGTAATGATGTTAGAGCTAAATTATTAGGTTTTAATGACTGATGTAACGTCCATTTTTTTGTTGATTCTTAACTATCAAATTTGAGCGTCCTTTTTAGCGGACAGTCATGCTGGTTCCATTGCTAAACATACAGCTTAGTAATGCCATGTATATATTGATTACTGTTATACATGTCCTTCACGAGCCTGGGCATGAACTACTGGGAGAACAAGGTGGTGGTTCATGTAATGTGCAGCACTAGTCTTAACAGAGACATCAAGCATGCGTGCAACTGGCATTTCGCTAATGAGCTGGGAAACAGCATTGCTTTTTATGTAAATTACATTAAAACAAAAGAAAATGAAGAAGATCAAAATTGAAAATCAGCCCATGCAGCAGATCGTAAGAAGCTTTGGTCTACAACCTCTGTGCTGCTTCAGCTTTCACTCGTTGCATAAAAGAATTTGCAGGCCGCCCTAAAACTAGCTTGCACAATATGTTTGGTGGTACATGGAAGGTGTTATACATTGCAATTTGCATAATGCTCTACAAAACAGTGTCCTGTTGCATTGCAAATTCAATTGGTTTTGCCATAAACACTAATCAAACACCACAACTACAGTTAGAAGTAACAGAATAAGAAGAAAAATGGACCGTGGGATATAATTTAGAGTGCCTCAAAAACACTTTCGAGCAATGCTTCATTTGGTACCTGGCATTTTCTTTGAAAGTTCAGACTCCAGAAACAAGTTGGGATCAGAAATGAAAACCCATTTCACCAAAAAAATTAAACTGGATAGTCATGTTTACCATAAGTTGCAAACGTTAATTTACTGAAGATTTCAGCACCGGGGAAGCCTCCAGCAACGAAAATTGAACCTATCAACTTCAGTTTCTAAAGATATCATACGAGACCTAGTAAAATCTCAAAACCACTAACCAAAAAAGACTTGATGACATCTTTATTTTTTTTAAAAAAGAAAACAATCAATACAAAGTTCATTGTTTTTGAAGCAGGGCAAAAGAGTAATCCTATGACTTTTCTAAATTGCTCCCATAAAAAATAGAAGTTGCCAATTCAGCCTTCTTTGATTTTGTTTTTTTCCAGTTTTTAACCTCATTCTCTTACCTGTGTATGCACTATGATTACCGTGGCCTGGAATGAAACATTAAGTTGAGACAGGAAATCATCCACCTGTATCTTTTTTCTCCTTGCCAGACAGAAAAGATATTAACCATTGCTTCCAAGGAGCATCCTCTTGCTGCTCAAGCCACGATAGAAAACAGCTATCCAACAAGCAGAAGAAGTTGACATACAAAAGTTGATACCTCACTGGTACAAATCGGAAATTTCCAACTTGAACAATTGGCCATATACCTCCTTCCAAAATAAGAGCTGGTACAAAGTCCCTCTTCAAATCTTCCTTGATTTGAGGAACACTCTTTCCAGATGCAAAACCCATGTACGAGAAAAATACAAGCAGATCCAGTGGTCCAAAGATAATCCCATCAAGTGCTACTTTAGCACCAACAAACCGCAAGGAATTTGGACGCAGTAAAAGTCGTGACCTTATAAATCGGTCTAAACTTTCATACCTGCAACAGTTTAACAAGAAACAAATGAAATATGACTTGCACACCTCTGCATAAGAGTACCACAAGCAATTCCATCAATTTAAAATCATTAATCATTTGATCCTGGTAGTGGAGTGCTAACTCCAGGATCCATGATTTTCAAAATAAGTTTTTCAAAAAATATTTTCCTTTCAATTTCAAAAATAAAATGTATAGATGAAAATGACAGAAAACACTCACCAGAAGTGGCCAACAGGTCCAACAAATGCAAAACCAAACAAGCTCGTGGTCGTTACTCGTTTCCAATTAATCTTAAATTCTTTCTCCTCTACCTGACGTTTGAAATAGAAATCAATTAACAGTGAAGTGGTGGAAATAACTTTTATGGGCTCCACAAGCTTCTCTTTTCTTATAAATAAAAGTTTAGCATTGCAAACATTTTCCAGCACGGCAAATCACTAGCTTCTATTCACCACGTTCTTTTAATCCCAGAACAATCAGGTTTCCAATTTGTATAAAATCATATGCAATTCAAGGATCAGGTTTATCAAAAGCTGCATATTCAATAATGCAGAATTATCATTAATAGCAAATTCAGAAGAGGGCAAAATCATGCAATCAACATACAATAGGATGATACAACACAAGACCCCAATAACAGAAAACAAGCAGAAATTTGGAGTGTTAGGATTAAACCATGTGGTGGAGCCACCTCCAACAGCCAGATGAATGGAGATTGAAATACCCAGATTTCAGTTCAAAGACACGCAGTTTGAGACATTATTAAGCAATTTTTGTCCTTCAGTAAACACTTCATCAAACACAAAAGAACTGTCAAGATCATATTAAATAATTTGATCCCCCTGAATGCCAAATTGCTACTAATTCCATTGATGGTAAACATCACGATGTCACCACCCAAGGACCATTAAAGGGTGCGGGTGCAGCTACAAGGGGTGGCTATTCTGTCAATGACCATGAGTGAATCAAAGATGATGAACAAAGACTGAAGATTCCAGCCAGTACAATGACCATGTTTATGGGGGAAGAGAAAGGACAGTGTACTCTTTGCAAGGAACCTATTTATGAAACCATTTATGAAGAACATGTTGGGGTTCTACAGTTTCACACAAGCACACCATGGTGAGACAATTTAAGAAAACATTTACAAAGAGCATGAAGACAATGAAATTGTTAAGCTATCAATTTCTAATAACAAGAACAATAACTTGTTACATGGGATACTGAGTAACCAGATGATATAGTCGAGATCCACTTGTATTAAGTTAAAATGAGTATGAAGGTGATGAAGAGCAAGAGTAATATCTCCGAGCACTTGCGAGTTGTTCACCATGGGACACCATCAAAGAAACTAATCAGTAGTGTTGGCTAATCTACTGAGAAGGTCTGAGAATCAAATCCAACATACATGTCGATGTCCTTGTAGAATATATAACCTTACAAAATAAAGGATGAGATGCTATCTTGTGGAGACAAGGAGTTGTAAAAGGCTGTTCCTCTGTAGCTTAAATAGAAGTACTACAAGTATGTCCATATACAGGATTTGAACATCCTCCATCCAGCGAAATGCTCACCACAGTTCAAGAGCATATATCATAATCTAAACTCAGATAGAAATGATAATGATTATGGTGATAGTATATCCTTCATCATTACTCGAAACAAACTAGATGATGCTGATTCGGTGCTTTCTCAAACAGTCGTTCCCCAGCATAACTCTTTAACACATGAATAATAAAATAAGGCGGCTTCATCTTCAATAAAAATGAATCTATCATGTTCTAGAGTGTAATGGTAAACATGAAAGAAAAGTTCAATCATGGACATCAACAGAAAATATATTGGAAACCATTTTCCCCTTGGAATCACAAGAGGAACTGGTTGATTTCAGCCCAAGATGGGTTTCACCTGAATGAGGAACTAATTTATTTCTCAAAAACCAAAAATGCAAATGCCAAATCAATAGACAACATTTTCATGCATTACATCCCATATAAAAGGTGAGATTTATAGTCCATCCTCATTTTATGCCACTGATGAAGTACAATAAACAGATAAAAGATATATAAAAAAAAAAACAAAATGGCACATACCCATTTGCCTCAAACATTGAATACATCCATACACACATAGAGAGAAACCAAATAGAATGAAAAAAACTTGAGACATACTCATTTTCCAAAACTAAAGGCAAAGTACCCAAAAACAGATAGACAAAATATAACAAAAATCCATCATATAAAAAATGGGATTTTCTTGAATGATAGGTTATGCTTGTAAGTACCTTAATTTGACGATATTTCTTTGCTGTATAGTGAGTTATGGACTGTGCAGCTATATCACCAAAACCCCAAATCACTCCTGAGCTAATCATCTGTGTCTTGACTGGATGCACAGCCAAGCAATTTTGGTACCATTTCCACAACTTCAACATATCCCCCTACGTATTTTCTTTTAGAGAGATTTTTTTTTTAAAAAAATGGATTTCTTCTACATGGATTAGTGAATATTGAAAAGGGTTTCTTTTTAATCTAATTTTTAGCTACAAAGCTGGATGCGCTCCTCATTCTCTTGTTTTTCTTTCCCAAGATCTCCGGGAAAATGAGAATTACCCTATTTTCCGGGAAAGGACAAAAATGACCTAGTTCCTGCATTATGTGGTTGTCCTAGTGTCCTGGTGGACTGCCACTACCGGGGAAACGCTAATGTTGTGGAAAGCTGTACCTTTTGGTTTGGCCAAGGGCTGTATGGGCTTTTCATATCGCTGTGGTAAGAACTTGGTTGGCTGGGTTTAGGCTTCACAATTTAATTTCAACCCGATTGATACTTCGTCAACCTAATGTATTTTTTAAATAATTACTTTACCTGATGAATAAAAGTAAAGTATAGATCAAAACTTAAGTGAAAATATATATTTATATTATATTGATGCATTCAATTTTTTTTAATATAATATAATATAATATGATATATATATATATATATTAACTATTTTATTTTTTATTAAATAATAAATAATAATAGATAATAAATATCTATATAAATATCAGAAACCCGATTAATAGTTTATGTATATCTTAATTCTTACTTGATACTTATGAATATTAAGAAATTCAGTATGCGGGTATTCATTGTTATTTCTAGCTGAGTTGAGACTATAATTATAAAACTTGATTAGGGATCAACTTAGAGTAAAGCTTAAATAACGTGTTAGAAGGGTCAACCCAAATTGAATTATTTTTTAATAGATTTTGACTAGGTTAATTTCTTAACTCATTTTTATTCAACTCAAACTAATTCGGTTTCGAATCAACCGAATCCCAAATCAATTTTTAACCACCTAACATATGCTTGCTTGAGATTTTTTTAATAAAGATTGAAGTATAATTTTTTAAAAAACAAGCAAATATATGCATGCATGCATACAATGCATATATATATAACCCTTTAAAATGTGTGGGGAAAACATTATGCATATACTATGGATATAGACTTATTGTTCTATGGACCACACTATAGATATAGAGTGTTTGCATTGTGGACAACACTGTAGCATCTTGGAGGGGTTGTCTTTGCTGTTTTTTAGTCAAAAAAATACTACTGGGGTGTTGTCTTTTCTGTTTCCTGTGCCAAAAGGTGTTGGGTCTGGCTTGGTAACCAGACCCAACGTTATTGGATTCGGCTTTCAGCTATACCTAATAATCTTGGGTATGGTTGGGCAGCAAGACCTAATGATATTGGGTTTGGCAACACTATTGGGTTTGGTTGGGCCGCTACATATTTTTAATTTTTTTTGTCTCTTTAGATTTTTTTTCTTTTCTCTTATTTAATTTTTTTTTTCATACAACAAATAGGAAATAAATTGATGAAACTTTTTTTTACCTCCACCAAGGCTCAATGGCGTTGGGTCATGCTGCCCAGTTGGATCCAATAGCGTTGAGTCCTGTTGGAATTGGGTCCTGCTGACTGTGGATATAGACTCATTGCACTGTTGATCACATTATAAACATAGAATGTTTGCACTGTAGACGACACTAAAGCACTAAAGGGTGTTGTTTTTTTGTGTTTTTTAGTCAAAAAGTGTTATTAAGTCTGGCTTGGCAATATTCAACAGCATTGGAACCTACTACCCAGCAAAACCCAATCGCTTTGGGTCTGCCTGACATGACCCAATAGTGTTGGATTTGGCTGCCCAGCCACACCTAATAGCTTTTGGACTTCTTGGCTGCTAGGCCAATGCTATTAGGTCTAGCTTTGCTGTCAGACCCAATGCTATTTTGAGTCTGGCTTGACCACCACACCCAATACACTTAATATATTTTCTATAGCTTTAATATTTTTTATATCTATACATAAAGCACATATATTACTAATTAATGTTAAGATAAGTTGTGTTTAATACCTAAAGATTGATACATACATGACATTACAGATGGATATTAATTTGATAATATCTTATAGAAGGTGTAAACAAACTAACTTTTAAGAAAATTTCAGAAATTAATTTAGGATCTAGTGAGAGTTTACTCGATATCAAAGAAACATGAAGCATCATTAATATATTTTGTTTGGAATAATTTTTATAAATAGTTTTAGAACAATATGCTAAAATTTCTAATACTTTCATGCATTTCAGATTCCCACATGCCAAATTATGAAAGCTGAATTGTTAGACAGAGGGCATTTTGAGTTTAATACATACCTTAATTTTTTTTTATTTGTTATTTAATTCTTGCACTTTATGTTTTGCATCTATTTATGTTATATTTTGTTTTTATTTGCATTTTATCGTATATGTGAAGTCTTCAGAGCATTATATTTGTAAATTAAACATTTATGAAATTAATAATTTATTATTGAAAAAACTTGTGATAACAAGGACCAAAATTAAAAACAAAACTAGGCATTTCAATTTTTAATGTTCAAGAGGCATGAAAAACTATAGTTTGTCCATAAAGTTTCAATGTTTTATATATTTAGTCTTTATTATTTGAGGATTTTATGTTTAGATTATAAACTTTATTTTGTTTCCATTTTGATCCATGTGTGTTGAGAAATAAGAGAGAAAGTTGTTGAAAAAAAAAAGGGGAGAGAAAATATTTAGTTAGTCACATTCTACTAATAAAAAAGATCAATTTTGATATTAATATGTTTGTCTTATAGTATGAAGTTCAATGGAGGTGATTGGAATTTTCATCTTGTAATAAAAAAATGATTTTTTTCCCCATTTTATGTTATTTTGTATTTAACAATGAGTTTATTTTGGTTACTATGATATTTTATAAGTGTTTTAAGTTAAGAACAAGTTGAAAAATAGATTTCTAAGGTCTAAGAATCGAAACCCTAAGTCGAAGGCTGAAATCCAAACTAAATAATGACACGTCATTTACCCATATAGTTGATGCGTCGTCCATTTTAATTAAAAAATTTGAATAGATGACGTTTCATCAACTCAATTTTTTTTTTTTAAAAAAAAAAGAAAGAAAGGGTCATTCGCACTTAACTGTCTCTCTCTTTTTTTTTTTAGGAGGGTCACTAGCCAATCCTCTTAGACCCAATATCTAACCTCTTTTTAATTACCTTTCTATAGTTTTTTCTATTCAATTCAATATGAATGAAATAACTGAAATGATATTTAAAATATTATCCAAATTTTCTATTTTTTTAAAATAAAATTATATATTTTTATAATAATATTTTACAATTACTTTGTGAATTTTTATATATGAACCTAATATAAAGATTTTGTAAAACAAAATATGCTCATGGATATTAAATGAAAATAATATATATATTTTTTATTTTTTATTGTAAATTTTTTAGATTAATTATTCTTTTTTTTTTCTCTTATTGCATACAAATTATTGAGTCATGATTTTTCTATTTTTTTTATTAAAGCTTGCTTTTCTAATTATGATAAGTTTCTATTAAGAAAAAAACTCACATAAAATAAAACATATTTTCCTAAAAAAAAGAAGAAATAATGAACAAGGAAATGAAGTTTTGATTGAGAGATGCATTTTATCCTCCTTAATTCAAGTTATTTATGTTTTATAAATATTTATTTTAATATCTTTTAATTCTTTATTAAAAAAACAAGCTAAACATAAAAAAAAACATGTTTTTATAAAAACAATATATTAATAAAAATTAAAAATTCACCTAATAAAATACATTTTTTTAGAGAATTTAAATCTTTATATTTTTAGTAAATATTTATTTATGTTATAACATAACTAAATAAAAATTGATTTTATATCACATGCAAGCCAAAAACTAGCATAAAAACTATTTAAAGTTCAAAACTGTAGTCGAGCTTGATTTAACTAATTTATATTTTCATTTAACTTAATTTGATATTAGCTCAAGGATTGAAATTGTAATAAAGTAGTTGATGGCATGTAAAAAAAAAAAAAATAGTTGAACCTAAAATAAAAGGCCTAACCTAGCCTAATTTTAGGTCAGTCAAACCTTATCTTAAATTGGCTCCATAAGACTAATTTTAAGCCCACTCAAACTTCCTTTTAAACTAGCCCAATCGAGGCTTACAGATAAAAATAAATTAAAGAGCTGCTATACAAAGAGAAGCACAGGCAAGAAAAAAAGAGAAATAAGTTTAGGTGTGGAAGTCGAGGGGCAAAAAAAGAGAGAAAAAAAGGAAAAAGAAGGAAGAATGAACGAGCCACCAAAGCTACATCGTGTGTTCGCTACATACATGCACCACGCCACTAAAAAGCTCTTACGAAGATGACTCGGATGACACCAAAAGTCGTTATTAGAGCTCCAACCACGCTGTACAAATCGCTATAAAGCAATGTCTTTCTTCAATACTATTGGTTGTGATACACATTATATATATATATTCCCTCATTTTATTTTTATCTTTGATTCTCTAACAACTCTTTAATTTAGTACTGATCCAACCTAACTTAACCCTTTTTAGTCCTTGTCTAATGTATCATTATCCCGAACTCAATTGAGGGTGAAGAAGATAAAAAGAGGGAAGGAAAGGCCATAACCAAACCCCACACCTAACCCAATGGAGGGTAAAGAAAAGAATGAGAGTGGAGAAAAGGTCAACATAAACATGACCAAACTAAACCTACACCTAGCCTAATTAAAGGTGGAGAAGTGAAAAGGAAGGGGAAAAATCCTAGGGCCAACTAGAACAAGCCTAATTGAGCCCTTTTATAGGCTAGCCTAATTGAACCTTCCTTTAAGTAAGCCTAACCTGACTCCTACACAAACATTGTTGCTTGTACTAGCCATCATCTTTAGCCAATAATTGTCTTTCTCAAACTGTTTTAAACTAACTTTTACATTAATGACCATCTCTAAATCTAATTTTGTACTGAATCTCTTGGCCTAACTAATCTTTTTACCAATAACTATCATAATAATGACTCTGCCATCAACTCTCATGACCTGGCCATCATTTACCAATGACTTACTCTCAAATACCAATTTTTTTTACCAATGACTATCGTAATCATGAATATGCATCAACTTTCTTTACCTGATCACCCTTTTCACCGATGATTACTCTCAAACACCAAAATATCCAATGGCAAATGTGACACACCAACCGATGTCTCAACTTTATAGGAAAGCAGATATTTCTCATTATTTTTCCACACAAACTAGTAAGCTTATGTGACATGAGGTATCTATAAACACCATAAGTCAATAGGTAAAAAGATGGACTATGATAAGTTAAAACAAGATCATTTGACCCCATTACTCTTTTGTTCCATACACTCTCTATTCCACACACTCATTCTCTTCACACAAATATTTCACATCTCCTACATTTATTAACTTAAACATTAGAGGATCCTTTATTTTGACAGAGGACTTGTTTTGCATTATTCACTAGCCGAGAAACACAACCATTAAGAGCCCAAACCTATTATGAAGTTTTTCATGACTTTATTAATAATCAGTAATAGCTTATTGTTAGATTGCATAATCTCTTTTTAAGAAAAAAAATTAAAAATCTAAACAATATATAATACATATACATAAATCAATCTTCAACATCCCTTGTATTTAAATATTCCTTCGGTGTTCCCTATTTATGATGTGTAAAAAAAAAGAATTATAATCATTTGGACCTGGCCCAAACAAGTAAGATTTTTTCTCTCTCTCATTTTCCATCTTTTCCTTACCTTATCCACAAATATCCAAGCTTGAAAATGATCAGAAAACCAGTTGTTGATATAAAAAAGAATACATAAATTCTAATAATTTAGTATAAATATTCCCACGATATATCTTTTTATTTATTAACCTGATGGTGAAAAAAGCAATCACCTAACACGAAAAAACAAGTCCTACTAGTTAATCAACACAATAAATAAGTGTTATTCTCTTCAAGCTAATCAAGATCTTTTCTCAAGTGAGGTACTTCTTTTTTATGTTGACCTTTAAGTCACATATTAATATTTTATATATTTTGATGATAACAATTAAATAGAAATAGAATAATGATATGCTTGGATAAAATTAAGTTTAAACAACTTTATATGAAGATCACATCAACAAGCATGATTTATTGAATGAAAAGATCAATCAACAAGTCCAAATTACAAAGTAAGTGAAGACTTAGTTTTTAAGTGTTTATTTAATGCCTAAATGTTAATCTTTATATCATACTTGATAGCACAAATTAAAATGAATGCACACACTTTATTTTGCATGCATTTAAAAAATATTGATAAAACGGTCATAAGAATTCACCATGATTAAAATTGATAAATTTGAAATTCTATGTTGTTACCCAATTTTTGATCCTTCTTCTTGATAAAATTTTTGAAAAATCCAAAAATAGCGAAAAACAATGAAAATCCAAAAAAATATATTTTTAATATATTTGCATCATTTTTAGCATTTTCAACGTCGTCTAAAAAAGAATTTAAATTTTCAAAGGTTTTTTGAATGCGTTCGACTTGTCACGCGTCATTTTTCTCATTTGAGTCGACGTTGATATTGCTCGTTTTCAAAAAATATAAAAAATAAGAAAAATCAAAATTTACAAAAAAAAAATTGAGGGACCAATTTTGAAGCTCGAGTAATACTTTACCTATAAATATAGGTCCACAACTCAAAACATTGGGGGGTGGGGGGGGATTTTGCAATTAAGGGGGAGGCAACACAAAAAAGGAAAACCCTAAAAAACTTAGCTCTTTCTTCTCCCTCACCTAGGGCCGCCGCCGCCCCTTCGGATTTATTTTTTCTCCTCTCTCCCAACCGGTTCCACCATCGGCTCCTCCCTTGCTCTCTGCCAATACAAACTAGACTAGCCTCCCCTTTACAGACAACACCCACCGTTTCCACATCTCCTAAGACCATCACTCATTTTCCTTTCTTCTCCCACAGCCCGGTCATCAACACACAACCCTCATTTCCAGCTTCTTTTCCCAAACCAGAGCAGCCACATCTGCACTCCCCTCCATCTCCCCATCATCTTCCCTCTCTCGGCTGTCTCTCCCCACCGTCAGCCTCTCAACCTCCAAAACTAGAGTCATTCCCCCCTCAGCCGACTTAAAGCATCCGGCCAAGATCAAAGAGAAGCCGCCCCTTCTCTTTGGACAGAACAGAATCCCCTCATCTCTCTTAACCACCGAGAGCATCACCTTGCAGCGCACAGCTATCAGATCTTCCCTCTTCAACTGGCGACAGACCCACGGTCTTTCTCTTCAGCTGCAGACACCATTTCTCTCTTTCCCCCAATCGGAGAGCGATGCCCATCTCCACCGCGGCTTCAGCGGCCACGGATGACAACTGCTAGATCTAGCACTGGAGGAAGAGAGAAAACAGAAATGAGATGGATCTGAAGAGGAGACAGAACCAGATCTGAGAATGAGAAAATAAAATTAAAATCAACTGTTTGTGCATTTTTCTCTTGTTACAGGTAGCGGTGATCCTCACCGCCGGTAGGAAAGTGAAGAGGGGAGCAAGCTGTGACTGACCCCTGCTTTTCTGGTGTTTCTCGTGGCGGCGGCGAGTGGAGGAGACGCGCTGCCACTGTTCATACAGTTCTAGAAATCTTCCTCTGCAATTCCTGGATTTTTTAGGGGTTATTTTGAAAATTTAAAATTGTATAATGTAATTTTTGTTTAGTTGTTTTGAATTTGTATTTTGAAGTGTGGATGTAAAAAAGATAAGAAAGGAAAAGAAAGGAAAAAATATAGTAAAAGTGTATGTGTGTGTTTGTATGCTTTTTATGCTTTTTATGTATGGTTTTTTTATATGATGAAATTGTAAAGAATAAAGAAGAATTTAATATTTTGATTTGCTCACGGTCAAGAATTATGAACTTACATGTAAGTTGTATTTCTAATATCTGATGAAAAGATAAAATTTTTAAAATTTTTTTAACACATCAAAGCCATGAAGCAACTTACCTCAGGTAGGTAGGGTGCGTTAGGGGTGCTAATACCTTTCCTAACCACAATCAGTCCCTTACCCGTTAATCTCTGATAAAAACCAGTACACCCGGGTTTCCTAGTAACCCTCAATTAAATACTAGGTGGCAACTTCCGACGAATCAAATCAAGCAAATGTAAAATCACCAAAACAATGTCGCGCGAGTGACATGCGACATTCTATATAAACTAGTCGATTATTTGGTGATACCAAATGAACTGGTCGATCACTTGTTCATATGTGATGAACACTTAAGAATTTAAATGAATCAGTCAATCGATTGGATAAACCAATCTAAACCGGTCAACCATTTGTGTTGTTAGAGGAACTGTAACAACCATAAATGACTGAATTTTTGTTAGAAACACACACACACACA
>Ga0325402_1003189_pt1 | contig 14714 bp, 10 predicted proteins | sample PopdelMetagenome_22_FD_207212 | JGI IMG/M metagenome (GOLD analysis project Ga0325402, IMG submission 207212) | Populus deltoides microbial communities from Bellville, Georgia, United States - Xylem-PdKOR-R3 | ecosystem: Host-associated > Plants > Phyllosphere > Stem > Wood/Secondary xylem... | reverse complement strand
AAAATAATTAATTTAATGTTTTTAATTTAAAACATTCTAGTATAGTTCATTTTAATGCTTTAAGAATCAAAAAGCTAATTCAAACATATTTTACTAAATTCTATGTAAACCTATAATAAGGTTAATAAACAAGGTAATAATTAAAAAGTATATAATATTTTGAGAATATTAATTTTTTTATTAAATATATTATTTTTTTAAAAATGCATGATGAATTTGGATATGAATTGTTTCATTGAAACCAAATCATGAATGTATTTCAACTTGGTACCATATTATAATTTTAAAATCTAATCTGATAGGTTAATTCGGAACCCTGTCAATATAAAGCTGAAACCGAGTTAAATTGAAGAAAAAACAAGAGGGAAAAAACCTGGCTGATCCGGCGAATTAACCCGGAGACCCGATTGACACGGCAAGACTCAGTTAAAAACCTGGTTGTAATCCGTTGACTTTTGTTTTTTTTACTAAAATAACATCGTTTTAATTTTTTTTAAAATTAACCTGATGACTCAATCAAAACCTTAAAATCTAAATCTTGAATCAGGCCAACCACCAGACAGATTTAAAAACTATACTTGAGATAATTAAACGAATTAATTAAATTTTTTATGAAAAAAAAACACATAATATATTTTATCCATTAACCTTATACATATCGAACGTAGACGAGTCGTTCGAGTAGATATGGACCCAAAATATATTTGTTTGGGCCCTGAAAAAACCGTAGTGGTGGTAGCAGAAGCTTTCTATCACTCCCTTACTCTCTTAAAATAAAAAACCCTAGCCCTCATCTCTCTCTCTCTCTGACAGGCTGACACAATCTCAAGCAGTAAACCATGGCGACAGCAACAGGAACAGCTGCTGCGGCAACAGCAAAGACACTTTCGCAGAAAGAGCTAGACATTCAGATGATGTTGGCTGCTGAGGTTCATCTTGGCACCAAAAACTGTGACTTCCAAATGGAACGTTACGTTTTCAAGCGTCGCAATGATGGTACCCAGCACACTCTCTTTTTATATACATATCTGTTTTGGATGCGTAGATCTTATATCTTGAGGAAACAGTTCGTTTTTTATGGTCTATTGTGGATGTTGATCTATTGAAGGTTGAGTCTTTTTGTTTGTTCTTTTTTTTATGGATGTTGGATTAGAGTTGATTTGTGTTTTTGGATATCGAGTAGTTGCAGATACTTGCTTGTTTGGTAGTTTTGGTGCTGAAGTAATGAACTTGAAATGGTTTCGAGATGTTTGTTTTGGAAGATTTGCTTATGTTGAGATCATTGGTGGGAGAAAACCTGTGGAATGAAAGTTAGTGGCTCTGTGTTTTTTGTCATTTGTTATTAAGGCTTCAATTTGGCATCTGCTAACTGTATTAGATGCAAGGGAGTTATAATTTTAAACTTGTTTGTTTTAATGGTCAATTGTGCTTAATGTTTGTTGAATGTAGTTTTTTATTTGTCCTTTTTTTCGAATATATGTACAGTGTGCTTATTATGGGTACTCATCCTTGTGATGCATCTGACTGAAAAAGAGTATTTAGTTTTATCTTGGTCATCTTTAGTTCATGATTGTTTCTTGTTACATTTTTTGGTGTTTATTGCACAGGAATTTATATCATCAATCTTGGGAAGACATGGGAAAAGCTTCTGCTGGCTGCTAGAGTTATTGTTGCAATTGAGAACCCCCAAGATATTATTGTTCAATCTGCAAGGCCCTATGGTCAGAGAGCTGTCCTCAAATTTGCCCAATACACTGGTGCTCATGCAATTGCTGGAAGACACACTCCTGGTACCTTCACTAACCAGATGCAGACTTCATTCAGTGAACCTCGTCTTTTGATCCTCACTGATCCAAGGACTGATCACCAGGTGAACCGAAATTCATCAAATATCACTGAGCTTATTATGCCTATTGGTCTTTTTGCACATTGTTGTTTTTTGTCTTCGAATTTTAATCTTTATCATTCATGCCATGCAGCCTATCATGGAAGCAGCTCTTGGAAACATTCCTACCATTGCTTTCTGTGACACTGACTCTCCGATGCGGTTTGTGGATATTGGCATTCCTGCTAATAACAAAGGCAAGCACAGCATCGGATGCCTGTTCTGGCTGTTGGCAAGAATGGTTCTACAGATGCGTGGAACTATTCCTCAAGGGCACAAGTGGGATGTTATGGTAAGATATTTATTTGAAAGCTGTTTCACATTCGATCCCTCAAGCCCCCTTCTCTTCACTTTCCATGTTTTCTCTCTCTTTAAATTGCAAGTAGGATGACTGCATGCTGTGGACACCAAACTTTCCATAGCAAAATTTCTGTATTGGCCAGCATTCATAATGCTGTATTGGCCGGCATTCATAATGCTGTATTGTTTAGTATTTTAATGCCACATTCTACTGCTTGGGATTGCCTTTATGTATTATTCTTGGTAAGTTTTACAGTTTCACATTAGCTATTTATTGTTTAGGAAGCATGAACTGCTTTGTTTGTCATTTCTTTGGACAGGTGGACTTGTTCTTTTATAGGGAACCTGAAGAAGCAAAGCAACAGGAAGAGGAGGAAACAGTTCCAGCTGCTGATTATGCACTACCTCCCGCTGACTACGGGATTTCTGCTGGGGAATGGAGTAGCACTATAGCCGATAGCCAATGGACAGCTGATGTTGCCCAACAACCCATTCCTGCTGCCAACTTCTTCCCAGAGCAAGGTAATAACATTCATTCAGACCTTCGAGTTACCTATCTTTCAGTTATTTTTTGCACTAACAGTCTTGTTTCATTCCATCACTCTATTAAAAAATTAGGTGGACTTTCTGTTGAATGGAGTGCAGCTCCTGCTCCGGCTCCAGTACCCCTTTCAGCTACTGAACTTGATGGTCCTGCCCCTGCTGCTACTGGCTGGGACATTTAAATTCCGCAGGAATGTTCATGCTCACAACCACCATATTTTGCACTGATTCCAGAATCATTAATTAGTTTTTGAGGGGGGTCATAAACATCAAGCGGGGATGGACATCTTTTTCTTGTTTCTTTTTGGGCTCGGTGTAGTGCTAGACGTTAAATTTGTTAAGAGATTTTGACACGGATCGGGGTGGGGTATCCATAGCAATGCTGTGTTTTGTCATGTCATTATTTAAGCTTCTATTATCTCCGTTGCCCCCTGTTATTTACATGTCCTGATTCAAGTGAAATTTTGATCGCCCAAGCCGCTGCATCCAGCCATTTTGTCGCAGACTGAGGGATGATATTGATACCTCCGCAGGAATTTATTCAAATTACTTAGAAACCCCGAGATTATAACGCAATCATTTGTGTGTAACGCTTGTCAGTGGAGACTGGAGAGTAACATTTGACTGTAACAGTTGAGAACTGCCCGTTGCATTCGCTAGATATATGCAAGTATATACAGGGTGGTTTTGAAAATCATTATTTTGGAGCCTAAAGGAAATGGACCCGAGAGATCCGAATGAATTTAGCTAAACTATTTACCCTCTCAATCATGCCTTTCTGGAGGCGTGCAATTGAACAAGATGCAGCGAGTCTGTACACGATCCAAGAACTGCTTCCTGCTTCAATAAATGATCTGTAGGTTGATCCTTATTTTCTGTGGTGAAATCCACATCCTTCGGATGGGATTCAACGGATTATGGCTCAAATGAATGATGTGATGGAAAATTGGAGTTCAGCTTCAATGGGACAGCATCTCCCCATACATTACCCACCGCACGAAGTGGTCTGAAAATCCACCCTTAAGGTCATCAGAAGAAAGATAGGTCCCAGTTTGACTTCCTCCCTGAACAAAAGGAAGCAGCAGATTAACATTGTGAAACTAACATAAATCAGGAAAGTAAGTGATGAAACATGAAATGGCAAAATTGTATGGGATTGGTGTGCACAACGTAAAATATATTTGATGCTTAAACATGTAGGAGATTGATCAGGCAGTTTTAAGCAATTTAATAATCACATGACGGCAATTGAGTTAAATTCTGACAAATAACATGATTGCTATTGTATGTCATACACCAGAAAATTGCAGCAAAGCCTGCCGAATAGACTGTAACCAAATTGTGGGTGCAACCCAATCTCCGTTCTTGAAAGCCAGCATTAGTCCAGACTCCAGACAACTCCTTGAAATGGTCGCCATAAAGGCATCATGCATGATGTGACACTGCAACTAAAATAAAACATACTGACCTTCAAGCTAGATCCAGACTCTGTAGCAGATGTTCTGGTTTCTATTTTCAGATCATTTGCAAGATTCTCAGACGATAGGCCAGCAATAGACCTGCAGCCATTAAAACAATCGGTGAGTATTGCCTTTGGCTCCTCAGCTGAAGCACTTAATAGGAAGCACAAAAACTACCTATCACATAGATCTTCACACGAATTCCCAGATGAGGAAGGCCACTCCTTATCAAGGAAATTTGAGCAGCTACAAGCATCCCCATGTTCATCATAGCAAATATGATCACTTTCAAAGTATTGGCATTCCTCATCTTCAAATATCTTCCTGCAAGGCATTGAGGGAATGTACCTAGAAAGACACCCAACTTTAATCAACCATAGGTGCACATCAAATGCAACGACTGCATGATATAAAAGGGTTTAGCATGCATCCAAACATCTCCATTTCTAACTGAAAATTACATGTTGAAATTTGAGTGAGGACAGCAGCCAGATTTTGTAGCTGCAGCCTTCATAAATACACCTCACTTATCCACTCCCGTGTCTACATTTTAGATGAAAGAGTAGATGTCACTACAATAGCAGTGGAATGACAACTTATCTCCTAATGGATAAAGAAATATATCCTACTTAATAAAGAGAAGCTATTTGGCTTTTCAATTACTCATCAACTATGCACCTCTAAGAGAAATGATGAATACAAATCAGATAAACCATGGGCCTGTCTTATCAAATGGGGTAATAAAGACGTAACAAGCATGAGAAGCATTAAGCAATTTAAGCAGACCTGGAATACGATATGTCAATTTCACAAGCTGGTCTCTCCGGAGTTGAGTCTGAAAGACCCTTATTAACTCCACCCTCCTTTTCAGATAAAGATTTACTGTATCCAACACTGGCAGCTGATACAAGCGACTCACTTTCACAGGGAAGATTGCCATCAGAGAGTGATCTTTTAATGAGTGACCTAAAGATAACAAAAAAGAAATGTTTGCATAAAAGTTTCCCTCCAAATGAAATTCTAGGTTCATGATATTTATCTTCTAATCATTATATGGTCAAAGTAACCCTGGCATTAAGCTCACAGACAAACATGGTTAAACACACATAATTAATTTGGAAAAAAGCCCTTCTGTCCAAAATCATTTGAATCAAAGATATGGAATGAGAAATTCCAATATCAAAGTTGTAGTTATGATTTGAAAAAAAAATGACATAAGGAATTACATTTACTGGAAAAAACCATCTTTAAGCTGGTGATTTATTTGCAATTCAACGTTGAAACCAGATCAACATCATATCAGAAACATGCACTTTCTCCAAACCAAGGTCTTTCACCAATATATCTTTCTTGCAATACAGTTTTCCAATTCACAAAAGTGTCTCTACATAGTTCTTATTCACAGAGAAGTCCCCGGATATAAAGTAAAACTCGTCAAACGCAGAAACTGAAATTCTCAACACAATTCTCCTTCCTTTCATGTGAAATCATAGTCCATGCTGACTCTTAAGCTCAGTTAAATGTTTTTGCATTGTCAACGATTACCTACTTTTATACCCCATTGTCCAACGTAATGTTACCCCCAAACCCACCCAAACGAAGTGGTTACCTAAACAAGTGCACCATTTCAAGTTCAGCTATAATTATCGAACTGAGGGAGTTACGTGATTATAGAAAAGTTCTTGAGATATGGAAAGTTACACAGAATACATTACCTAGCATGCTCAACTAAATCAGGACCACGCCTTCCAACATCATAATGCTGATCTGAATCCAATTCCCACAGTGCTGGTTTTCCCTGCTGTGGCTGGAAATGACCCAGGAACCTGAAGTTAAGGCAAATATCACATCAAATGCATAATCCATCCCCTGCAATGAACCCCTACCAACGAAACATGCTATTTTAAAACTCCCTGACCTTGGATGTTCTTTTCAGAGAAAAGTAAAGATGGCAGAGAAGAACAGAGCTTATTTAACTTACACATTAATAGCATCTTGTTTCTCAGCATCCATGTAGGCATTGCTGTAATAACGTTGTAGAGTTCTAAAAAATTCCTGGGAGTGAGTTGCTGCTTTCCACTGACCTCTTCTCTCAGAAAATATCTATTTAACATCATCATTGCAGCATAGTGAATTAAACATCCAGTATATTTTAGAAACAAGAATGTTTTGCTTTTTAAGGAATGAGCAGACAATTTCAATGGTAAACACATCAATTTCTCATTTAACTCCTGAGATGCCTTTCTTTCTTCCCATGGTAAGGATACCAAAAGTGATTACCTTAGTTCCTTAACATTGCAATCAAAGAGGTGATGACATGCAAACTTAAATTTCTTAAACAAAACACTGATGTGACACAGCCAACTTAGTCCAATAGTATAGTTTGTGCACCCTGGAACATTGAACAGAACTACAACACAAGTTTGGCATTTTTTTTCCAAGGCTCACCAAAAACACATGCATCCAAAACTAAGAAACATCAACAAGCTCGTAGATCTTTCTTTCTGATTTCAAAAATCCTACAAATCAAATCATCTAAGCAAGCAACAGACCCATCATACAGCAATTTTCAAATTGAATAAAGTAAAACAATCACACACCTACAAGCTCCATAATCTCATGTGAGAAAATCCTTGGTTTTTTCCTCCAAATTAAAAAAAAAAATCCAAGGTAACAGCTAGCTGTGCCAAAAAATGTATTCCATCCACACATTCATGTCCAATCATATTTTAATCATATAAGAGTACGCCTCCCCAGAACCATAAGGATTACCTTGTTGTGAGCAGCGGACCCACCATACTGCAGTGCAAGTGTGTCGCCCATTGTCTCGTAAATCCTCATTAAATCCTCCGCTAAAGGATTATCCAGATCAATATTTGGATATTCCATATATCCAAGTGCATGCAGCTGATGTCCAAGAGCCATCAATCCATAGGCATATTGTGCAACATTTGTGCGATCTAAACAGTCTATGCAATTGGTCCTTAAAACCCCGTTTTGGAACATTGGAACCTTGATACTCTGATTTCGATTTGCATCACAATCAGCTTTGGTAATTTCTGAATCCAACTTGCCGACATTGCCATTTTCATTGGACAGGTTTTCAAGAGAACAGTCACCATCGTGTTCCCTGCACCAAATTTGCATTGCTACCATCGTAAGGAAGTTACAGGAATTAGACAGAAAGCAAGGAAAAAATCATGGCAGTGTACCCTAAAATGAGTAGTTACTAAAAGGGTATCATTCACCATGGGATTGCACTTTCTGTGTCTTTCCCACCTCTTTTTGAATGATTACAAAGCACAAATGCAAAAACACATATTCCACAAGCTGCACATTAATGATTTATGAATTTTGAATCCACATATTTCCTCAAATCAATTGAAATTCAACGAAGCAAAAAAAAAATACACATCAATTAAATGAATTTACAAAAAAATTAAAAGTAGCCTGAAAAGCAATTGTGTAAATACATTGTAAAGTTTAGCAGGACAACAAATTCTCAGAGCAAGTATTTCCCAGAGTGGATATGACAAAAAAAATACCATGTAAGAAGAGTTGGAAGCCTTTTGCATTAACTTACTCAAAGCAGGACCCATTTAACAATCCCTTGGAGCTTGAACTTGGCATGACTTGACAATAAAAGATCCCAGTTAAATCCAATGCATAGGCAGTGACTCTTCCAAGAAGTTCTAGGACATTTGTAGCTCTGCTGAAAATAACCAAACACTATTGACTTTAATCATCATAAATTAATGTGTGAAAGAACAGTATGGGGTGGGCAAGTGAAGTACTTTCTAGAATGTTTATTCAAATCCCAGTGTAGGAACTTCAGACGATTCTCCTCGGATAAACTTTTATTGATAACTCTGATGGCATTTGCAAACTCAGCCAGAAGTATTGTTTCACGAGGCTTCTTTTCATGCGACTGCCAATCACCAACATAATTGCCAAAAACATACAACAACAACCAAGCCTCAATCCCAGACAATCACTAAACATAATAATAACAATAACAACAACAACAACAACAACAACAACAACAACAAAAATCATGAATCAACTTTCATATACAAGAAGCTTAAAAAGATCACATGAGCAGAGGCATGTGGAGCAATCTGTGTCTCGGTAATTGCAGCAACCTACCTTTATTAAATTCAAAATAATTATTGGATTTCCATATCTCTTCACAAGATTTTCAAAATGAAGTTTTGTTGCCTCAAAATTTTGGTCCTTCCTTGATACTGCAAAATAACAATAAATGAATAACTTATGAAAGTTATCACTGAGAATAAAAAGGTTCAGAATACCGAGTTCATACACATAATGTCAGGTTTAAGATTCAGCCGTGAGGATTCCTGCGACCAGAAAAGCGGGATTGAACCCCGATTCTGCACAACAGAACTTATTTGCACTGGCTGTTCTTCAGAAACATCTTCAAACACAACCTGTTCTGTCTCGACATCATTAGCTACTCTACCCTTCTCATTCACGCCTCGTTTTAGATATCTAGATAGACAAGAGAATAGTAAAGTCACAACAAAATTCATTGTAAGTTCAGCAGCGATCAGGGGGGTAAAACTGGATAGTGGCCTTTTCATAAAGTCAGCAGCAGACTATATGAAGAAGTTAATATAAAGATTGAATCAAAAGCATTTGAGAGTTTAACATGTTCAAGGGCAAAAGATCCAAGCAGCCAGGCACAGATGAGGAAATCCAGCTAGCATGTTGTTCAAAAGTTTTGAAGACTATCCATACCTTGTGCCAGCATAATGCCGTGATCGTCTAGCAATTAGAGCCAATTTAAACTCCCTGCCAGATACTGAAATTTTGACCTGTATACCAACACAGGAAACCATAAAGATCAGGTTGAAGTCTCAGAATAGTTCAGATAAATTTGCATCAGTAAGATTGAGAGGATATTCTGAAGGCCAGATAAATGTGGATGATGTTAATCTTCTGTTCAACTTACAAAAGGAGCATGTTCTTAATTTAGTTAATTTCCCTCTCCAAAGATCAATATAGGGGAACTTCAACTCCTAACTCAAAATGGGATATTATAATAAACTCGATAGCTTTGAAAAGAACCAGACTAAATAGAGAGTAGGAAATTAGAGAAGATGGCAAAACATAACATACACCATCATATTCGGTAATGGACATTTTCTATCATGGACTATTCTTTACTTGCATCAAATGTCTTTAAACACTTTTGTATGGTTGGTGGCTTGAAATAAGATGCACCTGTTTAAAGAAGCCATGTACTAATGCCACCGTCCATAGAGTATTCTTGAGGTTATTTCGAATTCCTTGAGTTAAGAATTCATTCCAAACAAACATTGATTCATAGTGAATTTGTCCTGTCTCGTTAAAAGATAAATTCTTCTGGAGACTATGCATGACATTGTAGGAGTAGCTGAAAAAGAAGTCTCTTGTAAGGTCCACCGTGCATAGGAGCTTCTTGTATCTATTTCATCAAGAAAAAAAAAAATTGAAGGACAAATCAGTATGTATTTAATAATGTTATAAAGCGAAAAAGGATACTATGAATTGTTAGTCCAATAAGTATCAGCCAAGAAACTAAAGTGAAACAAATAGAAAAGAAAGAAAGAAAAGTGAATTTCCCCCCATAAACCCTGATGATACCTTGTCTCATTCAACATGTTCTATTAACATCACAACAGCAATGAAGTTTGTCCCTGTACACATGCAGGAAATGAACTGGAAATAGCCACTACACAAAATTATCAACTACGAAGGACGCGGCAGTAATATTTGCTATGCATACATTAGAATTAGATGCCCTACTTGTCTCATCTCAAAAACAAAATTAAACAAAGAAAGAAGATAAAACTATAACTACAACTACTAGAAGAACCTGAATAAGTTTGAATCACAGAAGCCCGCATCATTAATTAACACTGAAGGGTGTGATGACAAAAATAGTCGAGAAATTACCTCCGGTGTTGAACCAGTCTACTTCTAACAGACAACACACAACTCAGACTAATTGTCCCAAATAATTAAATGAAAGAAAAATATCAAACTATTAATTTAAAAATCAAGCACCACAACCATAAAAGAGTCATCATCTAATTACAAATCAACAATGGCAATTCTGATATTAGTCTCTTAGATCTCCTTAACGGTGCCAGGTACATATTACATTTACATGCAGAATGGACAAAGACCTGTTCTCGTTCTTAGAGCTAGTCATATCGGACCGCACAGTAGAATTTGGAATAGGAATCATCTCGCTCTTGGTTATAGCATAAATTGTATGGCCACAAATTGCACCAATCTTCCTTCTTTTTGTTATCAGCAGCATGTAATAGGGTCCCAAAAATTTAATGAACCCTATGTTGAAGAAAAAAGAAAAAATGAGTCCAATAATTAAACAGATTAAGTGCTTATATAGAAGACCTTGCAGATACAACATACCAATAATTCCGTAACAAATAGTGACAAATTTAAGTCCACCCGTTGACTTGTTGCCTTCATGTATTCGCCTTAGCAGATCACAGCATTCACTTTCTGAATATGTTGTAGAATCTTCAAGAACAATGAGTTCAGATGGCTCTAAACGATCAATCTTTAACACCCTCCAAAGGGTTCTGTTCTTGTCTCCTCCAATCATATAAAAATTCTGTCACATAGTAGATGTTGGATTAGAAGTTGCTGTAATGATGATTTGAGAAATTGGCAAGGATAATCATTAAATATAAATAAAAGAACAATGAAAATAAAAATGTTTCGACAGATAAATTCATATTACCAAAGTCACTTTACTATGTTATAAAATAAATTGTGGGATAAATGAGAGAAGCAACAAAAAGTTCCACCAAACAAAAGTGGGAATTTTTCAAAAGGGAAAAGTACAACATTCAGTTCATTGAAATTCAGCATGACAGGAAGGAGAAAAAGTTCTAAGCAACTGGTTTCCTGCTTCATCATCATAAGGATGCAACTCATGCAAGAGGATCGGTTGAGCATAGTTTTCCAATGTGGTAGTGACTTCAGGGTTCAGTGAGAGAAAGGGCTCACATTACCCATAATAAATTGAACATAACCCCCGATACTGAAAAATATAGGACAAAGACATGATGGGATAACAGCTTCATTATAGCATACTAAAACCAGCACAGGTAACTCCCTTCATACTTCGTATAAAACAACATGAAACAAAAGGTCTGGTAAAATTTGGGAAATTAAAGCCCCATGTCTGTAATACTCTGTCTTTATAAGATTCACTGAAAGAAAAGATGGACTCTGCTTGACCACCTTATTGGAACAAGATTAATACATCTAAGTTACCCTATTGATTGCATGCTGAAAAGAAAGACAAAAATCTTTAAAATTCAAGAGACCTTTTATGCCTCAAAAACACGAGACTGTGCAAGAAAACATGAGGAAGTAATCAAAAAGGTGAGTGACTGTGGGGGGGGGGGGGAATTTTGTATGGATGCATGATTAAAATGTTGATCTCAATTTATGCAGAAAAGGAGGAAAGAGAAGGAAAAACAGGCTAATTCGTGTAAATGTTTTTAATGTTATTAACCTTAATCCTACTATTCAATTTTAATAACATCAAAGAATTGTGCAACAAATGACACCCAAATTTGGCATAACAAAGAAGTATTCCGAGGAACAAGCTTGCCGACATGTCAATGAGCTGCTAATGTATAAAACCGAATGGCAACTGAGCAAAATACATACTCTTCTTTCCATTATCTTGGGAAAAAAGAATAAGGAAGCAAAACAAGTATAACAAAGTGAAATTTGGACATGTGTAACTCCCCACTTTTTTGCACAAATTCCACATCCCTACTTTTTGAACAAAATCACTCCATGACATAAACCCAGCATGCTCTGAGATTTCAAAATGAACTAAGCAAGACAAAACTAAACATAAACTCAACCAATTGCGGACTAAAATCAAAGAGACAAAGAGTACTCTATTCGAAACATTATCTTCAAAGCTGAATTGCCAATCAGGTCCACACCACCACCTGATCAAGTCAAAAACCTAAATCCAACACCATGCGAATCATATCCAATGTAAACGATCACCCCAGAAAAATCATCAAAATTTTAGAATTCCTCACTTTAGGGAGGCAATCACAGAAAAAATCAAACGAACACGCGCACAGACAAAAGAAAAGAGAAAAATCAATATCCCAGAAATCACAATCAAGAACTACAAAACCAACAAATCATAAACCTCAAAACACAAAAAAACGAAAAACAAAAACCGACAAACACAACAACATAAGGATAACAATTGAAGAAAAGTGAGCGAGTAATTTATGTGCATACCGAGCGAGTCTCATAGAGTCTGAATTTCTGCAAGTAACGGGAATCGGAGGAACCACGAATCATGTTTGTTTCCATTTGGGATCCCACCATGGTGAACCTCCTGAGGTTGAGTCAACTCCACTGCAACAAAAACTCCTCCACTTCTCAAAATCTACACTCAAAGCACACATCTTTAACTATTTATCTGTCTGGCTTTTCATCATATGTGTAAGCGAACACGCAGAATGAGAGTTAAGAAAAACAAAAGAAACAAGAAGCAAGCAAGCAAACCAAATCACTCAAAGTTTCAGTCTTTCTTTTTTTTGCAGTGAAGATTAAAGTTTTGTTGGAGAGAAAGCAAACCAGAGAATAAGCTAAGGACGTTTTGGAGAAGATAGAAGAGAGAGAGACCACAAACCACAAACAGAGAGAGCTAAATGAAAAGGAAAAAGGATGAATTTGTTTGTTTATTTTGTTAAAAAAAAAAAATAGACTTAATTTATGGACACTGTTGCTTAATAAGTTGTCAGAAATTGAGGAGAATGCGTGAGTTGTCTTGTGAGTTTTTTCTTCATGTGACTTTACTCTCTGGATCGATGTTATACTTGTTTTCATTTTCTTACCGTTGTTGATGTGAATTTTGGTTGATTTTGTTTTTTAAAGTATTTTTTTTATTTTTAGATCTATTAAAATAAATTTTATTTTATTTTTAAAATTTTATTTTTTATTTTGAAGTGATTTAAAAATATAAAAAAATTAATTTAAATTTAAAAATTAATAAAAAGCTAATTCAACCATGAAGCCCTAGAAAAATTCAAATTATGTCCAAAACAGGGGTTACTTTTTAAATGATAGTTTTCACATTACACATTTGCAACTAAGTTCAATTTTTTTTTTTGTTGAAAAATATTTTTATAAAAATTTAAATTTTTTATTTTAAATTAATTTTTTAATTTTTAGATTATCTTAATATATTAATATTAAAAAAATAAAAATATATATTATTTTAATATATTTTTAAATTAAAAATATTTTGAAAAACCTGAAAATGTTTAACTCTACTATTATACATATCAAAGTGTGCATTCCAAGAAGCATGTTTTATAATTTATTTTTGGTGGGTTTTATGCATTGATAATAAAGATTAAAAATTAATTATAAATCGTTTAGTAAGTTGTTTAGTAGTAAAAATTTAGAACTAATGGGTTTGCTTTTCTTATAATGTCGAGTTTGAGTTATGTGATTGTTGATATGATGGTCACTAGAAATTTATATAATTATTAACTTTTGGATTCGTAGAATTAATAGAAGGAACACTTATATTAATAAAAAAAATTATAAAAAGTTAAAGAAATACACTTTATTCTTCTTCGTTGTCAGAATCCAAATCTCATGCTATACATACAAACAGTGATAAAATAAAGCTATCATGAATTCTCTACTTAGAAAACTTTCAAATATAAAATATAAATGAATTGTACGTTTTAAGAGGCATCTTTTATAACTTGCTTTTGATGTTATTCGTTCATGATAAAGGAAATGAGAGGAGAATTTTGGACATAAAATTCTCTGAAGACATCCCTTGTGTTCACTCCACCAAGATAAAACAGAATTTCATATATATATAATTGGATTTCAAAGAATTACCGTATTTTATTCCCAACGTGAATTGGAGTTTGATTAGGGTGTGTTTGAAATTATGATGGTAATAGCAGTTTAAAGTGTTTTTTGTTTAAAAATATATTAAAAAAAATTTAAAAAAAAAATTATTTTTAACATCAGTACATCAAAATGATTTGAAAATATAGAACAAATTCATTTCAAGCAAAAACAAAATTTAAAATTCAAGGGAACGTGGTTTGCATTGTGTTTCCAAACACATTCTTAATAACATGGCTGACAGCGTGTTCTTGTAATTTCTGAGTTTTTTTAGATTAATTTTTTTATATTTTTAAATTATTTGAATGTGTTGATATCAAAAATAAATTTTAAAAAATAAAAAAAATATATTTATTAAAAATACTTAGAAGCACAAAATACTTTTAAAAAAAATTAATATAACAGTAACCACCAAGGTCATAGCGAGGCCCATTTCAAATAATTCTCCAACTCCTCGTAGGAAATATATTTTATTTTATTAAAAACATATAATAGGACGATCCCGTGGTGTTAGTGAATAAGAATATGCTCGTATCATATTCTCTTATTTGCCCAACTTGCTTGCAAGCACA
>Ga0325402_1003187_pt1 | contig 14721 bp, 5 predicted proteins | sample PopdelMetagenome_22_FD_207212 | JGI IMG/M metagenome (GOLD analysis project Ga0325402, IMG submission 207212) | Populus deltoides microbial communities from Bellville, Georgia, United States - Xylem-PdKOR-R3 | ecosystem: Host-associated > Plants > Phyllosphere > Stem > Wood/Secondary xylem... | reverse complement strand
TATTAATAACATAGTAATCCATAAATAATTTGATACCAGATGTTTAATCTCGAAAAAAAATCATGGTTATTGAATTACTAGGTCATGATGAATTTATATGAATTATTTTTATTAAAATAATTTTTTTATTTTTTAAAAAAATAATTAAAATTGACCAAGGTTAGGTTTGTGAGGTTGACGTGGTCGAGCCAATCACTAATTAACCCTTATTTTTCAATTATAATAGTGGTTGGAATTACTGTAGACAATGGGAGCTTGTTTGGCAGTATGGTTGCGGTTGCTTTTCAAATAGCTTTTCGTGCCGAAATACATGTCATTGATGTTTTTTTATTTTTAAAAAATCATTTTTGATATCAGCACATCAAAACGATTCAAAAAATATAAACCGCACTCAATTTTAGCAAAAAAAAAAATTCAAAATTTAACAAAACGCAGTTACAAACACAATACCAAAGAGTTCTCTTGCTGCAGGTTTTGAAAAATAATTAGGGCATTTGAATTTTTTTTTTAAAAAAAAAAAAACTGAGCGTGTTTGGGTTCTTTTTTAAATCCAGATGCTTCCAGGCTTGATTATTTAGATCTTCACCTTTTTTTATTTTTTTTTATTTTTGAATTAAATTATTTTTAATTAATATTATTACAATGATATTTAAAAATTATCCAATTATGCCATACTTTTCAAATAAAAATATATTTTTATGGTAATATTATCAATTATTTTATGAAGAATTTATACAAATCTAATATGCAGATTTTAAACAAAAAATCATGAATATTTGATGAGAGTAAAATATATGTGTTTTTTTATTTTTTAATGTATTATATATATATATATATATTAAAAAAATATTCATAAATATTTGATGAGAGTAAAAATTATCACAACATATGTTTTTATTTTAAAAGTCATGCTTCTAATAAAAAGGACTTGTTTTGTAAGAAAATAAAATACAAGGAAAGGGAGTTTTGCTAAAGCAATACATTTTTTTTTCTCGTTGATTTAAATCATTTGAATTCTTAATAATATTTATTTTAATTCTGTTAAGTCTTCATTCAAAAAAACCATGTTAATAATTAAAAATATGTATTTTCATTATAAAAGAGAGAGAGAGAGAAATGCATTGATAAAAAGAGAATCTTAACTAAAAAAATATTTTTTCTCTATAATTGGAATCGTTGAAAATCTTACAAATATTTTATTATAATTACCTTCGAATTACATAAAAATAGGCTTTGAAAATGTTCCTGTAAGTAGTTAAATACTAAAAATATTAATAAGATTACATCCTTGCATAATAATAATAAGTACAATTAAAATTTTACAACTTCAGGGCTACTAAAAATTTATATAGTCGTTAATTTAAATTTTACAACTTCAGGGCTACTAAAAACCCCACCCTACCTTTTTTTTTTATTATTATATTCTTTTTGCGAATCAATTTTTACTTATCAAGTCAACGACATGCCACTTGACTATAAGCCTAGGTGGGAGTATATCATTGGTCAAGAAATAAATTATAAATGGAAAATGGTATTCTAATTTCTAAAGTTGGAAGATTGCTTAGAAGATAAGATGAAAGGAAAACCAAATGAGAAGAAGGTGTTAACCTTTAGGTTATATATTTATATATATCCCGATGATGATTGTAATAATATAAAAATTTGACTAATAAAATATTTGGTTGAGAATAAATTTTAAATAGATTTATACAAATATTATATTAATAAGCATAAAAAAATTTAATTTTAGTGTTTGGTGTAATTTTTTTATTTTATCTTGATAGCATAAAATTAAAATGAATATACGAAATCCACAATACATATATTTAAAAAGATTGATAAGATGATTATAAGAATTTAACTAAATTAAAATTGATAAATCTAAAATTCTGCATGAATTCTTGGCATTGATAAAGTGTTTTCATTAAGAAAAAAATCTTGAAGATGATATATTTTCAAGTAGAAAAAAAATCATGAAGAGAAAATATCTTTTAGTAATATAAAAAAGTTTAGTGTAGATTCATCAAGAGGTAATTGTAATATTGAACTTGAACTAATGAAATAATATAATATTTAAAATCGATTTAGTACTTAACTTGTGAATGTAAGCTTGTTTAACCACGTTAAAAATCAAGTTTGTAATTTGTCTCTCTTATTTATTTATTTTAAACATTTTAATTATATTATTGATTATTATATTTATTATGATTAAATTGAATTAAATTCTGCATGAATTCTTGGCATTGATAAAGGGTTTTCATCAAGAAAAAAAATCCTGAAAATGACATATTTTCAAGTGAAAAAAAATCTTAAAGATAAAATATCTTCTAGTGATAATAAAGTTAATGTTGATATAAAAATATTAGAATATTGAATTGTATCATCCATTCTAATAAAAAATTTAATTATTATATCAAGGTCACTATTATAAACATTTGAGAGTGGAAGAAAAATCTTAAATAGGTGTTTACATCAAGAAAAAATCTTGAAGATAACATATTTTTAAGTGGAAGAAAAATCTTGAAAATAAAATATCTTTTAGTGATATAAAAATTTTAGTGTGAATTCATCAAGCGGTAATTGTAAAATTGAACTTGAACTAGTGAAATAATACAATACTTAAAATTGATTTATCACTTGACTTGTAGATGTAAGTTTGCCGCATCACGTTAAAAATTGAGCTTGTAATTTCTCTTCCATACCTATTTATTTTAAATATTTTAATTATATTTATTTGTGATTAAATTGTATTGTTTTTTATATTAATATAACACTTAATTCACTCGTCTTGATGAGTATCATTGTATCATCCAAAAAATTAGGCACTTTAGCCACCTCACGTAGCATAAAAAGCCGAAAGCATCTCTTTGCGATTTCCAGGAAAATGAAAAACGAAAGTAAATAAAGCCAAGAAAAGGAAAAGGAAAAGGAAAAGGAAAAGGATTCTTGATGTCATGTTTCACTAACTTTAATTGACAAGCATGAACAAATCAATCATGTTAGCAGAATAATCACATAGAGTACTAGAAATATCCCTCATGATTTATCAGCTGATTTTCTTGTATTTACTTTTAATGGCTAAATAATACATAAAAAATTAAATTTAAATTTAATATATATACAATTAAATCTCTGTTTAAAACTTATTAACTAAGCAAGAGGTTTTTTTTTTTTACGTGAGTGTCCGAACCAGTTTGTGTGTATCTTGACTAATTTCACGGGCCCTGAAATTAACAATAATGTAAAACTCCAGTGATCATCATATTAGCAATCACGTGACTCAAACTTGAAACCATAAAAAAATCAAATCACTTGGTCCTAAATTTTTATTATTAGATCACTTATTAGATGGTTATCAAGTGATTATTAATTCATCGAGGTTATGCTATAATATTTCTTTGCTACGAAGAAAACATCATTAAATTAAAAGTAGATTTTCCCATAAGGATATCAGCAAAAACTCGAAGTTTTCATTTGGAAGTTTTAGGTCTAATCTAGCAAATGAAGAGGTGGAAATTGAAGATACAAATAGCTTCATTCTTCAGCACAACAGGTTTCGTTTTTCGGTGGTCAACTCCAAGAGATCTTTTTACAAAGTAGCAGTAATTACCATTGAAGTTCCTCAGATTCTCTTTCAAAGAAATATCTTATCAGAGACGGAACGAAGAATGAAGAATTTTCCTAGCATGAGTTTGTGGATGGATCATTAATCAATCAATTTCTACTTTCAATTCAAGCCACACATAGGCAGGGACCTCTTCTCCAAAAAGCACAAAAGTCAACAGTGTGTTCTACCACTTCTTGACAGTTTCGTGTGCTCTTGGTTCCATCTTTTTTGTTTATGATATTGCGTGAGACTTTTTCCTTTTTCTTCAGTTTTGCAACCAATTAGAGATCGACAGCCATCTTCCATGGCTATTGCTCGAAGAATTTCTGTGCTGCAAAGTGCAATGATCGGGTAGCGTGGCATAATATGATCAGTAAATGCTTCGTTTTATATATATCGAAGCTTTTTATATATGCCCTAGCTAGGATGCATGCCGTGTTTCTTTTTATTTCTATGAAAAACTATGTTTATCTACTACACACACTGTATGCGAGACTATTTGCTTTTTTATTAATACGGATGATCGAGTCAGCTTATGTGTATCTCGACTAATTTTATGGTTTTTAAAGTCAATGATCATGTAAACTTCTAATAACTATAGGATTTGTAAAACTCGAACTGATGATTTTTAGAGAGCAAACCTAAAACCTAACTAATTAAGTTACACCCTTTAAAACTATATATGCAAAACTATTACTCACTAGCCAAATAACACATTGCTACTCTTTTATTTTAATGGTGACACGGGGTGTTTATCATGTTATTTAATTTTACCTTAAATAATTTTATTATAATATTTTTCTAATTGATAATATTTAGAATTTGTTAGGTTTATTTGATTAGACAACTAGTTTATTAGAAGATAATTAATAATTCTATGGTTTTCTTTTGTTTTTCTATTCGATATTATTAGTTTTTTAATTCACCATGTGAAAATGCCTGTATCAAGTAAACCAATGACATGGGAAATATCGATTATTGAACGTGTGGGCAAAGATCACTTGGTTAGAGGTTCAATTGCCTTCAAAATTAAAACCCAACCTAAGCCATGCTAAGGAGGTTGAAAGCTAAGAAATCTTTATTCTTTTGAAATCAAGGAAGATCCTCCAAATAATATCATGGAATGATTATGGAAGGTGTGCTGTGCTGGTGTAAGGCAGCTCGATGGACCAACTCAGCTAACTCGGACTAGTTAACTCCACCTATGAAGTAATATCATGGAATTCTGAACGTGGAAGCAATCTCTGCCAGGGTCTACTAGCCAGGCCACCCTCCATTATATATCTTGATGAACTCCATCTTTTTTCTTAATCTTCCTTTTGGTTTCACAGCTATTAGTTTTCATGCTCTCAAGCTAATTTCATATTTTGGATTTTCGGTCTGATTACATGCAAGCTATCCTTTCTGGGATTTGTTCATGAAATTTTACTCCTTTAATTTCCCCTCTTCTTGATTTTTCACTGTGTGATATTAGGGTGGCCTTGTAGCCCAGCTGCTCCAAGTTACGAGGCCCTGTAGCCTTAGGCCTAAGAAACAATAAGGCCCAATAGGTCTTTCTTTACTTTTTCTTTAAATGAATCAAAACGTTAAAAACCGGGTCAAAAAGGTTACATCTATATAATTATTAAACCCGGTCCTTCTTTAAAGGATAAATTTGAGAATTTCACTCATAACCCAGAGTCTTGATCAAATTAGGTTCAATTTGAATGGAAAAAAATATTAACTTTATTAAACTTAGTTAACTCGATTAAATTTAATTTAAATTCATCCAGGTTAATCAATGAATATTTTAAAAAAAGCTTGTTTTAAAGTAAAATAAAATTAATCCAAATGATCTAGTAATCTTTAAGTAGACCCAATAATTAAGTAACTCAAGTTATTTTTTGGATTATATATCTAACCAAGTCTAATAATAAAATAATATATTTTCTGGAAGATACAAACCTTCACATCTTTCACAAGGTTGAGATAGAGGTTTTTACATGGAGGCACACCAAAAAAGCTAAAAGAAACCTAGCTTTTATAGTTTTTTTTTTTTTTTTTTTTTGTGTATAATTAGATTGTAGTCAACCACAATCTTATTATTATCCCATCATTATTTTCACATTTTCTGTCAGAATACAAAGAACATAGAACAAAGAACATAGAACCATATCATAAATCGGGTTTATGCTAACAAAAGAACTATATATAGGAATGGAAGGAGAGAAAGACATGCACCAAAAATGATACGAAGAATCGATTCAAGAGAAGGGTCAAGATGAATTTTGAGAGATGTAACTCAATTGATCAGCTCCTGGGTTTGCTTTCCAGAAGTTACCAGTTCGAGTCCCACAAATCTTAAGATCACTGGAAGTTTCAATAGTCATTAACTTTAAGACGTATGAGATTAATCGAGGTACATTCAAGTTAATCCAAAAATCCACATTAGTCTAAAAAGAGAAGGGCCAATCCAAACGTGAATGAAGGCCACCAATGACAGGGGAAGAAGTTGGTACAAGAGAAGGCTTCGTCCACAGCATGCGCGGACTACCAAATTTCATGACTAGACGAAGTTACTTTTTAGCTCCATTACTGGTCAGAGGACATGGTTCCTATCTTAATCACCTCCACAGTAGCGCTGCAACTCCTCCTCTAAAGTAGTTCTATGGCGATAAAGCAAGTGTTGTTCTTGGAATATCTTGTGCAACACAAAAGTAAATGCCCCAGTAAGCATCGGTCTCTATCTGTCCTGGTTTTAAGAAACTCCCGAGCACGACGATGTATTCCTTCCTTTTCTTTTCTTCTCATTTTTTTAAGCTGAGAGGACCTTTTTTCTTTTCTATCTCCATGACAGAGAAAATGCCCATCAACGCCAAGAACATTGTTGAATGGATTTGTAAACTAGAACGACAGAGACATGACACTTGAACAAATCCATCTAATATCATTGTACAAGAATCATTAATTACGTGTTAGTTATTGCTTAATGATTGGGATATCATTAGGGAATTCTATATATAAAAAATAAAACAGATCTGCAATCAATTTTAAATAGATGATCCAGTCTCAAGGTTATATATTTATAATAAATTATGTTGTTTTAACTTTATATTTATTCTTGTACTCGTTTGTAGCTGGCCCTGCCTTGCTAAAAGTTCATCATACAAGTTGGCTTTGGATACCAGTCATGTGCCCTAGCCCATGGATTACCAATCTGGGCCGTACATGTCCAGCTCAGCTACTTTTTACCTAGCTTAGTGTATTTTTTTCTAATATAAAAATTAATATTTAAGTGATGTTTTTAAATAAATAAGAGAAATCTACTCGGTAATTGATTTAGCCAAATTTAATAAATTTAGTTGATTTAATAATATAATAAAAAAATATTAACAACTAACTAGAATTTCTTGGCAATAATTAACTATAAAAAATAAGTTGCTAATATCATACTTTTTTTTTAATCTCTCAAATTCAAAACTTATAAAATCCTAAACTTGGATTTAATTAATTGAGGGATAAATTTGATGAAAAAACCATATTACTTCCGATAAACAGTCACATAATTTTATCTGGGAGGAGCAAATGAGTCATTATATTATTTCAATATATAATGCAACGTCTAGGGCTACAATAAAAGCATGATATATGCGTGTTATTTTCTTTTTTAATTTTAATTATAATTAGCACCACCAAAATGATTTGCCTGCAAACCACGAAGATAGATCAGTGAAGGTAAAACCTAGGCTACCTGGCAAATGGGGGTGGTGCGAGGTCAGCTCATGAAAGAAAAATGGGTTCAGGTCCCCCATGACCACTGACCAGCCATGACAGTCCAGTTCTAACCTCACCTCGCTAACCGAAGGTCCCCCGAGCCACGACATGCTAATATTTTGTTATTGGTGTGTAGTTACAGTGGCTCAGGACTCAACCTCTAGTTTATTGTCTACTTGCTATTCACGAGTTAGAGGACAAAAATCAGATTTGCAAGAAATCAAAACTTGCATGGCCCACGGGAAAACGAAATCGAATACACCTTCAGCATAATTTTTAATTCATAGCAGATCAGAAATCAATCCACATGAATTGATCCATTTATAATGTGGGATTGATACATTTATATATTAAAATAATATTTTATTTTTATTTTTAAAAATTTACTCTTGATATCATCACATTAAAATAATAAAAAAATTATTTCTTATTTTTTAAATTTAACAAGCAAAAATCAAAGCACATGAATAGTAGAATTATATATAAAAAAAATTATTATGATAAGATTATTTTTAAAAATAATTTTTTATTATAAATATATTAAAGTAATATATATTTTTTTAATATAAATACATTATAAATGATAAATACATTAAAATAATAGCTAATGTTTAAAGGGTGGCAAAAAAAAAAACAAAATGCATGTCAAGATATTACAATCTTTTGTGTGTCAGGTATTGAAATCGAACACAAAGAATCTGGACATAAAAAGTAACTTAGCGGTGTAAACTGTCTAGCTACTACAATAGAATATTGATATTACAACAATTAAGATTATGACTGCATTATTGTTTTATGTTCTAACTTGATTCGCTATTAAGAATATATTTTTTATAAGCACGTTAATTTAGATGTAGAGAATTTATCTATAATGTGATATAGAAACATGATCTTAACATGTGTTTTTTTAATTATTATTAACATGGGTTAAATAAATAGTTGACATAATATTTGTATTGAAATCAATGAAAATGTATTATATTATGTATTGTAAATATTATTTAGATAACATAATAACATTTACATGTAATGTGGCAATTGATTGGTGTCTCGGACAAGAGACGAAGACAATTAAAATAAAAAAAATATTTAGCTAAAGACACATAAATATAAAGATAAAATAAATTTGCTATTAAAATGGTCTTGGAATGAATTTTTATATCTTTAAATATATTATCTTTGTTTTTATTTTTATTTTTTCGACACCGAACATTCCTATAGATATATTTTTTTAAAAAAAACAGAGACAAAAATCACCGTTTAAGATTCTAGTTACAGAGAACGCTAAGAATTTATGCTATGTACTTCAGGTGAGGTGTCAAGTTTTGATCAGCAACAAATAAGAGAGATTAAATAAAATAAAATAATACTTTATATTAATTCATTGATACCAAGAAGCGGGTCCAGTGTTTCTGGAGATATGGCATCAAAATAGAACAGATTCGATCTGCTCTGTACATGTGTTTTGCGTGGTGGTGGCTGATCGGCTACTGTCAGATTCTGGGTAAATGGTCCTCATCTCTTCCCTTCGGGAATTGAGATGGTCCAATCAATGTAATTCAACAAAAGGATGTTATATAAAAAATAATAATTCATTTAAAGAAACGTTATATTAAAAAATTAAAAATGTACAAAAAAAAAATCCCAATCCCAATCAGTAAAAAAAATATATTATTATGGGTGTAATAAATTTGCTTTTTAGAGATTACTAGTTGGAGTTTGTTTATATAGTCATTAATTTTAGGGCTCATAGAATTAGTCAAGATATGCATAAACTGATTCAAATATTTATACTAATAATAATAATAATAAAAATCTCATTCTATTGTGGTTGTTAAGCGACATGGTATTAAGATGATTCGACATTACAGCCTCAATAATGTGCACGATACCCACATGTACCATGCACCTATTATTTCGATTGCATGATCCCAACGAGCATGACTGTGCTCCAACACCTTTCTATATTTATTGGAAATAAAATATTGTTCACACCTTCTTGTATTTATTTGGTGTTTGGTGTATTTTTATATTAATTCGATGGATATTAAATATAATTAACCCTCGGATTATTCTTTGTGTTTAACGAGTGAATGATGGTTTTTTAATAAAGTATAAATTTTTATATTTAGTATTATTATGTTTTTTTCTATCTAAAGATAACAATTTTGCTATTTTTTATTTATGTAGTTAGTATTAATAGGGTTTTTTTATATAAAATATTATAATAACTTCTTGGCAAATAAAAAATAAATATCTTAGATCTCTCCATGATTATATTATTTCTAATTTTTTAAAAATTTAACCTACAACAAACTCGGATTGTTAATAATAATAAAAAAAATGATTAAAAAACTGCTGGCATAAAAATTTACTTGGATAATACGAAGAAAAAACTTAAATCTAAAGATAAAAAAGTTGATTTTTGAGCTTTAGATACCAAATTCAAGCTGATCCCACAATTAGTTTATATATATATATATATATATATAAAAAAAACAAGGCTCGTTGGCATTTTGGACATGATAGTAAAAAAATAAAAAAAAAACACCTCATTTTTTTTTTAATCAAATGGATAATTAGCATAAATCCGACGTGTATCAGCCCATCCCTCGTACCTGGATAGACCTTCACACACCATGTTAGAATTAAAACTGAGGCGACACTTCAAATAAGGCCAAGGAAATCAGTAATGGGACCAAGAGTGAGACCTCCTTAAATTCTCTCCTTTGTCGTTTAATCGGCTAGTGAAAAAATAAATCATATTCGTAAAACTCATTCACTTAGTTAAAACTCGGCTCTTAATTTATTAATTTTTTTATAATTATTTTTTAAAATAATATTGTTTTAATTATTTTTTAAAAAGCAATTGGGACATACCTTCTTGATATGTGATTTAGACCTTACTCCAAGTTAACTCAAAACGGTTTTCAACTAGTATTTATCTGTTAAAAAGTAAAAAAAATAATAAAGAAAAAAGAAAGGAAAGGAAATTACAACTAGTATTTAACTTTTAAAAAGTAAAAAGAATAATAAAGAAAAAAGAAAAGAAAAAAAAAGAAGGGTGTGTTTGGAAGTCCGGTCGAATCGTGTAATCTAAAATTTTTAATTTTTTTAATTTAAATTAATTTTTTATTTTTAAATCAATTTTATACGTTGATTTTAAAAATAAAATAATATTATTTTAATATATTTTAAATTTTAAAAAAATAAAAAAATACTATATTTTACGCTTTAAAATAGGCGCAGGAAAGATAAAAAGTCGGATTCTGGAATGCGTCTAAAAGACGCTGCTGTTGTGAGAGTTATCCGAATAAAATCGCCACCTCATGATGAGATCGAAGCCTGGAAATTAGAAACCAATCAATGGTGATGGAGCAGCGCAGAAGATTAAAACCCCATCAAGACAAAACAAAACTCCCCAAAATTAATGCTCTCAGTGCCCACTGCATCGCCAGATTGACATTCTCTCATAGGACCGAAAGTTGAACGGTTTGTGGGTTTCGATGATAAGGTTTGCTGTGTAGTTTTCAAGAAATAAATAAATAAATAAATTTATCTGTTTTAATGTCATAAATTTCCTTGGCTGGGAGAGGGCCTCTAAGGATAAACATCTCTTCAATTTCCTTGGCCTTTTCTGCAATAATTATATCTGTTTTGTTGTAAAAATTGGGTGGGCTAATTAGCAAAGAAAAAAAAGAGAGCGGGGAGGAAAATGAAAAAACAAAAGTTAAAATAAAAGCTCAACTTAGTCCATGTATTCCTAGGAAGCTATTAAGTTAATCCCTTGTTATAAGAAACTTATAAGTTAATCCTTGATCATCTATCCATCGATTTTGAATGTCAAGTTGTTAATTAATCTATCCACTAATCACCAAATGGATTGAGTTGCATACCAAACGCGAACACAAAAGAATTAGGGTGTTTCAAAGTGTTATAACGGTTATTTTTTAAAGTATTTTTTATCTGAAAATATATTAAAATAAAATTTTTTTTAAAAAAATATTTTTTATATCAGCATATCAAAATAATATAAAAACACTAAAAAATATTAATTTAAAATAAAAAAATTTAAAACTTCTCATAAATACTTTTATTGCACAAAACAAACAAAAGCAACCAAGTAGGTATTTCCTCGTGCTTCTTTAAAATATTTGTTACTCAAAATGAATTTTTTTAATTTTTTAAATCTTAATATATTAAAAAAACACTCAGAAAAAGAAATTACGCACTATCAAACAAGCAAAGTATTTTTTGAAATTATTTATAGTTTAAAAAGTAATTTTTTAATATTTTTCATATTAATATATTAAAACCATAAAAAAGCACTCTGAAAGCGAAATTAAACCCTCTCAAAACAAGCAAAGTGTTTTTTTTTTTTATATTCATGGTTTAAAAAGTAATCTTATTTTATTTTTTATATATTAGTATATGAAAATCATTAAAAAAACATCAGAAACAGAAATTACACACTCTCAAGCACTCACTATGACTCGGGCAGGCGATAAGGGGGTGTGTGGTCGGGTGCATCAATGGCCAACTCAGTAATCATTAGAAATATATTAATGTTGATGGTATGTTAATTAAATAAAGAGATGATCTTACGCAAGCTTTAGTCTTCAATTTTATTTTGTCAAGTGACACGTCAACTTGTTTACCCTTAAAGCATGCCCCTCCATCCATAGTAAAATAAAATAAATAAATAAATAAATAAATAATAATAATCTTTAGTTGTCCTTGTTTTTCCATACTCCACACGTTACATGGTATTTTATACCCGTTGTTTTGTAGTCATTTGTTAATATAAGAAATTAAATATAGCTCTAGAATAACAATGAGTCCTTCTAGATTTTATGAATTATTTATTGTTGACCATTATGGTATACAATTTTTTATAGCCAAAGATTCTTTTATAACATGGCATACATGGTATTTTTTTACTATATTTATTTAAAAATATATTAAAATAATATATATTTTTTATTTTTTAAAATTTATTTTTAATATTAACGCATCAAAACTATTAAAAAACAGCATGAGGTAACGTCAACTTAATAATTTTTTAAATATATTTATTGCTGACCATGATGCTATATAATTTTTTATTGCCATGGATTCTTTTAGAACATGGCATGGATGTTGTTTTTAAATATATTTATTTAAAAATACATTAAAATAATATTTTTTTATTTTTTAAAATTTATTTTTAATATTAACATATTAAAAGTAAGATAAGTAACGTCGACTCAATGATTTTTTAAATACATTATTGTTGATGAGATGTTAATCAAATAATAGATAATTTTATACAAGGTTCACACTTTACAAATAATTAAGTTTATATCTTAATTTATAGGTGTGAATTTTATGACGACAAGTGACAAGTCAATTTTTCAAACCCTAAATGCATGCTTCCATCCATGGTTAAGAGAGAATCAGCAATCCTTGGTCGCTCCTGTTTTCCATACTTCAACCCTTGACATTGTATTTTAGACCCATTGTTTTGTAGTCGTAAATTTACCCTTGACGAGTGATTTGTCGAAATAAAAAATTAAATCAACCTCTCTATCTAGTAATTGTGCATAATGATCTTGATTTATTGTTTTTAGTGAATGTTTTTTTTTTCATTTTTTTTACAATGACTAGGGGTATTTCAAGATCAATTTGTATGTCAAATTCCAATCTTTTTAAATCAAGTTGATAGATATTCACCCTCAATTTCCCTCGTAATTGCCTTAATAATAATATTGCACTATCATTTTTTTAATTAACGTGGGTATCCAAATTAACTTGCACGCACCTCGATTAATTCCACGAGCCTTGAAATTAACGATCATATAAGCCTTCACTGACTTTAAGATTTATAAGACTCGAACTGGTAATTTCCAGAAAACAAACCTAAAACCTAATAAATTAAACTACTTTCCTCATAATTATCATCCTTGATTTATTAAGACATAGATAAACTCTATCAAGAATCTTAATGAAGTTAAGAACTTACATTTACGACAACACTACTTGTCAAGAACACATCTTAAAACTCCCACAAAGAAAAGACTATTGTTTTGGCAACTCATTCACATATTTTTTAATTTTTTTATTGTTTTAATATTTTAATGTCAAAATAAATTTTTAAAAATAAAAAAAATTATTTTAAAATATTTTAAAAAATAACCTCTAAAATAACATCAATCACTATATATATAAAAAAACTCTAACACGTCCAAAAAAATCGAATCTCATCCTCTACCAAAAACAAAAATCTAATCTAGTCCCCCAACTACCATAAATACCCCAAGTTTGAGCACAAGAAACGCATATTCCCAATTAAGCCTTCAGAACCAAAAATAGTAAATTTGTATTCGACCACATGTGCTGTTTTTGACTTTTACCATCTGGCTGGCCCTCTTTTTTATGAGATCCGTCCGTCACTCACTATAAATAACAGTCTCTCTCTCTCTCCCCTTCACCATATCACACATTCCTCATCAGGAGCACACGCCTCTCTCTCTCTCTCTCTCCCGCTCTGTCGCTCTCTTTCTCTCCTGTTATTGGAGAAACAAACAAACAAGATAAAATCAGGGTTTCGTAGGGATGGGTTCGCCGGTTTTGCCAGATCTGGGAACGGAGATTCTGATTCCGGTATGTGCCATTATCGGAATCGGATTTTCTCTCTTTCAATGGCTGTTGGTCTCCAAGGTCAAGCTTACACCGGGTTCGGCGGCGTCCAATAACAGTGGAGGTGCTGGAAAGAATGGACATGGTGATTACTTGATTGAAGAAGAAGAAGGACTTAATGACCATAATACTGTTCTTAAATGTGCTGAGATTCAAAACGCTATCTCTGAAGGTATAATAAATTATAGTAATATCGCTGCTTCTTTTTTTTTAAGTTTGGTGGTTTTTGGGCTTGTTGAGTTTAGATCCCTGCTTGATTTGGTGTTTTGGTTTTGAAATGGAAGACAATGAGCTGTTTTTGCTGGTAAAGTTTGGTTATTCTACGCGAGGAATTGCTTTTCTTGTGTATTTTTTTTGTGAAGGATTTTGTATGCGGTTATTTCTAGTAAGAGCTCTATGTGCCGTGGAAAGTATGAATTTTTTATTTAAAAGAAACAAAATCCAGCTTTTATATTCTTATTCTTATAATATTTTTGTCGGTGGAAAATTTCGAGATCTCGCAATTCTTTTGTTGTTTCTCGTGTTGGAAATATGGTAATAATTTTTTAATGAGAACGCATGGATAGGCAGAAAGATTTTGGACGTTTGGTCATAACTACAATGGTAAATGCGATATTTTCAGGCATGTGTGCTCTGGTATTGATATGCTGCCACCGACCAGTCAACCCTGATTCCTACGGGGT
>Ga0325402_1003185_pt1 | contig 14724 bp, 6 predicted proteins | sample PopdelMetagenome_22_FD_207212 | JGI IMG/M metagenome (GOLD analysis project Ga0325402, IMG submission 207212) | Populus deltoides microbial communities from Bellville, Georgia, United States - Xylem-PdKOR-R3 | ecosystem: Host-associated > Plants > Phyllosphere > Stem > Wood/Secondary xylem... | reverse complement strand
GTTCACCAGATTATTTCAATTTATCTCTGTGAAGGTGGCCACCGGATAGATTCTACATAGGTTCAGCATAGAAACATGCTGACTTGGTCGTATTTGCTTCCAGAAATGATTTGGTGAAAGTATGTCATGGGATTGGTAGAAAAAAGGAGGGATTTCTTAATCGCCCGCTTCTGTCAAATTTCTGAATCTTGGTGTTTGGTGCATTGCAACATTGGAGGCCTTCGCTCAATATTCTCGGGATTGGCGAAGCGTATCTCAAGAAATACTCACTATCAATTCGCTAGTATTCTAGGTGTATTCTCAATCAAACAGTTTTTAATTCGTTATAAGTAATAATATTTATTATTATGGTTCTAGGATCTGTAAGAAATTGAGATAAAAAATGATATTTGAATAGAAAAGAACTTGTACTCGAAGTTATAAACATAAACAATTTAATATAAAAATATTTATGATTTTAAAACCTTATGATTTTTTTTAAATTCAAATAATTATTTCTCTTCAAACTCTTAATTATTTTCCAGAATGTCTTCGATGGAATAAAACAACGTGGTGTGGTATGGTAGAGTGGTGACAACTAGTTTTCTAAATAAACTTCTTATGTATCACACATTTATCAAGTATACTTTTATTAAATAATAGAAAGCTAGCCCTCAAAATAGATCACTCCGCTCCGATTTCTCAGCTCCATAGAGGTCTTCTTCTGTATAGAAATGTTCAATTCCTTTCTTGGAAGGACTTTTGTTTTTAAACTTAAGAGCATCATCAACAGTGGTAACTGCGTTGCTCAAATCGGTACAAGCTGACCGGATGGCAATCCTCAGGCTGGCAAATTCCTTCTCTCTTAGATCTAGTTGCCTCTTAAGACGTCGCATTTCCTCGTCCTTCATAACCAGCTCGTGCTCAAGACGTCGTATGTCCTTCATAGCTAGCTCGTGCTCGTCCTCAAGACGTCGTATGTCCTCGTCCTTTGATCGTATCTGGTACTCAAAGCCATTCACTTCTCTTCCACCTACAGGTTTTTGATCCTTGAGGGAGTTTCTTTCTGCTGAAACTTCATTGTGATCTCCAACAACCTGGAAGGAGCTATCCGTATAATTATTTGTGACCACCTATTTAGTAACAAAGTGGAAAATATGCATAATTTCGAGAGGGATATTTTACCGCACCTATGTATAATTTTGTAGCATTAATTCTGGTCTCATATATACATGTTAAATTAATAAGAAAAAAAAACAAGAAATTATTACCAACAGAGCGTTATGTCACTCGTAAAAATCATTCAGGACTCAAATATTAGTGTTATATGCGTACAGTACATCTTGCAAGCTAGCAATCAAATACGCTAAGAAGAAAGTTGATAGTTACCTTTGTTTTTCCTGGCTTCTTTTTTATCCATCGAATCATCTTCTTCATCAATAATCTTTAACTGCAAAGATTAAACCTACGTACCTTATGGACTTCAATCCTCAAAGATTCTAAACGAAACCTACAAGTTTGTGCTTCACAAATATTAGCAATGCTCCTCTTATACATGCCTGTGATGACCAAGTCAAATGCCATCAAAGTCAACTGTTTGCCAACATACACAATTCTAATTAAAAAATCTTCCTTTTCATTTCAACTTGAACAGTGTCACAACTCAAGATTTCAATTTGTTACGTGAAGTTAAAGGAATAATTTCATATCACTCAAGTAAAAGACTTTTGATTATATTGTTTTTAATTGTTATAATTTAATTAGATAGAATGAAGTTGTGAGATTAAAACTTGTACTTATTTAATTATTGATTTCTTTCAATAAAGATTTTCGATCCATAATTCGCTTAGATTTCTATAATATTCAAAGCATATTGAAGTTAGGAGGGGCAACCACTCGTCAGCACCTCCAAGTTGCCAATTAACTTCTCCGGTGGCAATTAAAAAATGGGAAAGGCCAAAGTGCTCTCTACTACTTCCGAGTTGCCGAGCAACTTCTGGGATGGCAATCAAAAAAAGGAAACGACAGAGAAATGCTCTCAAATTCATGAGTTAGGTAAGCACCGGCCCATTCAGGACAAGAATGGTATTCTCAATGGATCAGTCCTATTTCTAGACAGTAAAAGTTTTGCAAAATGAACTTCTTTTGATGATAGATGGCGATCTATTAATTAAGAAAAAAAAATTTCTTCATCAGGAGAAAAAGGGAGAGATTTCTTAATCGACTGCTTCTGTCAAATTTCTGAACCTTGGTGTTTGGTGCATCGCCATATTGGAGGCCTTCGCAATGAGAAAGATATTCAGTTTGGTAATTTGATCAGGAGGCTTTTTTTGTTTAGCTAAAAAATCTTTTGACCCTTTTGAATTTTGACAAGGCAGTGCAAGGGTTACGAAAGTGCAGGAAAAATCAAGTTATTAAAATCATGAATTAACTTAAATATGTACTTTTCATCTAAAATTGAGTAAAAAAAAAAAAAGATTAAAATCATGTAAAATTAGGTAAAATCATGATTTTATTACCGATTTTACGATTTCATAATAATCCCAAATTCCCAATTCTCATCTCCCTCAGTGATACCCTTGTGTTTACTCAATAATGCATGAGCCTTACAATTGCTTGTATTTATAGATTCTTTCTTTAATCAATAATGCAAGGATAAAAAAACATAATCTTTCTTGAACCCTTCATAACAAATAAAAAATTATTTATTATGTGACAAAACTTTGAAAATTTTTATTCTATAAAAATATTTTTACGGACAAGAGTAACAAACCATACTCTGAAATTTAATCCTCCATGTGTTTATGTTTAATTATCAGCATTTTAAACAAGTTTACAATATTATATATGATTTTTCTATAGAAAATCTTATAATTTGTCTAAGATACGATCTAATAAGAAATAAGATTTCAAAATTAAAAAAGAAGGTTTGATTTTGAATTGTTTGATTTTTATTTGTTTTAGTTCATACAAAGTCTATAGTTTTTTATTGATTAACTTGTTAAAATTCATGGTATGTAACAAATAATATCTAAAACTTATAAAAATATAACAATAACTAAAATAAAACATAAAAAAATTTAAAAATAATTTATTTTTCAATTTAGGTTATTTCCACCCATTTTGGCACTAGTTTGATTCGCTTCGGTTTTGATTCGGATTCACAAGATGCAAAATATAAATAAATGATTAAAACCAACAAAATATAGCTTAATACACTTTACATTAATGATTCATTTTCTTTTACCTAGCACATTGATATCTTTTTCAAGAATACAATACAAATAAAAATATATTAATGCATTAAAAATATAAAAAATATTATTTTACATTAATTATTCTTAGAATCCTATTGATTTTATTTTATATAAAGAAAATAAAACCATAAAATAATCAGTCCACCTAGAAAAGTAATTTCTAATTATTTTGCTCCCACATAAAACCTTCATCCGATGCCTTAGCTCCAATGAGATCTTTTTCTTTATACATGTAAGCAATACTTTTCGCTGGAGGATTTCTCACTCTAAATTTAAAAGCATGGTCAAGAGTGGTAGCTGCGTTCACCATATCGGTATAAGCAGACTGCATGGTATCCCTCAGCCTGCCATATTCCTCCTCTCTTCGATCTTGTTGGCTCTTAAGACGTTGCATTTCTTCATCTTTCATGGCTAGCTCATACTTAAGCAGTCGTATTTTCTCATCTTTTGATTGCATGTGGTACTCAAACCACTTTATTACTTTTTCACCGACGGATTGTTGATCCGTAAGGGAGATTTTTATTCCTAGCTCACCCTCGAGGCGCTCTATTTATTCATCTTTTTCCAGAGGTGGAAATGCTGCCTCTATCTTGGAAGCTTGAATGGAAGTTCTCTGGTTGTGCCTTTTTGTGTGTGTGTGTGTCTATATATATATATATATATATATATATATATATATATATATATGTAAAATCTTTGCTATGCTAAACCAACTAACCACAGACTTTGTCAATAATGAAGACATGCTGTTATGTAACAGGAATTTTCAATACATTTTCGGAAAGAGGATCGAGCTGTTTTAAAATCAATGTCATCCATATTAAAAACAATTTGAAGAAAATAAACGACACATAGCAATCTTTTAGGGAAAGGGAGGAGAATTCTCATGCTTATGGAGGTTAAATATGTTGAGAATATATATACTCTTAGGGGAAAAGTGGGATAACGTTCGATTAATAGGATCAAGCTGAGAACTTTTAAAGTATTGAACCAATTGAATATAATTATAGATCTTGGAGGTCCGACATATATATTTTAACCTTGGAGGGCCAACGACAGCTGCTGTCCTCTCCTGGATCCAGAGGCCAACACCACCTTATTTAATTGATGTGCTTCCGAATCATATAAAAAACTATAATTTCAAATCTTTTTATGTTTCTTTAAAAATAAGAAAATATAAATATCAGTATTACTTTAGGATCTATAGTATATGATTTTCCACACCCCAAAAACATAGTGTCAAGACTTTTCCATGGAATTTGTAACATCTGTCAGCTAAATTCTAAAATTCCGCCAGAAGAAAAATGAAAGTTCCTTTAATTGACATGTATTGTTAAGAAATAAATTCATCAAAATTCATACATTCTCCACTCTTTCTATTGTATAGTCCTTTTTCTAATGTTATTTAAAATTTGAAATTAAATAATTGAGTATTTAATTATAAATAAAGAATACAATAAATAAGACCACATTAATCACTAAAACATATAGTGAAGTGAATATAGCATTGTTCTTAAAAAAATTAAATTCTAAAATTATTTAAGTTTTTTTTTTTTTTTTAGTAAAGTGAGACAAGTTTGACAATAAACAAAATCTATAACATATTCAATATCACATAAAGAATAAAATATTAGATAGTTTAAAGAAAAAAATATTTAAAAATTCTTTTAATACTTTTTTTATCTCGTCGGATGGTTTATTTGAAGAGTTTTTTATAATCTTATTGGTCACTAAAAAGCACAATAAACTCTTCAATGAAATTTGAATTTGTCAATATATCTAAAACATTGGATTTGAGATTTTTATTGAGTATCTGAGAATAAACACAATAAACTCTTCAATGATTGAGTATTTGGGATTTGGTTATATATTGACATCATTTTATTAAAATTTTATCTTTGCTTCTTTTTTTTTTGTTTTTCACTTCGGTTTGAATTTGTCAGTATATCTAAAACATTGGATTTGAGGATTTTTTTTTTAATGAAACGATCGATAAGATTTACTAAAGTAAATTGAATGAAAAACTCCGCCACTGGTTATATGGGCAGTTGTTGTGGTGGATGGAAGGAATGTATGATGGCTAGGGTTTGGAGCAACACACGGTGTATTTGGCTGACTGCAATTTTTTTTTTATTTCATTTGTAAACAGGCAAGTTAAAGGATTTTTTTTTTTAGATTAGTGGTTGATGATGATTCTATACAATTTTTAGGTTTTAGAAACTTTGTTGATTTTTTAGGATTCTCACAGGCTTATAAAAGATTGATTAATTATAGGAATAATTAAAAACCAGTCTCTAATATCTAAGTTGATGTGAGAGAATAAACTAAAAAAATTTAAAAGTAAAAAAAAAAAGCCAAGAATTAAAAGGAGAGAAAAAAAGCTGGGAAGAAGAGTGAATTCAAAGGAGGAATATTTTTATCAAATCATCAAAAACTATCTCATAAAATAAAAATATGACATATAAATAACATAATTTTAAAACATTCAACTAATAAATTTAGTCTCCCAACCAAAAAATATCAGGCCATCCTTCCTCGTCTCCTTGTGAGTATGTTGTCTCCACCAAATCTTCTGCATCAGCAACAAATATAAAAGAACATTGACAGAAGAGTCAGAGTGTCTATACTAGTGATTACTATAGGCTGCTTTGATGTGTGTGTCTGCCATCAACTGGGTTTTATGGCTATTTGGTTGCTCCTTGAATAACCAGCTTGCAATTTTGGCACATCAACTATAATGTTTGTCGGGTTTGCAATGCCATTAACGAGAAACTTTGGCATAGAAAAAAAAAATCAATCGCAATTGGAAACGAAAAGTGTTGGAAATAAGAAAATATAATGGCATGTGCCTTAGTGCATTGCCGCATAGGGTAATATCATCTCAAGCTGGTAACAAGATCCTCTTCTCCCAAGACCTTCATCTCCAAACTTTTTCCGAAATCCTCGCTCAGCCCTGTTGCCCTTTGCTCCAACAAGATCCTCATCTCCAAACTTTTTTCCGAAATCCTCGTTCACCTCCTGTTGCCCTTGCTCCAACAACATCCTCATCTCCAAACTTTTTCCGAAATCCTCGTGTTGCCCTTGCTCCAACAAGATCCTCTTCTCCAAACGTTTTCCGAAATCCTCGTACTGTTGCCCTGGCTCCAACAAGATCCTCTTCTCCCAACTTTTTCCCAAATCCTCGCTCACCTCCTGTTGCCCTTGCTCCAACAAGATCCTCTTCTCCCAACTTTTTCCCAAATCCTCGCTCACCTCCTGTTGCCCTTGCTCAAACAATTCTCCCAACTTTTTCCGAAATCCTCGTGTTGCCCTTGCTCCAACAAGATCCTCTTCTCCAAACGTTTTCCGAAATCCTCGTACTGTTGCCCTGGCTCCAACAAGATCCTCTTCTCCCAACTTTTTCCCAAATCCTGGCTCACCTCCTGTTGCCCTTGCTCCAACAATTCTCCCACCTTTTTCCGAAATCCTCGTGTTGCCCTTGCTCCAACAAGATCCTCTTCTCCAAACTTTTTCCCAAATCCTCGCTCACCTGCTGTTGCCCTTGCTCCAACAAGATCCTATTCTCCCAACTTTTTCCGAAATCCTCGTTTTGCCCTTGCTCCAACAAGATCCTCTTCTCCAAACTTTTTCCCAAATTCTCGTTCACCTACTGTTGCCCTTGCTCCAACAAGATCCTCTTCTCCCAACTTTTTTCCAACTCCTCTCTGTGCAGAACCAAGGGTGTCATCTGAAACAAAATTGTTAACATCGTTTGGCAAAAAAAATAAAACTTGTCAAAAAAGTTAAAAGTATCTATGCTAATGTTGGCAGAAAGATACTAGTAAAATGACCACCTGTTTAGGTTCTTCTATAACCCTGTGCTTTTAACACATCATCTGTAATATATTATGTTAAACTTGAGTCCTTGACAGGCTTGTAATACTATTAATGAGAAAACTCTGACAGACTACAAATTAAATGGAAATTCTCATGGGGTAAATAATATTGCCTTAAGAAAGTTACTTGCTCTATGCCTTATCTCTCATCTAGCAAATCAAAGATACAACACCGGAAAATTTTTTATTTAAATTGAAAATGTTTTTCGTATCTTACCTTGCGATAGAGTTGCTTCAACAGGATCGGCTCCAAACTTATTTTCAATGGAAGCTAGAGATAGCGGCTTTTTTATTTCACATATATAACGGCTTTCAAGATTTGTAAACACATCCCCTAAACCAGCAGACTCAATGATCATCTTAAGCCTCCGAATTTCCTGATCTTGCATGGTTAGCTGGTTCTTGAGACGCTGGATTTCCTCATCTCTCAAAGCTATCTTCCACTCAAGGCCACTCATTTCCATCTCGTGTTACCTCCAGATGTATATCCAGTCCTAGCCTCCTAGGTAACTCCTTTCTGCTCAAAGTACCTGATTGTTACGTCTGCTACCGACCTGCTCAGCAGACAAGAAAAATAATAAAGAAAAACAACACCTAATTTTATAAGCAATAGGGAAATGTCCCGTCTTGGAATTCTATATAGCCTTATACTGGCTTGCACCGCGGGTCTTTTTTTATCATAAAAATAATAATAATAATAATAATAATAATAATTATTATTATTATTATTATTATAATACTTAACTAGTCGGTTACAAACTAAAATCTGCTAATTTAATAATATTATTAAAAAATAATAATATTAATAACAAATAAAGTGAAAAAAACAACAATTCAATACAAAAGATAACACTGGCTAATACTATAAAAATATATTTTCACAATATTTCTAAAACATTTCAATGATTTTATTTATTAACAGAGTAAAAATTAAATGAGAATATGATAATTGTATATAAAGAAAAATAAAAAAATAAGATAAAAAAAGTTAATTATTATTAATTTTTTAAACCGTGACCCGGGTTATAAGACTGAAAATATTATACATGAAAAAATCATGAGGGTTAAACTCACAAAAAAAAACAACACAAAAAAATCCAAAATAAAAAATACAATAAAAATAATGAGTGTTAAAATTGCAATAAAATAATCAAAAGGCAACAACAAATTTTAAATGTAAGAGTTAAATTGAAAATAATAAAAACATTAACAAAAACACAAAAATCAAAAGAACGAAGACTATAAAAAAACAATACACTATAAACTTGGATTGAAGGGTAAAACTAAAATCAATGAAACTTTTATAAAATATTTAAGGAAAAAAATAAACAATTATAAGAATAAACATCACATTTTAAACATAAAAACATGATAAAAAAAATGAATATACAGAATTATTCAACATGTTGTTTTACACTAAAAAAAACTCTTAGATGTAAATCTAAAAATTTATTCACTCATCTAATTAAATAAATCAATAACCATTACATAAAGTGATGAAAAAAAATCATCAACAATAAAAACAAAATGAGAAAATTAAGTGAAAAATAAAGATCAAAATATCTAAAATTACAGTACGAGTAATTTACCTAATTATATTTGATGAATCCCTCTTTCAAAATAAATTTGTAATAGAAAAAAACATCAAATTTATAATAGAAACCGTCACATACATAAAATTTATTGAATAATAATTAAAAAAAATGCAAGGTTCCCATATGAAAAATCTTATAAAAAAATCAATATTTAAAAAAAAACAAAATTAATATATATAAAATTAAGAAAAAATCACAAATGAATCATACATATCTCTTTAAAAAATAAACACACTCAATATTATTTAAAAATAATTACAATATAATTAAAACATAAACCCAAAATTTATTTGAAAAAATACACACAAATAATGCATTATTTTTTTAAAAAAAACTAAAAAATAAAAAAAGAATCAGGCCAGACGTTGATGGGGGCCAAATCGCATGATGCGGCGGAAGCGCCAGCACAACCACCGGAGTCAGCCGCATGCGCTGCCCGAAGTCGATGGATCAGTTGACGAGCTGGCGAGTGTTTTGCACATGCCAACAACTTTTTTGTTTTTTAATTGCACAAAACCGAAAAATACCCCCAAGACCAATCAACAATTACAAACATACCATGAGGAAATTACTACAAAGCCCCTGAATGCAAGGCTAAAAAATTGGAATGACATGAGTAATGTTGTAATTTCATTGTTCAACCAAACATGAAAAATACAAAAACGTCTTTTTGCAGAAAGCATTGAATTATTTCATGCTAGGGTTAAATTCGTTATCTTACTATGCATTTACAAATGTAATTACCAAAATAACCCCACTTAATTTTCAAAAGAAATTCATGTTACGTGGAAAAGACTATCCTACCCTCTAATCAAAGGCAAAAGAGAAAATGACCAAGGGGCAAGACAGTAATTACACTATTAAAATAAATAGTAAGTTGTGTCTTGGAGCACAATAATATCACCATCAACTTTAGTTTTTTATTAATAATATTTCTTATTTATTTTATTTAATCAATTTAATATATGTTTAATTTTATTATTGTTCTATTCAATAACAAATTGTTTTAATAAATAAATATAACAAATACAAAGGGATAAATATTCTGTTTTAGAAGATTAAATATCTTAATCTACACATGTTTCTTGATTTTCTAGTTTTATTTTTAGTTATCATTAATGATTTTTTTTCTCATTTATTAATATATATAATTCTCAATTTATTTAATTATATATAATATTTTTTATTTTTATCTAAAAATTTTTTAACTATAAAAAAATAAAGTATATAAAAAAAAATTAAAAATAATTTGGCATGTGTGGAAGCGCGGGTCAAGTATAGTACACATCTAATTGTTGTGTCCTAGCGTCTACACTTTGTACAGGTGTCCTTGTATTAAATAAAAGTCTGATATTTTTCTTACCCACCATTATTTCTCTAGAAAATCTAACAAGTAGTATTAGAGCTTGCAGTCAGGAATTGTCCTTTTATTTTGCCAGGAATTTTATTTTTTTAAGAATTATTAGAGGAAGCTCTGTTGTATGCAATCAAGGACGGCGACATGTTTTGGTATGGGACTTGCCTGATAGGTTATGTCAGGTGTTTTTTTTTTTTTTTTTTTTTTAAATCCATATTTTTTGATTGATAAATTTTTTAAATTGTTTTATATAAGTTTTTTTACTGGTTCACGAGTTATGGGTTTTTTCCTTTTATCTAAGCTATATTTTTTTATTTTATCATTCGGTATTTATTTATTTGAAAACTGAGTTTTTTTTTAGCTTGCTTTCTATGAAATTTTATGTTGATATTGAAAATAACCTGGTTATCTTGGATCTTTTTGTTTATTATTCTTTGTTTGATTTTTTGGCTAATTCTTGAAATTTATATACCCTACTTTGTTTTTTTTTTCCTATCCAATTTAATCCAGATTTTTTTGATTGCCAACTTTTTTACTTTGACAAGTTTTTTAAATTAGTTCATAGTAAACTTCTTGATCGGACTCGAATCTACAGTTTCACAGGTTGCGACTTTCTAATATTTTACCTGGTTTAGGATGTTTACCCAAATTTACTTGGTTCTTTTTTTTTATCTAAGATAATTTTTTTTCGTTTCATCGTTCAATATTTATTCATTTGAAGAATGGGTTCCTTTGTTTTTTCGTTTCATCGTTCAATATTTATTCATTTGAAGAATGGGTTCCTTTGTTTTAGTTTGCTTTATGTAGGATTTTTTGTTGGTCATAAAAATAACCCATTTATCTCGGGTTTTTTTATTGTTCTTTATTGTGTTTTTTTGGCTAATTCTTTAAATTTATATTTTTTCTCGATCTATTCCTTTAATATTTGAAATGATTTTTTAAAACAATGTATAAGGTTAGAAGTTTTTTTTCTATCTCATCCTCTCTTTTTTTTCTTTTGAATTTAGTTCTCATTTAATTGATTGCTATTTATTTTATTTGAGGTTAATTTTTAAATTATGTTATTTGTTTGTTTTCTCTAGAACTTTCCACTAATTTTGAAAATGATCTAAATTTTCTCGTGTGTTTTTTTAATTGTTGCTCTTTGTTGGATTTACTTTGGCTAATAAATATTAAATTGGTTAGTAATTGAGCTTCTTATCACCCCGAGTCTGTCATTTAATGAGTTGTGAGTTTGAGATCTATGTCTAAGTTTAGAAAGTTTGTCCAAGTTTTTTAAGTTTATTTTCTCTTTTTTAAAGCTGATGGTTTTTTTTAATTTTATTATTCAATATTTATATCATTAGTGATTGAGAAATTTTATGGTGCTGTATGGACCCACTTTAAAAAAAAAAGATATGACTACAAGAGAAAAATTCAAAGTGAAGATATTCTTATCTTTTTTTTGTGATTCATGGGTTTCATCTTCTTTTTCATCATTGTGTATATCTCTTTCTTCAGGGTGAGCCTAGGGAATAACTACTACTAGGATGCCATTAATTATTTCTTTAGCACCACAAAATGTTTCATTAATGATTAACCTTTGTTTTTTTTTTTTTTCTATTTATTTGCCTCCTATATGATTTTTTTAATCATGCATTTATGGTTGTTTTCCATAATATTTTTTAACCATACATCATCATTTTTTCCTCGGTTGTGTTTATGCCTTGAGTCACATTAAAAAAAATAAATTAAAACACGCTTGCGTAATAAAATTACAAATATTTTTTTATTTTATCTTTTTTAATTTTTTTTTTATCTTTTAAATTTGGTCTTCATTTTTTATATTGCTATTTGTTTTGTTTGGAATCATTTTTTAGATTTTTCTTATAATTTCATTCTCTATGTTTTTTTTTCCTTTAAAATTTGATCCTTATTCTTTTTATTGTCATCTTTTTGCTCTTTCAAGTTTTTCAAATTGCTATTTTTTTCTCGATTTCATCATTTAAATTAAATTGGTTGAGAATTAAGCTTATTGATTCAACTCGAGTCTAGGATTCCATGAGTTTTGAGTTTTAGAGATTTGATCAAGTTTATAAGGTTTTTTTAGGTTTTTCTTCTCTCTCTTTTTTTTTAAGCTGATTTTTTTACCCCTTTTTTATTTAGAGTTTTTCTTTGTTATTTTTTTTGTTTGACTTCTATATGGTTAGTCTTGAATTCATGACCAGGGTTACCTATTTCAAACGTTAATGCAGGTTGACTTTAGTTTTTTTTTTTGTCATTTTTAAATTTCTTTACTTCAATTTCATCATTCAACATTTCATGTATCGAAAATTGATTCTCGTGCTTTTTTACCTTTCCTTTCAAGTGGTCCTTTTTTTCTTTATTTTTTTCTATGGAGTTATTTCAATCTTATATTCATTGTTACAAAGTTTGTGAGTTAACCCGGTTTAACTGGATTTTTTTTTATAATTTTATTTTTCAACATTCAGTTTTTTATACACTAGATGGGCTCGTGTCAGCTTTTTTTTACCTTTTTTTGTCATCATTTTGTTGTCATTTTATTTATTGATTTTATATTTTTTTTATTCATGCCATTTAACCAATTGGTCCGATGACTTAGGTCTTGAAGTGTTTCCTTTAGCATTTTTTTTACATTGAAAAAGAAATTGACTGGCCCGTGGCAAAGCAGGGGCCACAAATCTACTCCAATTCTAAAAGATAATAGAATTTCTTAATACATGGATTTATTTATTGTAAGCAAGTGCATTTATAATATTGGATACTCCATTAACAACATGGCTGATGAGAGAGAATTTCTTAATATTGGATAGTCCATATATAATACATGAATTTCTTAATAAGACTTATAATATTGGATAGTCCATTACCAAGATGGGTGAAATTTTTCAGCGAGATCTTGAGCCATAAAAGGGAGATTTTGATTGCTCTCAGTGAGAGGATTTCGATAGTGGTCATAGTGTTGGCCGTTGATGGTTGATGAGAGAGAATTGGTGGTTTGAAGCTTCGGGTGGCCAAAGACATCGCGGTTTTTTTCCGGCAAGCTAAGGTGATGAAGGCGATAAAGACCACCTGAGGTTTTCTCGTGAGGAGGAGAGAAGTCTTTTTGTGGTGGTCCGGCGATTTGAGGTTGCCAGAGTTGGGAGGTCTAAGAAGAGAGAGAATCGCCGACGAAAGGAGAGAGAGTCTTCGAGGTTTGCTACGGTGTGGACGCAAGCATGGTAGTCTAGTGCACCTAGAGCTTTTGGACCACTGGATCACTTCTGAATTGATCCTTTGACAATGGTAGGTTTGATCTAAAAATTGATCTGACGGTCCTGACTGACAGATATTTGCTTTGGTGTGATAAGATGCACTGAATACTGGGTGACGTGGCAAGATAGGATCAAAGGAAAGATTTTTTAAGGGCTGAGATGGATTGGAGTTTTACTCTAATGTGGAAGCCCTATTAAATTAGATCCAACCAAGAGTTAAGAACTAAAACTTTTAGATTTATTTGTTATGATATTTTTTATATTTTTTGAGTTTTTTTATTTTTAAATCAATATCTAAACTAAAAAAAAAAAAACTTGAATAATATCTTGGAGTTATTAATATTCGTATTAACTTTCTTCTCTTCTCCCCTTTTTTCCTCTAACTTTGCACTAGCTCTTCTAGCTAGTGTTCAGGGGACACAAATTTATGTTCAGGAAACACGGCAAGAGACACGGAGCATATTGAAGAAGAGTTTTACCTGCACCAGCTGCTCTATTGAAAAAATAATTTTGCATTATTAATTTTTGTTTTATTTTATATATATATAAAAACTAAAAATTAAAATCAGTATTAGAAAAAGCTTGTTTCAATAACTAAAAATAAATTTTGATAACAGAAAAATTAATTTCAAACACCAAAAAATATTGTTCGAAATCTAATTTTTTTTTTAAAAAATAACAGTTTTGACCTGAAATGGTCTAAAACTTATTTTTTATCTTGATCGACATGGTTTGACTCGTATTAACTTGGTAATCCTGATTTTGACCCAAAAGAGCTTGAAGCTTATTTTTTACTCCGGTTGACATGATTTGACCCATAATGAAACGATGAGATCAGTTTTGATCGAAAATGACAATTTTTACCCGAAATGGCTGGAAACTTATTTTTTATCCTAGTCGACGTGGTTTGACCCGTATTGACTTGGTAAACTCGGTTTTGATGGGAAAAAAGATGGTTGACATGAGAAAAATATATTTTTAAATTTTAATTTTTTCTTAATTGTTTTGGATTTTTCCGAACAAAAATAAAATAACATATGAGAAAATTTTGGAGAACGCTAAATTGAGTTATTACATAGAAAATTAAACCACAAGATAAATATCAGTCCACCTAGAAAAATAATTTCTGATTATTTTGCTCACCCTCCGATGGCCAAGCTCCGATGAGGTCTTTTTCTGTAAACATATATTTAATACCTTCCTCTGGAGGATTTTTTATTCTAGATTTAAAAGCATTGTCAAGAGTGGTAACTGCGCTGTCCAGATTGGTACAGGCAGAATGAATGATATTCCTCAGCCTGGCATATTCCTCCTCTCTTATATCTACTTGGCTCTTAAGACGACGTCGCATTTCCTCATCCTTCATAGCTAGCTCGTTCTCTAGCACTCGTATTATCTTGTCTTTTG
>Ga0325402_1003183_pt1 | contig 14726 bp, 10 predicted proteins | sample PopdelMetagenome_22_FD_207212 | JGI IMG/M metagenome (GOLD analysis project Ga0325402, IMG submission 207212) | Populus deltoides microbial communities from Bellville, Georgia, United States - Xylem-PdKOR-R3 | ecosystem: Host-associated > Plants > Phyllosphere > Stem > Wood/Secondary xylem... | reverse complement strand
TCTTGATTTCTTGTTTAGATTCAATGGGCATTTTTTTCAAAAATAAAGTTAATCAATTTAACCACAAAGCTTAAATTACTTGGTGATTCAAAGTTTAGTATGACAATTATAAGGCAAACCCCAAGTTGTATATTGCAAACTTCTTTCTCAGGATAAATAAAAAAATTATTGAATGGTTGTTCAAGAGGGAATTGACAAAGGATGAATAAAAACTAGTGGCTCCAGATTAATGAACAACAATAAAGCACAATCATTGTTATCAAGCATTGCAGTACAGTGTGAAGCATGCAATATCAATAACTACAAAAGATATGGAACGATTGCAATGAATAGGTGATATTCAAGGACTCACAAATTGGTGACATAATCTTCTTCCCTTAAATTGCGAATGATCTCATTCCAAAAGGGTCCGAAAATAACAGCATCATTTTTTCTCTTCTCTAAGGCATCCTGCATCACACCAAAATGAGTTATCTAAGATTCCTATCGCATTCATGATTCACAAAACTAAATGATGCACAAAAAATATAGGAAAAAAAATCAGAGCAATGCAGATTGTGGTTGCGTTAGAACCAAGCAGCAAAAATATAGTCTCCTTTAAGTGCTGAGTAAAGCAAGACATTGAATTCATGTTTATCGACTGAATTTCAACAAATCATTAAAAAGAAAATGATATAAGACAACATTTTCTGAAATACAGAACAAAACAAGCACACGGTGAAAGTTCATAAAAGTATAAAAGGGTAAATTACAATAACTTCCATGAGATATCATGAAATTACCATGACTACCCAATAGTTAGAAGATATTACAAAATCCCCACTGTACCCAAAATGCACTTCTTTTTTAACAAATTAATTTTGTTAAAGGGAATGGTTTTGAGAATATTGAGGGCATTTTGGGTATAGTAGGGGATTTTTGGAATAATTACATAAACAAGGAGGGAATTCTGTCAAATATTTAAACTTTTGGATGATGTGTAATTTTATAACACCTCAGAGGGGCTCTCGTAATTTACCTTATACCTGAACCCCTTTAGGTCACCAAAAAAAGGTTATAGAAGTTCAAGAAGATGATGGTATAAGATATAAATTATCTAGAAAAATGACCAAAAACATTATTTAGGAAACTAAATTGTCAAATGACTCACCTGACTTGAAGAGCTGTGGGAACTTCTGCAAAGTAGAGATTGCTTTCAGATGAAAGACATAATGAAAACAAGGAGGAAAACAATTGAGATCATAATATCTTGTAAATGGGTGGGAAAGAAAATTAACAAAACCATGCCTGTTGGGGAGTGGGATATGAAGATTATTCATAAAAGCTCCAGGAAAGTCCTCAAAAAGTTTGTGAACAGCTTCCAAAGATCTAATCTGGATTTATTACATGCATAATAATGAATCTTAAGGCACACATAATAACCCAAAGAAATGCAAAGACTAATGAGAAATGAAAAGGGAAAGGAAAAATAAAATTTTAGCTAAATAGAAATGAGATAAGAACAACAAGGATCTAGCTTCCATGTTTATGAAAAGAAGAAAGCAAATATACAAAAAAAAAAATTCACTTACTTCCCCAAGGCGGTCTTTTGCTCCAAGCAAGAATCCCCAAATAGCAGATATAACGGTATAGAACACATGGATATCCAAAAGATAAATCTGTCCGTAAACCAGGAAACGTATTAAATAAAATAAAGCTTCTGATTTAGCTGAGCAAATAACAGATATCACACAATTTGCAAGTTAACTACTTGCACTGACCAAACTCTAGTTTATATAGAAAGTTTGTGTTCAAAAGCACTCTTAAAATAGGTTTTCTGTTTTACAAAAACCAAACCCTAATTTTTTACAATTTTTGGTTTTTTAAAAACTATTTATCATTAAGTAGATAAGAGTGAGGATACATGTTTTATTTAAAAAAATATAAAGCATAGTAATAGTAGCAGTAGTGATAATGAAAAAGGGGGTAATTAGGTGGTGATGTAATGATGTTGATCACAATAGTGGTGGGTAGCTTCAAAGGTGCTGCAGCAGTTTTGCAAAAGTGTTGTAGTGGTTATGATGATATCGTCGTCTAAGTTGGTAGCAATGAAGCTTGATGAATGCTGTCTGGAATAAGACAAACTACTGACGACCATTTTGAGGGATTCAACCACCACTTACTGAGCTGAAATTGGCACTTTAGAGTATCTCTAGTTCTTCTTCCACTTCTTTAGAAAATTCCATCAATTCTGTCTTGTGAGTTTTAGAGTTTTCATAGAGCCTCTAATGGTGCATGGCAGTAGAGGGTTTAGAAGAGTCATTAAACTATAATAGGCATGTGAATTTTAATTTCTTCATGTAGGATGCTTTTTCCGGTAATCTTGCTCTAATTTTACTAATGATCATAAGAAAGGCCTCAATAATTTTCAAGGTTGTTTGTCCATATCCCATCTATTTGAGATGTTGCATCCTCCCACACCCCCTTGCATAAAAGGCATGTCTGAAACCATTCAGCCAATATGGCTAAAGCGAATTGGAAACACATCAGGGAACAATAGAGCCACCTTATCCTTTTAAGCTACCCACACTATATCAGTAACTCAAACGTAGCGGGCAAAAAAAAACTCCAACTGTCAGATTGTTGAGGTACATCCAGCAGAAAAATTATGGGACAAATAATTCGAATGAATGAAAGAAACAAAAAAATCAATTACAGATTCATAATATGTGCAGGCGTGAGAACATGTATGTATGAATTGCAACTTACAGCAATCACTGGAGCCCATAAGGTAACAACTGTCAAGGCATTATGATTATCTGCAATGAAAGAGAATTCCCAATGAGCTATGCATTCATAAATTAATAAAGAGAATGTTGCAACACCAAACAAAACCACAGAGGCTACACTGGTATTGAAATGCTGGGAAAAATCCAGCAAAATTTTGAAATGTTACGATTCCAAGGAGACTATAAAAAACCTACAGCGAATCAAAATGACATTTTAGCAAAAATCTCCAAATCCACAACATGGCAACAATGAAACATTTAAACAGTATAACGTGATAAAAAAAAATCAGCCAAATGCCACCAGGTTACTAGCAAAATGCTTTTAAACATAAGTTGTTGGAAAAGAAATTGTAAAGTTCCAAAAATATGGCTTCTCAAAGCATTGAACACAGTCAAATAATGGCTTCTCAAGTTCTATAAAAATATAAAACAGAATAAATTTATAGTTACCAAAATTACATCACATATATTTGGGAGCAAAATACTGGTGCAAATATATAACACAATGGGAAAAAAAATAAACAGAAATTTTACAACATAATTATCGTTTAAAATTTTGTCAAACGACCTTACTTTTAGATACAAGATCATGCCAAGAATACTTCAGATTATCAGTCATATTCACAATTGTCTTTGTCGGTTTCACCAAGGGCTTGATCTACAAAAAAGGTTAAAATATAATTTAGGAAACTTCCATCAAAATTAAGGCTGGTGTTACATAAATCTCACTGACCTGAAGGAAATACGCAAATGAGAACTTTCCGCTCAAAACAACCAACCAAAAGAGCATGTACCTGCTTGTTAAAGATTCAAAATTCATTTCATCTTCTTTAAATTTAGAAAGCACTTAGATAAAAACAATGAAGATGAATTAGATCCCTTGGATTTAAAATTTATTCTTTAGTAAATCAATTGAGAAATGCTGTTCAATTTTTAAAATGCATAACATATGTTTTACATCTTCTATGCGAAAATGTTAGATTTTCATAAGTTCTTCTTAATTGTTCTTCAAAATGTCCACAATGCATATATTGGACTTTTTTACACAATTACAGATCTAAGGAGCCAATTCTAATCAGTCAAGCCACAAAAGGCAGCCCAAAATGAATCCATTAACATAAAACAGAGCATTTGCACTTCAAGCTATCAGTATAAATGATGGAAGAGATCATGACTGTGCTATTATTTGAAACAATGTTAAAAGGACATTAAAGTGAGGTGGTCAGTCCGGTATTTGTTTTTCCCCTGCTTTTGGGCAAAAAGGAAGCTAGTTTTGACAAGATTAAGCCAATAAAATTATGGACAAACTATCATCCCTATATCATCAGTGTACAACAACAGCGAACAAACCAAAAAAAAAAAGCAGAGACAAAAATCTAACATAACAGAAGCAAATGTCCAACGCGAGAATTAAAATATTTTGTGGAGAAGAGGTTAAAGTAACAGAGATGTAGAAGACATTACTTAATGAAGTCACTAGTCCTTTCATACATGCCACGCCCAACATAATAGCGTTCCTTCAAAAAACAAAATCAATGAATCAACATTTAAATTTTAAAATACACCTAAAATATTAACAAGAACAACTATCCAAGGACATAGGACAGTAACCATTTTGACCATGGACCAAAAAATATAATCCAGCACATAAAAGGAAAATCAAGCATAAAGAAGAAATAATTTGGCCAAAAGAAAAGGTAAAAGAAAAACCTGGCGCATCCACTTTACAAAGCGAATAAATGGCCAGTGATCACACTGATTAGTCATATGGTGGCAAGCTGGTATTCGCATGAGGAAACTAATGAAAAACTGGACACCAGCATAGACGCCTACAACGATCATGTACAATCTGAGAAAAACTGAATTTGAATTTTGTTTACTCTCTTCCTGGAGAGCTTTCCTGTATTTGAAGAAAACAACAAGAATAAAAGGTAGCTTGTTATTCACATATGACAAGCATGCAGAAAATGATATCAAGTATAAATGCTTGCTTAAGAGAACATACACATAAAGGAAGCTTAAGAAGACAGAAGCACAAGAAAACCACACAAAACGAAGAAATATTCGAGTCACAGCCAGACGTCTTGATGTAGAATAAGCCCCATACATCATTATAACATCCAGCACACCTAAATCAAAAAGTATGAACATCAAAAATCAGATTACTCGTGAAATTGCAATATAAAAAATAGTTATATTTCTTATCTGTGATGATTCACAGCTGTAAGTAATTAACAATTAGTTCAGCATAACAATGAGAAAATCATTTTATGCGTCAGAGAACCATACTTTCAATAAACTTCATCACAGCAAATGTTGGACCAAGACTTAGAATTTCCCGCAGTGTCTTGGAGTTAAATTTTCCATCATTAAAAGCAATGACAGTGAGTCCCTGGAAACAGAAAAGAAATGCTTGCAGCCATGAGAATGCTACATTCTAGTCAAGCTAACAAGTTATTAATGAGTAGAGACTTCATCAATGCATAGTAAAAAGTATTCACAACAATGAAGAAGAGGGGAGTCGCTGGTGTGGATATTTGCAATAAACAAAAATTATATCTAAAAGGCAAAGGAAAAGACCTTTCAAATGCATGGCAAGAAAATAAACAAAATGAACAGAGAAGCTTTTCAGATGCACAGCAGGAGAAGGATAGTAGTTTCTATGAGAATTTGATTTTGACATGCTAACCTGAAACATCATAACAAGAAATATCCACAGACGGTGGAAACTATGGTAAAGATGAAGGAACGTCCGGTGCTCAACAAACGAAGTTTTCCCTCTGCGTTGACTTCCAGCAGTTTTAAGCAAATACTGTAAGGACAAAAGACAAGCTTTATAGTGATTCACAATGTAATACCTACCACAAGCAATCTACAAATGTAAATGAATATAATTTGGCCATTATAGGAAGGAAAAGCCATACTTTCACAAGCCCTCACCCAACAAAAGTGGATATAAGTAATAAGGATTGAGCAGAGCATTAAGGGTGTAGGATGGAAGCTTGCCATGTTGAGATTATAAAAGTGGATATATATATATATATATATGACCACAACATGACAAGTTTCACAGAAAACCTTCTCTGCTCTGTTTAATCCACCTTGTCTCTATATAATCTATGATTTAAGCCAAACAGTCTGGCTTTCATATTTAACTCTATACATGAACAGGATGGCATATTTACTTTGTCAAATGACGGCAACTACATTTCAAGAAAACCACAGAGCCAGAATCAATTATGCACAGGATATGCTTCTGCTCCTAGCGTTGCTGTCTTCAGATAGTATTAAAAGATGTTCCAAAAAGGAACAGAAAGCATAAAGGGCATAAAAAAATGTTACAAACCTTTGTCCTTGGTTTTGGTTTCTGGAAAAAGGATGAAGTCGTCGTGCGCCACGGCCAACTGAGTTCAAAGCAATGAAGTGACCTGGAAATGGAAATACATGGATAAGGATGAGGAGAAAAACAATGGGCAACCATCTGACACAAAAATAGTTTTAGGTTCCATTTACTATGACTTTTGCAAATTGGTTTGAGTTGCTTTAATTTTTTACTCAATGAAAAGTCATAAATAAATTTGGTTGGAAATAACTTTTGACATAAATCAATTTTGTTACAAAATTGAGTTCAAACTGCTTTAATCAAAAGTTAAAAATTAACTTTTTAACTTATTGATTACATAATTTATCCTCTCCCCTTTCTTCAAAAACAGTTGATTTGAGTAACTTTTTGCTAAATATACTTCTAACCTAACTCATTTTTGTTGTAAGTTGTTTATAGAAAAATAACTTTTGAATTATGACTCAAAATCAAAATTTAATCTTCATAAGTCAGATCAAACTGAATATTACTCTATTTATAACTAACCAAGTCAGAGACAATCATTTTCTTACCACAAACAGAATTGAAATAGATTTTCCAATTCAATATAGTTGATTTGAATAATTCAGTATAGTTAAATACAATAGAATTCTCTTTAATGTCTATGAAATGGCTGCAAAAGAAATAAAGAGCACGGATACTTCATAAATTTCACAGCTGCACAGTTTAGCTATTCCATTGATGAATACCAAGAAAGACTAAATTGCATGTGTTCATTTACATTAATTCACCATTATTTAAGTTTTAAATGAATAGAAGCTCTTTTTTTTTGTTTCCATTGCATGAATTGGGAAAATGAATCTGAATTCTTTGTTCCATCCATTCAACATGACTCCAAGTTAAGTGAGAAAAGACTGACAAATCAAAGGAGACTTACCAAAAATACTCATTAAAATCATCGTAATTTCTCCAAGAAGAATGAGGCGCTCGTCCATTATCATTGTTTCCTGCTTCCTAGGTGTAGTGGCAGGGAAGTCAAATCTTAAGCAAAACCACAATGCATAGGACAGCAGAGAAGAAATTGGCACAGTTTATGACAAGATAACATCCCCGGAAGAGATGCATGTACAGAAATGACTGCAAGTAAAAATAACCATGACCAGCCTAAATCATAATGGCATCACAATAGAACAAGTCAGTCCCAAAGCAACAAACTTAGCACCAATGATAACATAGAGATGATGTTATGGGTGTTCTATTGGTGAAAAATTGCTGCCAAATTTTTAAGTGTTATTCATGCATGACAAAACCACTCCAGCACTAGGCTTAGGTGCCAGTTCTCTCTGGAAAGACAAACATAAGCAGTATTATAATTCACATGACCATTTTCCAAAAATAGCCCTCCACATTGACCTTTTTTCCTTGCCATTCCTTCATCTGTTAACAAAAGAAGAAAAATGTGTGCCTCCTAGCTGAGAGAAAGATAACCGATCATTAACATGGCTTAAAAGATGTGATTTAAATACTTTTCAACATTAGTAGTACTTGCCACTGTACGAGGGGGGAAAAGAAAAGTTACTATTAGGTGTGCTTGGAATTAATATACACAAACAGTTATAAATTGTTGAGGAACTGCTGCAAAACTCCTTTCTAGACTTATCAAACCATGCACTCACTAAACTCATTTTTATTTTCTTATTTTTCTACGGCAATGCAATCAATCTATTAATTCCATAGACATGAGCTAAAAAGAGAGCATCTCATGTAGTCTTGCCCATCCACACTATCCAAATCATGAACTCACTTGACTCATTTCTATATTCCTATTTTTCTAATGCAACTATTCATGCCACATTTACCATGTTACACCAACAAACTTTGTTATGATTTAAAGCACTTCAAAAGAACATAAATATAAAAATAAAACACAACAACAAAGAAGTTAACAGCATGAGCCAAGTAAACGAGAGCAACATCCAGAAAGGAGGATAGTAGCTGGATCGTGATTGTCCCTTATCAATTAAATGTAAAGGAATTAAGGAAAGAAGTGACAAACATGTGCACTCACCGCTGCAACAACCTCGTACAAAGGAGTAATAACTTGATCAAGGAATGATACGCCATTCTCAGAATTGGAATCACAGCTTTTTGCTGGCTGAGCAATTTGCTGCCTCAACATCCCATCCATTTCCCTTACCATCTAAATATCAGTTTAAAGTTCATGGAATAAGGTCAGTAGAAAAATTGTTGCAGCAGTTTTTTATTATAGTTTTTCATTTTTATCAGTTACAGCACTTCAAACCAACGATTTGAATCCACTAGCAAAGGTTTTAAGAAGCAGAATAAATTAATAGGATCAAGAACATCAAAAGACATCTCAAGTTGAGGTTCAGGCCAAACTTCAACACATGAGAAAGTTTAAAAAAAAATCCAGTAGGAAAAGAGACCACAAGTGCAGAAATGTACACTTGCTGATGGGTCCAAAATAAGCCATTTACCAATCTTATTAGTAATGTTCCTTTTCTGAAAAGGGAAAAGATAAAAACTAATCCATTCATAGCGTATTCCGAGATTCACTTACATGATGAAATATGTAGCACAGGCATTCTGGAAGAAATCTAACATTAGCAGCTTCGCCCCATATTAGAAAGTACAGGGAAACAAAGAGCAACTTCTTTTCCTTGCTTAAATCTTCTAAACTGCACAGAACATTTTATTGGCATAAGTTTCAAACATTATCATTCATGAATTAAAATACAATAATTAACACAAACGAGAATGTAAGAGGTTAAAATTCCATACTTGCTCCACACTGGTTGAATGCACAGGTAGCTGCACCATTTAATGTAATTATCAAGTGACTTCAAGAATACCGTCTGCACAGCAGCCTCATCCAATTTCTGAACAAACCGAGGGCATATAACAAATAGTGATTTGAAGACATCTTATGAAAGAAAGTTTGTATCGAGACAAAATTGTTCAGAGCTTTTTACATAAACTAAATCAAGGCCCAAGATTCACATTAGTATAAATTGTTGGAATCTGGTCATGTTCTGCAGTTACATGGCCTAATAAAATCAGTATCCATATTGAAGAATAGAAAAAATAATATATTCCGCAAGTTAAAGGCCAAACCTAATGAAGCACTCATAAGGTAGTCAAACAATCTTTCTCTTTTTACATATTCTCTTCAATTCATCAATAGATCACAATAAACAAAATAAAAGACACATGGATGACTTTAAGCATGAATATTTGTGTAGAAGTGCTTTCTAAAATGGTTTGAACAACAACTATCAATGGAGCTGTAACAGACACTGGCCCAAGTGTATAATTGGATCTTTCAATTGCATGCATTTATGGACTGTTGCTGAGCCACTACTCTTTTTAGAGCCAACAGCCTTTAGCTTTAATCATGCAATCACACTCCCGGTCAAATTAGAAATCAACAGTAAAAAAGAGCAAATCTCACAGGATATCCTGTTCAGGTTTACTCTCAATTTATTGTGTTATGGAATGGGAATCCAAATAAATTCAACACAAACCAAAATAATCCACATCCATATAGCTATCAACCTACCATGCACAAAGAGAATAGTTCAGAGTAATCATGATGGGGACATCGATCCGAGACATGGTTCACATGTCCGTATGATTTATGATGACAGAAGATTGTCCAACCCTTACATTATTGGATTTTATTTGGGATTATTTGAGTTTATTTGTTGGGCTTGATTTAGTCATTGTTAGATATTTTATTTGGTGGGCTATAAACCCAATTATTTGTTCTAGTACGGGTTTAAGTATTTATATCCTATTTTTCTTAAAGTTAGGCAGTTTTAATTAATTGAATAAAGAATTGCAAAATTACAAACTTTTTCAACTCTATTCTTCTCTTTTTTGGCTTTTTCTTCTTTTTCTTTGGCTTCTTCTTAGCTTCTTCTTTTCTTTCTTCTTTAGCTCTAAATCTCTTCTTGTGCCACAATAGCTTTGGTATTAGAGGATGATTTTTTAATTGTTCTCACAATTAAACGATCTATACACTTGTTAAAATTCTTGACATTCAATCTAGTTCGTAAACTCTAAATTTTTTGGGAAGCTTTCATCAAATAACAAAAAATGTAGAAGTACCCAAAAAAAAATGTTACTATTCATCTTCTCTACCCAACTTAACCAGCCGCACAGCCACAATCATCACCACAACCTGCCTCATCCACCACACAAGCCCTATTCCACTCTTCTTGCCACTTCAACAAACCCTCCACAAATCCAGCCACTTTAGCAAACAAGACCCAACCAAACATCAACAGATTCAGCACCATCACAGTAGATGAAGACCCACTGTCACAACCATCGTCTCCAGAGTCCCTCTGATTTATAACACCTTAACAACTCAATCACCAAACAACCCATCAAAGGGAAACGGAAAAAAAAAACACTGAAGGAGTCAAAAATCAATTCATCTTCTCCACCCCGTTGCAGCCATCACAACAGCCTAGCAGGTCAGTCCCCCCACACAGTCTCAGCTGGCAACACCTCTTATAGCACCAAATGCCGAAGGAGAACCAACAACCCATCAAACTAGCATTAAAACCAAAAAGAGCCAGAAACTTTCATGCACGGCAGAACCCATCAGCCAGCAAAGATCAACAGGTTTTCCACCTCGAACCATAGCATGTGTCCAATAGTAAGATCTTAAGATAGACATGAAGAATAAAGGAATTGTATAGAGCGAGTTTCCACAAATTACCCATCTCTTGTCTTACTATACTTTTATTTTTATTTTCTTTTATATTGATTTTTAAAAAAAAGTTGAGTCAGAGTAAAAAAAAAAGTGAAAAATTTAAAAAAAAAAGCGAATTGATAAAAAAAATTCAAAAATAAGAGTCAAGGTAAAACAAAAATACTCACGATAGCCAAAAGAGATCACATCATCCAGCAATCACCAACAACAACGTGATTCAAAGGTCCATCTACAATTAAATTCAATGATTTCTCCACCTTTTGATTTGTTTAGTTTTACTTTTCTGGTTTTACACTTGTCATTTAAAGTTGTCGTTAATATTATTTTTTGTGCCTAAAAAAAAATCTCACCTTCCTAAAAAAAATATCTCACCTTACATTTTTATCTGTTATTTTTTTCTTATCAACCTCTTTCATCATTGATATCTAGCATCTAGTCCTCTTTGATAATTGTGAGTCCTTGCTTGTAACATTGTGTTTGATTAATCATTTACACTTAAGGGTCTATCAATGCATGCTTAAAATTTTATTGGTGTATTTTGTTCTTGATTACTCTCCACATTAAAAAAATGGAATTACTATTATTTTTTGTATTGTGACTTCACTTACAGGAATCGTATGTAATGTCAATTCCATTTTTATGTTAGTGTTGCATGCATTTGTAAATACTCGTCTAGTATCCAACTTTAAGTTTACAACTATCATGGATTCAACCTTGAGTCATATCTTTAAAGCCAATCATGAACAAAACATTGTAGAGTTTGAGACAACTAGGTTGGTTGTAGCTAGATATGCCTTAACACAACCTAAAAGAGCTAAAGATTGAAGAAGAACTACTATCTTTCACACTTATATCAAGTGTGGGGATAAAGGATGGAATATTATCAAATATTGTAGCTCACTTAGGCTTAAAACTTGTTCCCCATCCTAAACCATATAACGTGTCATGGGTTAATAATACCTCTATAGTAGTCAAAGAGAAATGTTTGTTCCCTATCAAATTCCTAGACTATCATGATGAGATTTGGAGTGATGTCATTTCAAAAGATACAGAACATGTCATTTTAGAGAGGCCATGGATATATGATTTAGACGTCACCATTTCTGGTCAATCAAATTCATGTTGTTTCGCTTTTAAAGGTAGAAAGATCAAACTCAGTGGATTACCACCAAGACCTAGTAATAATCACACAAAAAAAAAGAATGTGAACAAACAAGAACTTAATACAATGAGCCTAAATGAGTTTGAAAATGAGGTTAAGGAACAACATATTGTGCCTGGTTCAATTGCAAAAGAAATTTTAAGAAACTCTTTAATGGAACTACCAAAGGAGGTAAATATAGCTAACATAAAATGTCCAAAAGAGTATGAATAGGAGGTTCATGAAAAATCAGTTATGTCTCCTTTATTTGTAAAAGTTTATGGAGACTCTCGTAGAGTTGCCTAAAAAGACAAGTGCAATGTTAGGAGAGTTTCAAGATAGTTATCATTCTAAGTTCACTAATTTCTCGACCTTTATGCTTGACGCCCAACTTGTCATAGATTTTGAGCAGCATTCCAAGCTTCATGATTCTTCACCCCCTTTGCTTGACATCCAGCATGTCATAAGTCTTGAGCAATCTATTGAGCTTCCTAAATCCTTACCTTTTATTCATGATAAGGAGAGGATAAGGATGAACCCGATTCACTAGGTTATGTTCAATATATATCCATCCAGGATTCAAAGGCGTGTTTCATTTCACACTCTCAGTCGTGTAAGGTTCATGGTCACAAACCTAGGATGCCAATAGATATTCCTCCGTTGTCTCCTCACTCTAAAATGTTTGATTTAGCTGAGTCTTTTGCATGTAGATTTCATAAGACATATTCAAGCAAGTAACTAACGATACACATTTCAAGCTGATTTACACAAGTATCATGATGTACTTGGAGATTATTTCATGATACAGATTAAACTTGAACGGTGTCCTTTGAAAACCAGTCATAAATTGCAAGTGAGTAGTGTTATACCATTCAAAGTTTTGCAAATGATTGCATCAAGTAGTTATATCATTAAACTGTCATTAAACTTTGATATTAGCTCTAATTTTGACATGAAGAACCTCGTTCTATATAAAACACAACCTATCCCTGATGCTCCATTTGATATTCCCACCCCATTATCATTATCATTGGCATAAAAGGAACATATTAATACTATTTTGAATGCACAAGTTGTTTTTAACAGGGATGGTGAAGTTCAGTGAATCTCAATTTATGAGCTTGGGGACCAGATTCAAAATGTATTTGGATTACCAAAGAGACATAATGGCAACTTGATGCTTATATTTGGAAGCGTTATCACAGCCGCCTTGAACTATACTTGACAGGGTAAAGTTTTTCCAACCCCGGGAGAGTTGATGGAGACATCAGACTCGAGAAATTGTTTACATGTCTGTATGATCTACGATGACAGAGGATAGTTCAACCTTGTGTTATTGGATTTTATTTGTTGGGCTTGATTTAGTCGTTAGATATTTTATTTAATAGGCTATAAGCCCAATTGTTCATTCTAGTTAAGGTTTTAGTATTTATATCATATTTTTCTAAATGTTAGACAATTTTGATGAATTGAATAAAAATTTGTAAAGTTGTAGACTTTTCAACCTCATTCTTCTATTCTTTGGCTTTTTCTTCTCTTTTTGGCTTCTTCTTCATAGTTTCATCTTTTCTTTCTTCTTTAGCATTAAATCTCTTTTTGTCCCACATCAAATCACACCCAAAACTATCAGACTCTGGGGTCTTCAACTCAGCCTAATGCGAACATGTCCATCAAGGGAGGGACTATTATTCACAAGGATCTAAAACCCAATGAGATGATGATGATGATGAAAACTAGTAACACCAAGAAATTCCAGTCCACTACACTAATTCTGGAAATCACAACATACAATTAGGTAATTCACATATTTTACTTGGAATATTTATCTATAAAATTCAAATAGCAAAATATTTACCTATACCAATTTAAGTATTTGTACGGCCCCTTCTAATCAAATAAATTAGAATAGAACAAAGTAAACAAGTACCTTTATTTTGTTGAAAGAATTGTTATCGTCTGTTATGGTCAAACTATTGGAAAATGGAAAATGAGCATCAACCACAAAATACTGGAAGATATTTATGATTCACGCTAATAACGGCCTACAAACAAATGTATATTGGCAATCACAACCAGTGTTGTCAAAACGTTACTTCACCAAAGCTAGGGCACCCTAGGTGAGGAGAGAGCCACCAAGCAAGGCGATTTAATAGGTGCTCGCCTGGAGAAGAGTTTCTAGGACTTGAGGCGCTGCCTAGGCAATAATTTTTGTCTTTTTTTTCTCATTTTTGACTAAACTAATCTTATTCTTCTATCCACCCACCCATTGTTATTTAGAGGGTATAATTGTGAAACCAAAGGCTCTTGTCTTTTAAAAATTATAAAAAGAAACAAAAGGAAGAGATTCACCAAGAACTATCATTGGGATTGACACATAGCATGTGAGGACCACCTTTTCCTTTCAACAGCAGCAACATTTAACGGAACCAGCTAACCTCCATGCTTTACTATTATTTTAGTCATCTTCTATTGTTTATTTCTTCTTTTCTTTTATCTATTCTGACTTTCACCACACTTTTCTTCTCTTTATCAGTCTTCATTTATAAATATTTAAGCTACATTATGCTGCCAGATTTTCAATTTGATTTTATTTTTAAAAATTTCTTCTACGGTTATCAATTTATTTCCTTTTAGACTTGTACAACTAGTTAAGCATAGAAGCGTCAATTCTAAAGAAATACATTATGGCTTAATAGATCACGATTAAAATGACTTAATAGATCACGATTAAAATGAAATGGAAATTAAGGA
>Ga0325402_1003180_pt1 | contig 14729 bp, 6 predicted proteins | sample PopdelMetagenome_22_FD_207212 | JGI IMG/M metagenome (GOLD analysis project Ga0325402, IMG submission 207212) | Populus deltoides microbial communities from Bellville, Georgia, United States - Xylem-PdKOR-R3 | ecosystem: Host-associated > Plants > Phyllosphere > Stem > Wood/Secondary xylem... | reverse complement strand
GATTAAGTTATCTTGAATGGTCTATTTACTCTATAACTCAATTATAAAATAACATTGTGAATTTGTTGATGAATTGATATAGATGTATCGTGAATTTATAAGTGAATTGTAACGTAGATACACAGCTGAGAATAATCTAATCCTATATTATAAAAAAGAAAAAATGAGTAGTGGATCCTAATTCCTACCTATCAAGCTCACTCAACATTTAACATCTGAATTGGATCGGAAGTACTTAATTAAGTGACAAATGACAAATAGGAGGACCACATTGCAAAATTTAATTGTTGGGATCAAATTAAGAAAATGCAAAAGTAGAGAGACTAAGTTGAACTTATTAAAGTGTGATGGCAACAAGTGTAGAAAATCCTTACCGCTGAAGTACTCCCTTTCTAACTACACTGAGAATGGTTGCCCTGCCACGCTTTTATAAAAGGGTGAAAGCTGAGATCACCAACTTTAACGATGCTCCTAATTTTCTTGCCGTCAACAATGATAAAGTGGGTGATAGGGTTATGAGTGGTGAAATCCAAGGTGGCATGTCAGATATGGCTAAAGGGACCGTGCCTCCCTAAAATTTTCATAAATTCAATATAGTCCCATAATTTAGTATACATATTTTAATTTAGCTCCCTTACTGTCTCATCATGTCTAATTCCACCCCCCACCCCCCAAACAATTTTACCCAACCTCAACCATTGAAAAATTTGATTTCGCAAATTGATAAACAGTAATATTGTCAATGACCTAATTCATAAAGGGTCCTCTTCCAGTTAATCCAAAAAAATAGGTGTCCATAAAAATAGATAACTAATACAAGTTTATCATAGGAATAACTTAATACATAATGAGTCATAATTCCACCATAATCAAACTTACTAATAGTATGGATATAAAGCTTAAATCGTTGATCCTCCATATTGATTGATAAAATTTTGAATCCATTTTTTTATCCATGGTCACATTAGCTCTTTGCTATAAACATTATCAGAATTTTTATATTTATTGACGAATTTTTTTATTGGTTTTGATACTATTATTGCATTGGTAATGAATTTACCGACAGGATCATAGACATAAATGCTTCATTAGTAAAACTCTTGTCTGTAAATTTTAGTCTGTCGTTGCGTCTATCGGTAATAAAAAAAATATTTATTATCGATGGATTTACTAATGAAAAAAGCATGCAAAAAAATTTATTCTCTTTATTTTGTTGGTATTTCACTTAGAAAGCTTGTAATATAATTGACAGAAATATTTTATGTAATTCTGTCGGTGATTATTTAAAAATAAATTTTTAAAAAATCTATTTAATAGAACTAGAAAATAATTAAATTAATATAAATCAACACCCCATAATACTCAAGAACTGAGTTAACCGGAAAAAAAATCAACTCAAAAAATTTACAACAAATAAATAAATATAATCCAATCTAAATATTCCAGTAACTCTACTTTTGCAGATATTCTTTTTACATTTTACGATTTGCAAGCCAATAATAGATGAAGATTTCAACTTCTTCGGTTAAATAACTGTATCTTTCGCTCTCTTAAATTTTAGGCTCTTGCTGATCTTCTTTAATCAAATAATTTTTTACTCGCTAATTAATTCAATGTGCAATATTCTTCTGTGTCAAAAATGTTAGCCATGTCACTTGGCCGCACCATATCAGCAATATCTGTGGTTACTTCATGTGAAAAAATAAATCACAAAGGCATCTGTAAAAATGAAATCACAGAAATGAAATACCATTTATTAAACTAAGCAAACAGAAAAGTTTTACTTCAAGAAAAAGATTGAAGAGATGTCCAATCCGGACATCAGTACATTTTCACACCCTGTTTTTCTCCCAAAACAAACTTGCTTAGTCAACGTTATAATCTTTTTGCCTTTTTTAAACAATTTTAATCTTTACCTTTTAAAGTCGAATCGAGCCACCATCACAATTTCTTCTCAAAGACACAAGAATATTGTCGACCTCAGAACATAACACAAAGAATATATCGACCTAAGAACATAACACAAGAAGAATATCGATCCTAAGCCTTGATATATAATAGTTTGGGCACATGAACTATCACTATCAACCAAAGAAAAGAAAAGAAAGAAACTAAGGCTTAAGCTCTTAGCTAGTTTAGTGCCGACTCGAGTGACTTTGCCATTATCGATCGAAATTAATAACAATGGATGGTTTAATTTAATCCCAGTCACTTAAATTTAGAAATTACCTGATATACCAACTCTCTCGTTCGAGGGCATTTAATATATTTTATAGGTTTTTAACACTTCAATCCCCTGCTTCCTTTCTATTTTGTTTTAGTCCCTAGCTAGCTCCGATATTTTAGAAGGTGAAAGGAAGTGGCGGGGAGAGAGAGGGCGTCTAACCTCTCATTTTCGGCGATACTTTTCTACGACTTTAATCCCATCAGATTTGTTCTTAATGAGATTAATGGACTAATTACATTGCCAAGTTCTTACATGGTCAGAGAAGAGAAGGATTTAGAAATGGATAGATAATTTATAATTTTATTTTGATTTGATATTCTTATATTTTCAAGGGAATTAAAATGATTTTTAAGGGTTTTTTTTTTTTTTTTGAGGTTTTAGGATGAGTTTTAGATGTAAAATAGGAAAAGAAAAATATGTGTTTGGGGGAGCCAAAATCGACTGCCCCTATTTTCCGGTGAACAACTCTCTTATCAATGAAAACTTGTATGCAACTGTTGTTTAGAGCTGTAGATAAAAAACTGGTCTAACCTCAAAACAATCTCCCAACTATGATCCTTTTCTTGATTGAGTCCTAAAAGAAATTTGTCTCAATTGGATCCTCATAAGTCTTCAATTACAATTTCCATCGAAACATTTTACAAATTGGAGGAAAACAATGTTTTTTTGTTAAAATAACTATAAAATTCAGATGGAATCCTTGAATGAATGTGAACAAAGAGACTAAATTAAAATTCCTTGAAGCTTTAAGGACCATATTGAAGTTAAAATTGTTTCGGAACTTCGATCAAGAACTTTACGAATTCTTTTTTTTGTCTCAGACTGAAGGATTACGTGTCCTCATCTCACTTGCAAGTCAATGGAGACCTATCTAGTTGGGGATTTCTTTGATGTTTGTCCAATAGCATATACCCCGCCCTTTACTGCATGCCTTATCAAAATCAAATGATTGCATTGAAAAAGTAAGCGTTGTTTTTTTTTTCTTCCATGCGATAAATTATTTAAAATAAAAATTATAAACTTGAGCAGTGTATAAAAGAAAATTAGTCAATTAGTATATGCGTTGATAAAAAAAAAATTGATATAACTTATTCAATCTAACAGGTCAAATTCAAACAAATCTTTTAGATTCAGTTTAATCTTTTTAAATTAGTAACCACGAGATTCTAGTCCCTGTTTCAATAAAAAAAATCAATTCTCAATTAATTTCATATTAGAAGATGAAATAATAAAAACAAAATTAAATTAAAAACATTTGTCAAAGTAAAAGGAGTTACAATAAAAAAAATTGAGAATCAAATCTAATAAAAAACACAATTGAAGAAGGATTAAATCATAAAAAAACTTTATTTCTAAAAATATTCTACGACAAAACAAATAACAACCATAAAAAATGAGACTAAATTTAACAGATAAAGAATTAAAAGACAATGAAATTAAAAAAAAAAATTATAAATCATTTCAAATAAAAAAACAAAAAAAAACAATGATAAAATATAAAGGAAAACAAATTGAAGTGCGGATTTGAAATTCTAATGTGCCATATGTTGAAACTCGGATGGATAGAAAAAAAGAAAAAGAAGAAGCTCATTGACGCTAAACTAAAGGTTAAAATGTCATATATGCTGCCATGAAAGGTAGGGGCTGCCGGGACAAATCTAACAATACCAAGAAAGTTCATCATTGATCGTCGAAATCCTCCATGCTTGCTGCTCAAAGATTGTGGAATACCTGATGTGCTGACATGTGTTATACATGAGTCAATCACTTTTTTTTTAATATTTTATATTTATTAAAAGACTAAAATTCTCTTAAGTCAACATAAATATAACAAAAAAATTATATAGAAAACCAAGTTATCCCTAAATAATTTGCTAATGACTAATCAACTTTATAAAAAGATAAAATTATTCCTAATGGCAACTTAATTGTTCTTTCTTATAAAGAGCAAAACGAAAATTACACTATAGCAAAATTTTGAAAAAAACAATATCCCAAGTAATCAACAATGTTCACGTTAGCTAGCTAGACATGAACTCCAATTCAAATTGATTACCTTGAAAAACCTAATAATTCACAACAATCCGAACGCATCCTGAATGGCACACTTTTTAACTAGCTCAAGAACCTTCTGGGCCAATCCAACCTTGGTTGGACCTGTGCTTTAAGGGCCTTCTGGGAGATGGCAGGACTGGGGTTTGGTGATGATGGGCTATACGGTAAGATATATAACAATAAGAAGGAAGAAAGAGGGCCAGAGATTTTGAAAGCTGCATCCATTTGCTGTTCAATTTACTGTGGTTTTTGCTTTGAATTAACTCGGAGATTTGCAAGTCTTGATTTTAAGCTGAAGTTTGTTGAGGTACTTTCTTTGTTAGAAATTCATGTGATTATGTTGCGCTCTTGCTGCTAGGCTGCTCTAACCGAAGTAGTGTTACGGTGATGTCTTTACTTGTCTTTGCAGCATAATATTAGAAATTAACAGACATGAAAGGTTACTATCAACGTCTTCTATACACAAGTCAGACATGAAAGGTTACGATTGAGGTGGCGCGTGCTGTAAATTTTAAAACTAGTCATGACGGGAGAAGACAATACAAGTACATCTGCCATTCTTAAATTATTCCCACCTCTTTTTTTTTTTAAAGTGGCTCCTCGTAGAAGGAATAGACTGTATAGGAATTCTAAGTATTTATTTCTGAACATGAATCAAATCATAAACAATTGAGTCATAATTCACTCCGTATATTCAAAAATCTAGTCTCTTGTTTCTCTCCGTATATTCGATCAAATAATGACTGACTCGCTAATTAATTCAATGTGCAACATTCCTATGTGTCAAAAGTGTTAGCCATGTCTCTTGTCGGCTCCATGTCAGCAATTTTTGTGGTCACTTGAGATAAGAAAAAAAATAATCACAAGGCATTTGTAAAAGGAAATCACATAAATGAAAATACCATTTACTAAACCAAGTGAATAGAAAAGTCTTACTTCAGAAAAAAGATATAAGAAAAACACGAAGCTACTGAGTCTTCAACAATACTGTAGCAACAACAACAACAAATTAAAGGCTTACACAATTCCAACGGCTTTCCTGCTGGAGAAGTCTTGGAAAGAATGCAGTCATCTTATTCAGGCTTTTCTGATAGGGCTTCTACTTCTTGAAAATACTCACCTATAGTATATTACATAGGCTAGCTAGCTGGCTTGTTGCCAATTTACTAGCTAAAATTAGAGTTTTCATTCATGGAAATGGGGCTACTATGGGTGAATACCCAAAGATAACCCCAAATATCTTGATTTCCTTTTCAGCTTCAATCCTGTAGAAAGGTGTTGCAGTATCACTTTGGTCTTTCACCTTGAAAAACTTGACCCTGTCACCAGCTTTAAGTTCCTTGTGGCGAACGAATGCAAGCCAGCCCTTTGCGAGAACTGGCTTTGGGTGTCCTTTCTTGCGAGTAGAGCATTGAAAGGTCCAGACGAAGCCACTCTCATCTATTTCTGGAAAATCTCGGACATGGCTACCTTTAAGAGATGCATGGGGGAGGCTAGAAAAACTTACTACGCATTGAGAGTCTCTTGTGAATATCCGTCTTGGTTAGCAACTTTGAGAACTTCGCCATTTCTTCTTTTTTGCTTGCTTTGTTGCATTATGTGTTAGTATTTTATATAGATCGAGATAGATGACAAGTAAATTAAGTTTTGTTTGAGGAAAAGTAATTTTTTCTTAGAAATTAGGTTTTTTGAAAGATGAATTCCTGAAAAGTGAATTATTTTTTGATGTATGGTAGTGTCATGAAAAATAAGTTGGAAAATATTTTCTAGTGTTTGGTTATATCATGAAAAATAAACTGGAAAATAACTTATTAATGTTTTTTTTTCAAGTTTATTATAATAATGAGGAACAAATCTTATAAATAAAAAAGTTGAATGAAAATTGAAAAAAATAATCTAATTTCATAAATTATCTCAAATAAAATAAATAACAATTAAAATAACAAAGATCAAATCTAACAGATAAAAAATTAAAAGATGATGAAATTAAAATAATAATAATTATAATTTTATAAATTATTTCAAATAAAATAAGTAACAATCAAAAGAATGAGGACCAAATTTAATATATAAAAACTTTCAATTAAAAAATAATAAGAGAAAAGAAAATAACAATTAAAAAAAATGAGGATTAAAGTTAATATAAAAATCAGATTCTAAGGAATGAAATTGAAAAAAAATTTCAAAACAAAATATACAGCAATCAAAAGTTTGAGGATCAAATTTGATACAATCAGCAAATAATATGATATTTTTAAATTTTTTATAGCATCCGGAAATTGTTTTCTATCTAAAATAAAAGAAAAATACTTTCCTGAAAATCAAGTTAAATTTTCTTTAGACCAAAAAATATTTTTCATTGAATAATTTTTTTAATAATAAATAAATATTAAAAAATTTGAAAATTGATTACTGAGATATTTATTTAAGATTACAATAATTTTATAAAATATAAATCAAAATAAAATTATTAAACCCAATAAAATTAATAATTAGAATTGTGAATTTCACGAGTTAAATTGCAAAGTTCAAATTAATTTAATATATTATTACTTCATTATTAAAAAAAAAATTAATTATAAATTTGTAAAATTAAGTGGATAATATATCGAGACAACTCCCGTACATTTTAAGAAATCAGGTAGTAAAGTTTAAATTTTAATTTTTCCAAAACAAACGGGGCAGAGGAAGAATATGAAATTAAAATAGTCGGTGTAAGATGATGTGACAATAGGAGTCGGCCTCAGTTGTGGCAATAGGAAAGGCACCAGAATGTGATCGGCAGAATTTCTGTCACTTCGAAACCAGATTTCAGATTTCCTACAGAAAATATTATTATATTAGAAAAATTCCCAGTAACCAACATTTACTTCACCCTAGTAGGATAAAATTCAAGTTGTCAATTCTATTTTGTTTTGGACGGAAATATTTTATATTAATTTAAAAAATAAAATAAAATAAAATAATTTTTATTTTATTTTAAATTTTAGTTCGTTATGGATTTTTTGGCTAAATTTTAGCCGGAATATTCCGGTTTCATTCCACATGTTTCATTCCGCTCTTGAAAAGCCATTGAACCTTGTTCAATTTAATTAATTAAACCATCCAAATATAAAAAACTCTTTTTCATTACTATTTTCAATAATAATGATATTAAAAATAATATTAAAAATTATTATTATTATTTTCATTAACAATGATATTTATTTTTTAAAATTAGATTTATCACTAATATATATGGTTTATATTCATGTTGTTTTTTTCATGTTTATACTTTGTAGGAATTTGAGCAAAACAAGGGATGCTTTAGATTCCATTAGCCCTGATAACATTGACCTAACTTTTTATTTAAAATATTTGTGTTAAAACATTTTAGTTTCATAATATTTTGACATTTTGTTTAAGTTGAATTACTTTAAGTTAAAGATCTATTTAATCTTGACTATTTAGAAATATTTTAAATTTTAAAATTATATTTGTTTGACATTGTGTTTGTATTGCATAATTTACAATTAATTTATCTTGAATTTAAATTATGTTTGTTGAATTTATATATATATGAACAGTACAACCCCGAAACGGCACGTCAAAACACTCCGAAACTGAAATATTTCATTTCAATTGAAAAAACAAAACACCTATCGAAACGGAATTGACAACCTTGGGATAAATTGATTTATTTGATATGATTTTAATTTTTTTTTTCACACTTTTTTCATGGATTTTTAAGAGAATCATATTTTATTACATGAACCATATTTTATTAAAGAAGCCAGAATTACGATTGAAAGTAAGCTGGACTATTCATTTAAAACAAAAACAATAATAAAATTGAATTATTAATTAATTTATATATATTTGTAAATTCAGATATAAGAGTTGCAACATTGCCACTTCATAATCCAATCAAGTTTATGTTTTTAGTGAGCTCCCTTAAAGTAATTTTTTTTTTAATTTCCCTCTTAAACTGATATAATTATGGAATTTGATCCTCGCAAGTGAAGCTAGAGTTTCGCTAAGAGGTTAACCAGTGAAAAGCATTTTTTTATATATAAAATACTATTTTCAACTAGTAATTAAATACTCACATCAATGTAGTTAATAAAAATTAAATCTTTGAAGAGTTTTTGTTGTTGTTTTACTTGTAGTAGCAAAAAATAAAACACGGTTCTTTTGGTGGTTTTCTTATATATAGGAATTAAGGTATTAAAGAATTGATTTTTAGTGTGTTTTACATTACAATCTGCATTTCAAATTGTTTTTTTAATATTAAATTGAAATATTTTTATATATTTTATTTTTATTTTAACATGTTAATATTAAAAAATATAATTTTAATACATTTTCAATTAAAAAACATCACAAAACACAATACCAAGAATTAATTAGAATCTTCATTTTCATTCATTGCAAGAGTTTGAAGGATCGATATTATTTTAAATTTATCTATATTTTTTTTAATCTATCTTGCTATTGTATCTTGTACACATAGAGAGAGGAAGGGATGAATTTTTTAACTTGTTTTCTTTTTTTCCCCACTACTATGAGACAAATCAACTTTTTTTCTCTCTTTTACACAATAATTTTACAATTTAAGTCCAATCCGGACCATTAATACATTTTCACTCTCTGTTTTTCTCACTAAAAAACTTGTAAAAAACTTGCTAGTCAAAGAATGATATCTTTTTATTTTTTTATTTTAAAAAAAAATTAAACTTCGCGTTTTAAGTCGAATCCAGCCACCACCGCTTCTGTGCCACAGCTGACATCCCGCTTTCTCACAATTTCTTCTTATCTCTTGTACCAACTTCATCAGCGACGTTATCTTTGCTTCGCAATCTAGACGTAGAAACTAGAAACTATAGAACGCCGAAACGAAAGACTTCTATCAAAGACCCAGTAATACATGCGGTCTATCACTATCAATCAAGAAAAATTGTTTTGAAAGGAATGGAATGGGGATTTCTTTACAGAAATAAATAAATAAATAAAATAATACTGTTTAAAATTTTTTTAAAAAGTAATACACTTTGATATTATCGCTCATCTAAAATATAAAATTTAATAAATATTGTGCATTTTAAAATTAAAATCTAGATTAAAAAAAAAAATTATAATTAATATCGCGGTCCACAGCAACAATATATAAGCAAATATCACAATTTTAAAATGTAATAATATTAAAATATTGTATTTATAACATCAAACTATGATATTTAAAATAAAAAAACAAAATTTCATATTGTATTACTTCATTTTTATTTTATTTTTCCCGTGCAAGTTACGCAATTTATCCGTGGAATGATAGGCTGGACGTCGAAATGGGTCATTATCGAAGGTAAGCTATAGGGTTTAGTGCTTGAAGTTTCAAATTGTGAGTTTAATCTCTTCGTTAGTATGGAGCCGATTTGAATGCCTTCGGGTTTAACCGAAAGGCAATGACTTAATTGCTAGTATCAAGATTAATGGCAGCCACTGGATGGATGGATTTAATCCTAACCATTTAAATTTAGAAACGATGCCCCAGTCCTCAATTAGCTGATGAACCAATTCTTTCTTCAATTAGGAATTATCATTCTCGGTTCAGTTCGGTTTTTATTAAAAAAAATAACCAAATTAATTTTTTTAAAAAAAAAACGACCGAAACCAGTTCAAACTAACCAGTTTCTGTTCGATTTTTTTAGGACAAAAACCGATTCAAATCGGTTTGACTCGGTTTTTTCTGTTTTGCTCGGTTTTGGCTCGGTTTTTTTCAGTTTGGCTCGGTTTTTTGCCGGTTTAGCTCGGTTTTTTGCCAGTTTGGCTCAGTTTTTTTTTGTTTGGATTCGATTTGGTTCGGTTTTCTCGGTTTTAAACTTATAAAACTGAACCGAACCGATCGGTTTTTTTAAAATTTTAATCAGTTTAATCGGGTTTTTTTCATGGTTCGGTTTTTTCAGTTATTTTTTTTTCTGGTTTTCTCGGTTTTTCGGTTTTTTTCTCCCCTTACCTTCAACTATATTTGAGACAATTCATGGTATTTTAACACTTCAATCCACTTATTTCATTTCTATTTCATTTTTAATCCTCGATTCCAATATTATAGAAAGTGGGGGGAAGTGGTGACAGAGAAAGTTGTCAAGCTTCACATTTCTTAATATAGTTTTGGACAATTTTGATCTCCTGAGTTGTTCTATATGAAATTAGTCGACTAGTTATATTATAATTACATTACATTACAAAAGAAACAAATTAATTTGTTTATCCCTTACATTTTTGGACTTTTCTTTTTCTTTTTGATATTTTGATCCTCAAGCTTTTTAATTTATTAATATTTTAACCTCAAATGTTTTTTCATGATTGGATCCTTCAATGCCTAAATTTTGAAGGTCAATTACTTCAAATTTGTTAGAAAATAAAAAAAATTAAAGACAAAAAACCTAACTATAAAACACAAAGAAACTTGATGGCCGTTTCAAAATTAACTCAAAATATTAACTTGATTCTCTAATTTTGCACTTAACCCATTTTTAGTTCTTTTAGTTTTTCAAAACTTTTATTTTAGTTTAAAATTTTATTTTTTTTATTTTTAATTTGAGATTGGAAAAAAAAAAGTTATAAGATTTGAGTAATAAAGAGAAAACTGTTGTTAGCTATTTCAAAATTAACTAATGTGAAATCTCCCATGACTCTTTGTAGCTTTCCAAGAGTAGCTTTGATACAGACCTCTATAACCATATCCATGGACAGCACCTGTTCCTTTGATGGAGGCAAGATTTTAATTTAACTGTCCTTTCGCAATACAGTAACTTATGTTTTTTAAATTATCTTTTAATAAAAAATATTAAATTTATTTATTTATTTAATATATTAATATCAAAAATAAAAAAACTCAAAAAAATTATTTTAATATCTTTTAAATTAAAAATAGTTTTTTAAAAAATACATACCAAACCATGTTTAATATTTTTAAAAAACACATACCAAACATGTATCAGTTCTGAACATGTGCTAGAAGCTGCAAGAATAATTTCGGGGTTGTTCAGAGTTGTGATATAAATCATGTTTTATGATTTTTTTAAATTTTTTTATTTAAAATTAATTTTATATTTTTAAATCATTTTGAAGTGTTGATGTCAAGAATAATTTTTAAAAAATAATAAAAATTTATTTTAATATATTTTAAAAAACATATTTTGCTTGAAAATATATTTTAAAATATATTTGGCAACCATTAGTGACTTTTTATGCTTTGAAAAAATAAAAAAGTTAAACAAGCACATAATCCTATAATGACTCTTTTTTATGCTTTTAAAAATGAGTAGATTTGGGATCACACGATTTGTCACCCAGCCAGAGCGAATGGCAAAATGTCACTCAACAACCAAATGGCATTACATCTAGTTAAAAACAACCCTGAGTAAGTGCTTTTAATTATTTTGTGTAATATACAATTAATATTTAATTTTCAATAAAAAATGAGAATTAAAATAATTGCATGAATCCGGATCTATATTAAATAAATTCACTGGCGCTTATGGAAAGTATAATTAATCAATGGGAAATTTTGCTTGGAATTTTTCTTTGCACCTTCACATTATTTTTCCTTTTTTCTTGTTTTGAATATTGTCATCAACTATTAAAATTTATTTTTAATATCAATATATTAAATTAATTTAAAAAATTAAAAATTAAATTTTGAGAAAAAATTAGTTTTTTTAAAAAATAATTTTGAAATGCAAAAAAAAAAAAATCTCGCTTATGAACCCAACCAATGTGCATGCACGGCATCTTGAAGAACAAAATTCAAAAGCATGAAAATCTTTCTTTGAGTGGGACCAACTGCATGTTGCTGGGGAATTTGATTTCAAATTAATAATGTGTACGGATGGATGTGGCATGCCTTTCAGTTTTCTGACCCCCTTCGAAGGTTCTAGGTGCTATTTTCGTTATAATTGTTTTTTAAATAATTTTTTATATTAAAATATATGTTAATAATATTTTTTTATTTTTAAAAAATTATTTTTAATATTAACACGTCAAAATAATTTGAAAACATTAAAAATATATTAATTTAAAGTTAATAAAAAATTAAAAAAATTTTAAATTTTTTTAAAAATATTTTTAAGATGCAGAAACAAACAGGTTTTGATATCTTACAATCATGCATTTAGATGTTTTTTTTTTTTTTTTGAAAAAAACAACGTATTTTACCACTTGTTATTTTGACTTCTTTTTTTAATCATGGGAAAGAAAGGGGATATACGAATACAAAAAACAAACCCAACAGAGAGCTACCCCAATGGGTTTCATGGTCATGTTGGTCCATGCATATACCCAGCTCGAGAAATAGTTCAGTCTGCGACTCTGCGTGGGCTAGTTTTTGTAGGTTGGTAGCTGATATCCACTTTTGGGCTAACCATGATCTGATCTGATGTATCTTCCATTGGGCATACCATCATTGAACTCCCTCAAAGGAAAAGGCTCACACTCCATTGACCATTCGTTAACGCAGCTCATCAGGGGAAAAAAATGTAATATTGAAAAAACAAAAAAGGAAAAATCAAATGCACAGAACAAGGCACGAGAGACCAGGTGTTATATATATATATATATATATATAGGTGCTTAATTTTGGAGGATTTTCAGTTTTTTTATAGCAAAACAAAATTTGTTTTACTGAAAACATAGTTAATCATCAGCTATTAATGATTGGATATCCTTCAATGTGTCCAAGTGATGATTGGGGAACTGGAAATCAACTCCTTATTTGGATTAACATAAGGGATACTGTCGCATCTTCAAGAGGAAAAGACTTCAGGGAAACTCTCCTCTGGGCATTAAAAAAATCAAGACTCTTTGGCACAAAATTATCAGCTAGAAAACGGAGGAAACTTGTCCTATTTAAGGAGTTTCCAAGCCTTCCAGTGGCCAGACTTGTTTCAGCTGACGGTGGGGTGACAGTAATTGTCGGAATGTCTTCACACCAAGCAAAGTACCTTTCTATATATATTTAGCAATATTATTAAACCTAATATAGAAAATTATTTTATGAAGCTAATGGATCCGTTAGTTAGATCGATTGTAATATAATTTAAATATAATTTGCAATATATAAAATATAAATAAATGCATAATTTTAGAAAGTGTTCGCAAGTTACAATTTTTTTTTCCTTGCCATTCTAACATGTTCCAATCTTCAATGTCAACCCAAACTAGTTAGATGGCTGGGCTATCGAGTTTTCGGCCGAACCAATAGGTCCAATCCAGAGCTCATAACATTACTCGAAAGGGATGTGTTCTAGAGGGGCAAAATGTACAGAAAACAAACTTACTTTGGTTGGGGTGGGGCGGCGGCTAGATTCATCTCTTCCTCATGAGATCTTTGACCTGTCTAAGCTCGTCTGTGGAACATATGGGACTCCAGGCTGCTATTGGAGCAAATTTTGTGGTTATTTCAGAAACCGTTCTTTGCTATTGGAGCTTTATGAAGTAAATATCAAGAATTTTGTGCACAGTGAAATCACATCAATGAAAAGTTCCATGTACAAACCAAGTAAAAGGACAAGATTTATTTCATTAAAGATGAAAACACAAAAGCCTCGGTTTGAAGACACTGTAGCAAGCACACAAGCAAATTCAACTATATATTAAGTGCAGCCTTCTATGAGATAGAGACCAAGCTAATTGCTTCTTCTTGCCCATATAATATTTACTAATTAATATATATATTTCATTCATGGAAATGTGGCTATGATGGGTGAATAGCCGAAGATAGCACCAAATATCTTAACTTCCTTTTCAGCTTGAACCCTGTAAAAGGGTGTTGCAGCGGTTTGGTTCAAGGAAAATTTGATCTTGTCGCCAACTTTAAGCTTCTTGTTGCGAACGAATGCACGCCAGCCCTTTGAAAGAACTGGCTTCGGGTGTCCTTTCTTGCGAATAGAGCACTGAAATGTCCAGACGAAGCCACTCTCATCTATTGCTTGAAATTCCACGGCATGTCCACCTTTGAAAGATGGGAGAGACTTGAGATACTTCGTAGGCACTGACAGTGTTTTGCTGGTGTCTGTCTTGCCAAGGATCTTAGAGAAGGTTGTCATTTTAGGCCAAGGAAAAAGAAGATATTACGTATCCTCTTCCAAGAATGGCTTCAAATTTCTGTTACTTGTGATCTTTCCCTTGGATCGTTGTGTTTTTATTTATTTATAGGTGCTGGGCGATCCTACATGCACCTCCCCCCTGCCTCACCTTGCATTCTTGTCATTTATTTTTGTCCCCTCCTGCTCGCCCGCCTCAAGTCATTTTATTTTTGTCCTGCTCGCCCGCTTCAAGTCATTTTATTTTTGTCACCTCATTTTATTGCTCGCCCACCTCAAGTCATTTTATTTTTGTCACCTCACTTTGTTTTTGTCGAGTCATTTTATTTTTGTCCTGCTCGCCCGCCTCAAGTCATTTTATTTTTGTC
>Ga0325402_1003177_pt1 | contig 14733 bp, 14 predicted proteins | sample PopdelMetagenome_22_FD_207212 | JGI IMG/M metagenome (GOLD analysis project Ga0325402, IMG submission 207212) | Populus deltoides microbial communities from Bellville, Georgia, United States - Xylem-PdKOR-R3 | ecosystem: Host-associated > Plants > Phyllosphere > Stem > Wood/Secondary xylem... | reverse complement strand
CTCAAGGTGAGCATAGTCCACGTTTGTGTTTATGGATCCCACTAAACTTCTCAGAAGCCATTCCTTGTCATCAGGGATAGACTCATAGTACACCGTCTTCTTTGGGTGCTTTGTGACAGAGAGAACTTCAACAAATGTCCGGGAGTCCCTGAAGGTGAGATTAGGCATGGCTTTTGGTTGTGGTTTTATACCAAGGTCTGGTTTTTTCCCCTCTGGAGGTTTTTGAAATCTGACTGGGTTTGCATGAATTTTGTATGAATCGAACCAGATAAGGTTCAAGCTGTCACAAATTTCTGATTTTGTTAAGGTGGAGAGGAAGGAAACAAAGCCAAACCGTCTCCCTCGTGATGTTTTCTTCCTGGAGACAAAAAGATTGGTAGCATGACTAATCTTTGAAAGCCTCTTTTTGAGGTCATGATAATCTAACCATGATGGGAAACGTTCAAAAAAGAACTTAGATGGGGCAAAGGCTGGGATGGTTGTGTTAGAAGGAGGATTGTTGTTCTGGACGTTTTTGGTTTGGTGCACAGGTGTCAGGAGGCTTAGTGTAACAAGGGGGATGGAAGGTTGTTGTGGGTGTTTAGGAGGGGGAGGGTAAGGATCTGTGAACTTGAAAGTTGTTTTGACCGGTATTTGAGAGGCTAGATTATTTAGAGTCTGTAGAGGTGCAGGAGTCTGGTTTGCAGGGGTGATCGAAGGCTTTTTGGATGGGAGCATGTTTGCAGGTAACACCTTTACTTCTCTATTTGTGGAAATCATCTCTGTAAATTACATGAGCGTCCAAAACGACTAGTCTAGCTTGTTTTGGATTTTTAACAAACATGTGGTAGACATTACCACAACAGAGAACTAAGTTTCCCAGCAGTAGCTAGATGCAGAGCTGTATTCCCATCATTCCTGTGAATCGAAATTCCTTGAAGAAACGGATTTGATCATTTGCTAGTAAGACAACTTACCTGGATAAAGCTGCTTGCTTCCCTTCTCATCAGATCTGATGCTCCTCTAAACTCTCACATAGGTTCTGCCTGAATCAAAGCATGGCAAGCAAGAGTTGACCACCTATGTCATCTCTCTCTCTCTCTCTGAATCAGACAGCCATTGAAGTATCCTTTTTCTTTCTGCTTATTTGCTAACCTCTTTGTTCAGCATGTTACGGCCATGCTTTTGGCATTTGGCCTGGACTGAGTTCAGTCCAACAGTGTCAAAGTAATAGTATTTCACACAGGTTTTGTTGGAAGAATAATGGGCAGTAATGCAAAGTAAAAAAAACTCAAGAACAAGAAGAAAATTGAGATGAAGATATATTTTTATTAAGTATTTCTCTCTAAACTCTCTTAGTTATTCTCTCTTTTTACTGGTGGTTCTTCCTCTGCGGAAACCTGAGTTCTTCTCACATGGGAAACTTCTTGGTCCATAAAAGGGGATATTGTTATATGGACCTCTCTGATAATTGAAGCAAGGTAGTACTTTGTGAACATTCTTAACTAAGATTGAAAATTCCTAACTTGTCTTATTGAACATCTTTATTAGTAGCAAGATTTTGTTGGACGCTCTATTAACTTCGAAAAACAGGGCACCGTAGCTTGCTTATCTAATGGGTCTTACTCCGATGAATGAGATTGTGAAATGGTCAAAATATTGGTATTTTTGTTGCTGTGTGGTATTTCTATATATCCTGCATCATGGATATAACTCCAGCCTGCTTTTATATTTATTTGCGAAGTTGACAGTTTTTTGGGGCAGTGTCGTACTACAGATCATGAGGCATTAACCAATATGAAGACTGAGTTCATGGCATTATAGGATGGGTTTACTACAGATCGTGAGTTCTTACTCTTGAAACAAGTGTTGAATTTGTGTAGTCTTTTTATGCAGTGACTTGCTAGAATGTGTTTTTATGTAAGATTTGTGAAAGTGTGATTTATTCATGGGCCTGGCCTGAGTGTACTCCGTGATACTATTCTTACAGAGAACGCACAAGAGATGTTACTTACTGCAACCAACCGACCTTCAGAACTCGATGAAGCAATCCTCCGGCGTCTTCCTCAGGTCTTTGAAATTGGGATACGTGATCAAATAGAGAGGGCTGAGATCCTGAAGGTTGTTTTGAAAGGGGAGAAAATCGAAAGCAAAACTGACTTTGACTGCATAGCAAGTTTGTGGGAGGGGTACAATGGTTCAGATCTTCTTGAACCTTGCAAGAAAGCAGCTTATTTTCCTATTAGGGACCTATTGGATGAGGAGAACAAGGGGAAAAATCTAGTGTATGTATATATTTATCATCGTGTTGTTGCATGCTTCCGTCAGTTATTTTATAGTATATTGAACAAAATAGTTCTCATCTGTGATTTGTTATAATCTCAGCTAATTCTTCAATGTATTTTTATTGATTTGTAATATTTCCATAGAAATTCCATGCATGCCTGAGGGTGTCATGGAAAAGTTTTGGTAATTGTTGCCTGTTGTGCTCTATCCAAAACCAATGACTTCTATTGCAATGGATAGAAGATAGTATGGTTCCTCATGAGAACTAGAAGAAATTAAACAAAGTGTTGTTATGGACTACAAGGGATAGCTATTGGTGTCAAAAATATTATCTTGAGGATTTTATCTTTCCATTGTCTGAGCTTGCTGTGGATTTTTTAACCCTTTTTTGAGTTTCTTCATTGTGATTCTTTCTCAGGCACCAAGGCCATTGTCCCAGTCAGACTTGCAGAGAGTTCATGGCACACCAACTAAGATTAGGGTTGCTGAAATGAGTACAGTAGGTCAAGCTGACATTCACCTGGGTGGCCAAGGCAGTCAGATGATTATCAGGTTCAAGCCACAACTAATGAGCTCTCTAAACTTGTAGTATCTCAAATCTTGAATCTTCAGTCGGATATTAATCTGTTTTTTCTTAATATCAGGCCAAGAGAAATTGTATTTTAAATTATTTTAATGTTTTTCCTATTCTGAAATGTTCTAAGTAGAGTATGTTGTTTTTAGGCGACTTAGAATTGCAGAATCTGTCAGTCAAGTGTTGTTCTTTTAAATTTATGGGGATTGTTTTAATTCTCTACTATTTTAATTCCTATTACATACATGGATTATTTTTCATAGATGTAACACCCAATTAACCTTGAAAGTAAAAAAAGAAAAGAAAAGAAAAAAAGTAAAGGGAATCTAATACCATGAATCTGCCACCCTGGTGTTGTTTCAATGTCAAATCCACTCGATATCTTGTTTGTACTGCAAAATTGGAAAGGTAAGACTGATCAAATGAAATAGTAGAGAAAAGATAGCCTAATATAAACTATGAACATAAATTTGAAAACTCAAATGATTGCAAAACTTACTTGAAAATATCAATTTAATTATTTAGTTTCCTCTAGCACCATATCTGCCAACATTCTTCTTTGTTTTTTTGCTCTTGAGATTCCATTTATCTTCAACCATCCTAAAAAACCATGAAGGTTTTTTTGTTCTAAACACAACGTATCCCGATGCAACTCCAAACACAAACCCGCATCCATACCCAATTGTCACAGCTTTCCATCCAAATCCATCTCCAACCAATGTTGAATCATCTCCTTCATCAAAGCTTGATGGCGGCAATGATGGTGCCTCATCACCGTAGCATTCTTTCAGTACTTGAAATCCACATAAACCCAAGTTTCCTTCAAATGAGCTTGCATTAAAGGTGTTGAATTGCTTTCCACTTGGTATGGGTCCCTCGAGTTGGTTATGTGAAAGGTTTAAGATTGCAAGAAATGTAAGAACCCCCAGTTGCATTGGAATCCTTCCGGTAAGCAAATTTGACGATAGATCTAATGATTCCAAATTGGTCAAGATTCCTAATGATGATTGGATATAACCTGTAAGGGAATTATGAGAGAGATTGAGTTGTTGGAGTGCTTTAAGCTTTCCGATCACCTTTGGAATCTCTTCGGTGAAATTGTTATTTGACAAATCGAGTACTCTGATGGTACTTTGTATCTTCGGAAACTCAATTTCCACACCTTTCCATGTCATTTCTATGGAATAGACATAACGAGAGTAATTTGTTGCATTCATGTAAATCATGTTTTGATCTGAGGCCATCATTGCTTCAAGACAATTTAAAAACCCTGTTGGCAATGGCCCCCTAAAATCATTGTCAGAGATGTCAAAAATCTGTAATTCAGAGAAGGAATTATATGTAGTCCGACCCTTCACAAAACCTTGGAGTTTATTGGATTTTAGAATTAGAATTTGCAGATGTGGAAGCGTTTCTAGAAAATAGGGAAATGTATCCTCAATCTTATTGTTGCCAAGATCAAGAACTTCCAACATTGTGCAGTTGATGATAGACGATGATATTTTCCCTTGTAATTCATTTCCATTGAGGTTGAGATATTCCAAGCTATTATCCTTTGAAAATGTTGAAGGGATAGCGCCTTGAAGATTGTTCATGCCTAGATGCAATACTGAGAGGATGTTGCTGAAGTTCCCCAAACATGGTGGCGTAGAACCACTCAAGCTGTTGTTGGACAAGTCCAAGACTTGAAGGAATCTCAGCTTGCAAATAGAAGAAGAAATCTCACCTGTCAATTTACTATTGGACGCAAGAATGAGGGCTTCCAAGTTCTCTTGTTTAAAAATCGAACTTGGGATTGTACCATGCAAGTGGTTATTGCTCAAATCAAGGTAAGTCAATGAATTGTGTTGGAATTCACTTATATTACCTATGAGATTATTGTTATGAAGGTCAAGATAATATAAAGAAGGAAGAGCATATAAAAAGGATGGTATTGTTACATTGAACAAGTTATCAGATAAAGCTAGACTCTTTAGATTTGAAAGGGTATTTATTTGAGAATGGACAGGGCCTACTAGCTGATTATCAGATAAATCTAAATCTAAAAGATGGATTAGACTACGCCAAGAATCTGGAACTTGACCCACAAATTTATTGGAATAGAGATACAAGGAACGAAGCTGTACAAGGTTTCCAAGTGATGATGGGATCTCACCGCCAAAATTGTTACCTGAGAGGTCTAAATAGGTAAGCCGTGTGAGATTACCAAGCAGGGCTAGATCTGACCTTATAATGTTACTTTCACTAAGAGACATATATTCTAATAACTTTAGATTACTGATTAAGTCGTTTTCTAAATAAACTGAAATTCTTGTATTAGAAAGATCCAACCGCGAGAGGACGTTACTCAAATTGGACGAAGGAAAAGAGCCAGTGAGGCCGTCATTGAATATCAGATCAAGTGATTCAAGGTTTGGGAGGAGAAAGATGTTACCTGGGAATTTCCCCTGCAATCCACAATCCCCAAGGGAAAGAGATGACAAAGAAGAGGACAAATTCGTCAAGGAATTAGGTTCAACCAAAGACATATTTACACTGCCCAAATCGAGTTGTCTAAGCTTGGTTAGGTTTTGAACAAGCTTGTCAAAACAAATTGGTTGTAGACTTAGATCGTAGTTTCTAGAGAGATCAAGGGAAACCAATTTGGAGAGATGAGAGATTTCCGACGGAACTTGTCCTGCAAAGTCTGAGTAATTTAGGTTAAGAAGTGTCAGATTGGAGAACTGGCCAAATCGAGAAGAAATATGGGAGCTATTGAAATCATTGTCAGAAAGGTCAAGCTTTTGAAGATGATGGAGAGAGAAGAGGGTGCTATTGGAATGGAGGGTGCCATAAAGCATGCTGCAAGAGAGGTCCAGTCCAGTGACATGCCCGGTTTCCAGGTCACAAGTAACCCCATCCCACAAGCAGCAGTCTGTACCCTCTTTCCATGACTCTGTCTTGGGATGGTGGCAAAGCTCCGAAGCAGAACTACTAATGGAAAATGATTCTTTGAATTGGAGCAAAGAAAGACTTTGATCAGGAGCACAGAAATGAGATGATGATATTGTTGAATGGAAATGGAAGAGAAACAGAATGAAAGAGAGCGACGGTGGTGAAAACCCCATGGCTGGCCTTACAGGATTTAGTAGTATATTTGGGAGAGATGAGGAATGAAGAAAGGCATTGTTAGCAGTATTTATAGACAAACCAATCTTAGATTGTATACTGACAGGATGTGTAAAACATCTAAAGACGAAATTAAAGTTTCCTTAGCTGGGTGCTGACCGACCATATCTCAAGAACAAGAGTGAGTGAGTGTTGGAAACGCGGTAAAATTTGTTCATGAGCACATAATTGTTAGTATTAAAAACGCAACAGAAACATAATATGAATAATAAAAAATAAAATAAAAATAAAATTGTGCAAAATAATGTCCCCCTAAATTGTTGTTTCTGGAGCGATGAAAACCAAGGCAAAGTATTAATTACGCCAAGCACTAATGACTTTGCACTTATATATCGTTTTTCGCCACCCAAAAAAGAGCACTGAGTGTTGGAAACACGGCAAGATTGAGTAAAATACGTATTTTTTTCAGGATTTAAAATCAAATAAAATAAAGTAGTAGTAGTGGTAGTAGTAGTAGTAATAATAATAATAATAATAATAATAAAGGTCACTACTAGAAAATCAGCGAAAACCAATGGAATTACTGACGGACATTTTACGTCGGTAATTTTTATCGACGAAAATAATTTTGTCTCTGATTCTGTCGGTATATACCGAAGGACTAATTTCGTCAACGATACAGTCGGTATATACCGACCGTATCACTGACGGTGTGATGACATGGATTTTTTTCAGACAGTTTTACCGATGGAATGATCGAGGAATTCAAACCGAGATCTCCGTATAGTGATGTCGCACAGTCACCGGCGGACTCACCGACATGTATACCGATGGAAACATTTCATTGGTGATTCCATCAGTAACAACCTATATATAATTATATACCCACTCTGTCGACATTACTCTCTTCCTCTATTTCTCCTTCTTCTTCCCCATCCCAACTGTCCCCTCTCAAACTGAAGCGAACCACCCATCCCAACTGTCATCACCCAATTTTGGGTGATTCCCCAAAATTCGTTTTTTTCCCAAAAAAAATAAAAAATAAAATAAAATAAAATAAAAAAATAAAGACTGGCAATGCGGAGAAAGCCGACCAAGAAAGGCTGCAAAAATAGGCGAAAATCAAGCTGCAATTTTCGGAAGAATTTCAAGGCCCAAGTGTACGCTGTTATGCCCAAAAATAGAAAAATGCAAATTCAAAGGTCAAATTAAATGATTATTGGACGAATTTGCATAAGAATTAAGTCCAATGACATAATTAAATTTTTAATGGGCCAATTTGATTTAATCATGGGCCAAATTGAATTTTAATTATGTTCAAGAATTAATTTGGGTCCAATTGAAGGATTTAATTAAGTGCAAGGACTTAATTATACTTTAAGTGGGTCAAATTAATTTGAGGGCTTAATTGGTGAAAAATTAAGTTTGGAGCTTAATTTGGACTTAATTGAAAAATCAGAATTTTAAGATACCCAATTTAATTTTTACCAAGTGAATCAATTGAAATCAGGGGCCAAACACAAAACTTGAGGGACCAATTTTGAAGCCCGAAAAACTATTTTGCCTATAAATAGCCTTCATTTTCAGCCAAGCAGAGGGGGGCAATTTTGACAACATAGAAAAAAATACAAAAAAAACCTAACCCTAAAAAACTTAATCTTCTTCTTCCTGCAGCCGCCCCCCCCCCGGTTGAAAATTTTCTCCCCTCTCTCAGCCGCACACAACCCCCCGATGGTCTCCATTTTTCCCTCAAACTGGTGCCATCCTTTCTTCCTTCTATCACACCGCCGGTCCCTCTCTATCTCCCTTCCTCACACACTGCCAAGCTGGCCATTACAACTCAAACAACCCACATCAACCTCCTACAGAGCAGCCGTCCCAACTCAGCTTCTTTTCCCTCTCAGTTGCAGGAGCAAGGGACGAACGGAGTGGAGACCCAGCTCCCTCCTCACTTCGCCTCAGCAGCAGCGTCTCCTCATCACAGCGCCGCTGTCTCTAGCTCCTTCTCCACGCACGGCTACACCCAACCGAGACCCAGCTCCTCCATATCAACGGATCCTCTTCTCCTTCGGTCTCCTCGTCGCCTCCTTCTTCGGCTGAGCAACGCCGGCTCCAGCCTCCCCCTTAGCAGTGGCCGCGGCAGCAGCAACCCACCGCCGGGTCTCCCTCAACCGACTCAGCAGCTGCTCCCACTCCAGTTTTCCCAGACCGTCTCGTTCTCTTTTTCTTCCAGCGGCGGCGGCAGCAGCCAGCCACCTCGTCGCCTCCTTCAATCAGCGTCGCCGACCGGACAAACGCTCCCTCTCTCCACCGCAGCTCCAACAACTACAGACGACAACCGTGCCAGATCTGTCACCGGAGCAAACCATAACTAAAAAAAGGAATTAAGAACAGATCTGAAACAAGAAAAAAAGATTAAAACCCACTGCTTTTTTGTTGTGATTGTGTGTTTTTTTTTGCTTCCTGTGCAGGAGACGGTGGCGTCACCACCAACAGAGAAGAGGAGGAGGTACCCGATCCGCTGGTTTTGGTCTCCATCTGCGGTGGCGCGTGATCCCACGCGCCGTCTGTGACGGTGGTGCGTTGGAACACGCGCCACCAGTGTTCCTGTGCACTGTTCCGGCTGCAGAAGGGTTCCCTTGCAATTTTTGGAGTTTTAAGGACCATTTTGTAAATTTGAAATTATTTTATGTAATTTTTATTTATTTTTGAATATTGTAATTTGTATTGTGGATGTAAAAAAAAAAGAAGAAAAAGAAAAAAGAAAAAAAGAAAAAGAAGAAAAAATAAAAAGTGTGTGTATGTGTTTGTATTTTTTTTTATTATGTTATTGAATTATAAAAAAACAAGAAAACAAAAAAACAAAAAAATGCATGTTTGTGTTTATTTCAGGGATCCTTTTATAATGAGATGGCAAAAGAATAAAGGATTTAATATTTTGATTGGATCACGGTGTAGAAGTACAAACTTGTACGAAAGTTGTATTTCTAAATTCCGATGAAAAGAAAGCAGCTTATCTCAGGTAGGGTGTGTTAGGGGTGCTAACACCTTCCCTAACCACAATCAGTCCCTTACCCGCGAATCTCTGACAAGACCAGTCAATCTGGGTTTCCTAGTAATCCTCAATTAAATACTAGGGGGCGACTCCTAACAAAATCAATTCCAATAACAGAGAGAAAAACCGCCATCGCCAGGAAGCGGACGCCGCGCGGGGTTTTCCGACGTGCGACACCAACCCTCCCCCTCTTCTCAACACAAGCAACTCAACTTTCTTATACTTTCGTATGTGGTCACAACATCCGTTTTCCGAGCAATTTATTGTGAATTTTATCATTTTTTATAAGTAAATCTATCCTTTTTTGTTTTAACATTTAAATGTCAATTTTATTGTTTTTTAGTATATGTATTTTGTTAATGTATGTACTTGTTTGATTGTTATTTCTCAAAGAAACTTGTATTATGAATGCATAATTTTGTAGTTGTTATAGTTTGTTTTAGATTTTGTCAAATTTTATTTGTTTGTAAATTGTTAAAACTTTGTTTGAATTACACCGAATTAGATGTGTTGTGATGAAATAAATAATAGCTTGTTTCACGGGTCCGTTTTAATTTTTATCAATTCTATTGCGAAGTTGTGATTTCCATAAATTTATATATGTATAAATTTGTATGGACGTTGATAATTGATAATTGATAATGAATATTTAACATAAGTGTTTTTCTAGTTTGTTGGATAATGTCGGGGCAAACCAATATTTTTTAAATTTATTTACGTAACATAGTTAATTAATACATGTTGTCATCATAATTTTATAGAAGTTCGATAGAAGTCATGGATGATCGTTCATGGATGTATCGGGACTCATCTCAAGGATTGCAAAGCATGGATTATTGTAAAGGGGTTCAGGGTTTTATTAATTTTGCAACATCTATTCCAAGAAATTTTACTAATAGCAGTATTAGGTGTCCACGCAGGAAGTGTAAAAATAAAAAGTTTCTATATCAAGATGTAACGATGCATCTTCTAACCAAAGGGTTCATGGAGGATTACCTGTGTTGGTATGCACACGGAGAACTATTTGTTTATAATGAGAGCATGGTAGAAAAGGTGGTTGAGTCAACTTCTAGTGCTAGCAATATACATGAAGTAGGAAATGACAACATTAATCCTTACAAAAATATGGTTATGGATGCAATGAGAATGAGTGAAGGTAATGTCAGTGAATGTCCAATCGTAGAAGAAGAACCTAATGTAGATGTAGCAAGGTTTTTTGATCTGTTGAAAGATTATGATGAAATATTATGGGATGGCTGCATGAACCATAGTAAATTATCAGCCGTAGCACAGGTGTTCACCATCAAGTCAGATCACAGGTTGAGTGAGGCCAGTTATGACAAGATTATCAAATGGGCGAGAAGCATTTTACCTGAAGGGAACATGCAGAAAGAGAACTTCTATGCTGCAAAGTCTATGATGAAACCCCTCAGTTTAGGATACCAGAAAATTAACATGTGCCCTAACTTCTGCATATTATACTATCTTGAAAATGCTGAGGTGACCGAGTGCATGACATGTGGGCATTCCCGTTACAAACCCAGAACTGGTAGGAGAAAGACTCTCGTGGCATATAAAAAATTTAGATACTTCCCAATCACACCTAGACTGTAGAGGTTATTCATGTCACCAAGAACTGTTGAGCATATGACATGGCACCAATCACATCATGCGGTTGATGAAGTGATGGTGCATCCTTCTGATGGCGAAGCATGAAAACACTTTAATAATGTGCATCCTCACTTTTTAGATGAATCAAGGAACGCGCGTCTTGGGTTATGTACAGACGGATTCAACCCATTCGGGTCATTTGCTGCTCCTTATTCTTATTGGCTGGTCATACTGACGGTTTATAACTTGCCATCGGGGATGTGTATGAGGCCGGAGTTCATGTTTTTATCTATGGTCATACCAAGTACAAGTAGTCCGGGTCCGAATATACATGTTTGTCTTCAACCGTTGATTGATGAGTTGACGCAGTTGTGATCCTTTAGAGCTTTGACTTATGATATCTGGAGGAAACAAAATATTGTTATGAGAGCGGCTTCGATGTGGACTATCAATGATTTCTCAGCTTATGGAATGGTTTCTGATTGGAGCACACATGAAAAACTAGCATGTCCATATTGTATAGAGAACAACAAGGCATTTACGCTAACAAATGGGGATAAAGCTTTTTTTTTTACTGTCACTGTCGTTTCTTGCCACTGAATCACAAGTACAGAAAGAAAAGAAAGGATTTCTTTGTTAGCAGAGTTGAAAATGATGCTGCACCCCCACGTCTTCTTGTTGAAGAATTGCATGATGTTGTGTCAGAGTACGGTGACATTGTGTTTGGTCTCCCATCAGGTAAGCAGAAGTTTCCTGGTTTTGGTTTGACCCATAATTGGGTTAAGCGAAGTATCTTTTGGGAGCTTCCTTATTGGAAGACCAATCTTCTCCGTCATAACCTTGACGTCATGCACATTGAAAAGAACGTGTTTGAGAACATTTTCAACACTGTCATAGTGAAGGGGAAGACAAAGGACAACATCAAGGCTAGATTGGATTTAACGTTGTTCTATAATCGTAAAAATATGAAGTTGGTTTGTGATGGGTCACGGGTCGCAAAGCCAAGAGCAAGCTTCGTGTTAGAGAAAAACGCACAATTACTAGTTTACAAATGGCTTAAGAGTCTGCGTTTTCCCGATGGACATGCCTCGAACATATCAAGGCTGGTTAATACAGAGGAATGTAGATTGTATGGAATGAAGAGTCATGATTGCCATGTGTTTATGCAAACACTCATCCCATTAGCTTTTCACGATTTGTTGCCAAAGGGAATATGGGATGCACTCGCAGAGATCAGTCATTTCTTCAGAGATATATGCTCTAGCAAGTTGAATGTTGATCACATTGAAAGGCTTGAAACGAATATTATTGAGACAATATGCAAACTTGAGTTGATATTCCCTCCATCATTTTTTGAATCAATGGAGCATGTACTCGTACATTTACCGTTTGAGGTAAAAGTTGGAGGACTGGTCCAGTATAGATGGATGTATCCATTCGAGAGGTTAGATATTACAGTTGCTATGTAATTCATAATTAAACATTTTTTTATTTTTTTAATTGATAATTTTTTATTAATTCTATATATGCAGGTACTTGTTCAATCTTAAAAAAAAGGTTAAGAACAAGGCACATGTTAAGGCGTCAATATATGAGGCATATATTGTTGAGGAGATCTCAACATTTATCTCATGCTATTTCGAACCTCATTTGAGAACGAGGATCAACCGTGTTTCACAACATGATGATGGTGGTGAAGTGCCTTCAAGTGGGAACTTGACAATATTCTCCAATCCTAGAAGACCCACGCCTAAAAATGTCGTAAGGGGAAGATATTTGTCTGAAATAGAGTTCAGATAAGTACACAATTATGTCTTATTTAACTATGATGAGCTGAGACCTTTTATTAAGTAAGTAGATGTTCGACTTAAACTTTGTCAAGAGTGTACTATTTATATATTGTGATATCATAAACTCATATAATTTGGAACAACCTTGTAGGCAACATCGACGATACTTACTGTCCAATAACTCACAGTTGACCGAATCCCAGATCTTTCAATTACAAGATGAACAATTTGCCACATGGTTTAGAACACATGTAAGTTCTATCACAAACTTGATTAACTGTATGTCAATATTACAGAATATCCATTTATTTATTATTGTTGTATTTGATATACAAGGTTTATCAAATGGGAAGGAGTGTTGCTATTTTACTGTCTTTACTAAGCATGGGCCCTGAAAGAAAAATCAAGTGCTATAATGAGTATTTTGTCAATGGATATATCTTTCATACTGAAGAATACAAGTATGAAAGAAAGACATATAACAATGATGTTTGTATTAAGGGATCGACTTTTAGTGAGTTTAAAGTTGACTACTACGGTAGATTGGAAAAGGTCATCGAACTGCAATATCATAATGAATAGAATAGAGCGTTTTTATTCAAATGCTATTGGTGTGACATAATTGACAGAGGAATCAGAGTAGATCCTCACTGTGGTCTCATTGAAATCAACTCAAAAGCTAGACACCGCAACATAAACGATGTCTTTGTTTTCACAAAGCAATGCCAACAAGTTTATTACACATACACCCCTTCCTTTAGAAAGGATCAATCAAGAGTTGATTGGTTGTCCGTTTTAAAACCCAAACCCAAGGTTCGTGTCGAGGTTGTTCACGATGAGAACGAAGACATAAGTGTGATAGATGAAGTCTTTCAAGGTAGTGAGTTGGTTGAACCAATCCAAGTTGCTCCGTCAATTGACTTAGAAGAAAATTCTAATTTTCATGTTTTAGATGATAGTCTTGTTGATGTTGACGCAGAGGAGTTGAATGCTGTTTTGAGCTCTAGTGAACTAGAGAATGTTGAAGAAGAAGATGATAACCACATTGAAGAGTGCGATGAAGCTAATAACAATTCCATTGAGGATGAAGATGAAAATTCTGACTAAATATGTTGTAAAGCCTTTTTTTTATAACTTAATATTATGGATGATATTTTGGAATATGAAATATTTCTTTTATAATTGTTTGCTCTTGTTATTGTGTTGTGCGTGCTGTAAGCTTGCAATTCAAATTTTTGTGGAGGAGGATAGACAGCAGTACAATCAAAACATGCAAAAAAATTACAGTATTTTACCATAATCACCGACAGTAATACCGACGGAATGTGACCCGTCGGTATTTCATAGAGAATTGCAAAAAAATTACAGCATTTTGCAATGGTGTACTTGAAAGTTGAAATGATGAACGAAGTTTATGCTCAAAACCAAACTTGGATAAATATGTTTATCATCCATGCTAACTTTTTATTTGTTATAACTTTGAATGTTTAGACATGCTTCTTCATGGTATGTCTACTCTTTCAGAATAACTTGTTCAGAATTAAAACTGCTTTAAGATCAAGAGAGAGAGAGCGCAAACAAAGAAAAATAGTCTTTTCCTCGACGTTTGAATTGGAGCAGAGAAATTTGAGGAGAAGGATCGATGATTAAATGGAAATGAGAAATTGAGTGAGGGATAATGAATAAAAAATAAAGGAGGACGTAGACTTAGCTTTCTTGACTCAAAACTCAGCAGGACCAAAAATTATATATATATGCAAAATAATGCAACCCTAATTAATGACTTTGCCTGTTATATCTATATTTTCATGATCCAAAAGTCTTCATTGACGAGACTAGGAATGGGAACACCACAGTATTGATTTACATCATAGTTAATTAATTGGTGTTTCAAGGGGTACTGATTTTTCTTATTCATATTAAAAATAATAAATAGTCATTTGACAAGTGTTGATCAGAGTACAAATAATCGAGAATAATTAAGTGATAAATACAATTAAAATTATAGAGATTAAATGTCATAACAATTTTACTTTTCTCATCGTGGCAGGCAAGAACAGAAAGTAGCCAAACAGCCAAGTTATAACCCATCAATTATTGCTGTTCCTTCATGGGATTCATCCTTCTCACCATCTTTAGCATGTCTGTGGAGGCTGATGACTGATTAGTACTTAAAAGTGCATTTTTATCAAGGTTTTATATTATCATTTTGCACTTGAAGTATCAATAATTCCTTAACTAAAGCATGTTTTATACTAACATATCTAATAATATAAGATACCTTTAATTTATGGTAAATGTCCATCTTAAATGCAGGCCTATCACATAAA
>Ga0325402_1003175_pt1 | contig 14733 bp, 8 predicted proteins | sample PopdelMetagenome_22_FD_207212 | JGI IMG/M metagenome (GOLD analysis project Ga0325402, IMG submission 207212) | Populus deltoides microbial communities from Bellville, Georgia, United States - Xylem-PdKOR-R3 | ecosystem: Host-associated > Plants > Phyllosphere > Stem > Wood/Secondary xylem... | reverse complement strand
CTATGCTTAATCCGTCTTCGCAATCAAAATCACAAACTTGCTGCACACACTTATCAATTTGGTCATAGCATGTGATAGAATAAACATTGCTATAAGGATATTTCATTGCATCATGAAAATTGAATTCAATTTTTTCATCTCCTACCTCCATAGACAAGGTATCCTTACCACAATCAATCTTTGCGTTGGCGGTTTTCAAGAATGGTCTCCCAAACAATATAGGAGTGCTGGTTGATGAATCACAAGAATCATGTTCCATATCAAGAATATAAAAATCACATGAAATAACCAAACTATCAATCTTGACTAGGACATCTTCTATCACACCAAGTGGGTAAACAAAACTACGATCCGCAAGTTGTATGACAATGCTAGTTTTATTCAAAGGCTCTAGACTAAGAGAATTATAAACATGTTTAGGCATAACACTAATGGATGCACCTAAATCGCATAAAGCTCTTTTAAAACTAGCATTACCAATAACACATGGGATAGTAAATGCACCTGGGTCTTTTTGTTTCAAAGGCAGATTCTTTTGAACAACGGCAGATACAACTTCACCCATACTTACCGTTTCATGACCTTTCAGTTTGAAAGCTCTCTTGGTAGTACACAACTCCTTCAAGAATTTGGCATACTTGGGAATTTGCTTGATAGCATCAAGCAAAGGAATGTTGAGTTCCACTTTCTTGAAAACCTCTAAAATCTCTTTTTCTTTGTCTTCTTTCTTTGACCTAGAAGAACTCACAGGAAAGGGTGGAATTGTTTTAAAACTGGAATTAATTGAGTGAGGAGTTACCTTTGGAGTGTTGGTCTTTATTTCAGTTTGTAGAGGAGGATGTTCCTTCTTTGTACTCAATTCAATTTCTATCTCTTCTTCTTCCTCCATCTCAATTTGTTTCAACCTTTTCTCTTCAAGTTCTTTCCCACTTCGTAGGATGATTGCACTAACATTCTCTTTTGGATTTAATGCTTGGGAGGGCAACTTTCCATTCATTTGTGCTTCCAATTTCCATACACTTGAAGCTACTTGCCCCATTTGCTTTTCCAAGTTGTGAATACTTGACCTTGTTTCCTGTTGAAAAGACATGACATTTTGTTGCAAGGTAACAGTATTAGAAGCCAAAGTTTTCATCATCTCACGAAGATCATCATTGGATGACGACCCCACAACATTGGAGTTTGTGAATGGAGGAGGTTGTCTTGCTTGATAATTCTGTTGGGATTGAAATCCATGGGGATGGAACTGTCGGCCTTGATTGCCTGGTTGGGATGGGTTGCCGTAGCGTAAGTTGGGATGATCTCTCCATCCGGGATTGTACGTGTTGGAAAAGGGATCATATTTACGCTGGGGCTGTCCGTTGAATGCTCCATCAATTGCATGAGCTTGTTCAATGTAGTCTTCTTGCATTGTTGGGCACATATCCGAAGCATGTCCTTGTAAGGAGCATATGCTACAAACTTTCACCTGCTGCACATTTCCACAAGCCAAAGAACGCACAAGAGAAGTAAGATCATTAACTTTATTTTCAAGGTTAGAAATACTGACCTCATTTACTTGTTTGTTGGAGAAGTCTCCACGAGTGCCAAATTGTTTTGAGTTGGCTGCCATGTTTGAGATCAATTGGCGTGCAGCCTCGGGTGTCTTATCCACCAATGCGTCTCCATTTGCAGCATCAAAGATACTACGGTCAGTAGGCATCAATCCTTCATAGAAATATTGAATGAGCAGCTGATCGGGTATTTGATGATGAGGACATTGAATGCAGAGTTGCTCAAATCTTTCCCAATATTCGGAGAGTGTCTCTCCATGAGATTGTCGAATCCCACATATTTCTTTCCTTATGTTGGCAACTCGAGATGCTGGGAAATACTTCTCAAGGAAAATCTTCTTCATGGCATTCCAAGTTCCAATAGATCCTGGGAGAATAGAGAAAAGCCATGCCTTTATTGCCCCCTTCAAAGAGAAAGGGAAAGCTTTCAACTTAACTTGTTCTTCATCAACTCCATTCGGTTTCATGCCAACACAAACCATATGGAACTCCTTGAGATGAGTATGAGGATCTTCTCCTGCAAGACCATTAAATGTGGTAACAAATGTATAAAATCAGATTTGAGCTCAAAGTTTACATTATTGTCAATGTTTATGCACAATGGTTGATTTTCCACGTTAGGAGCAGCAAGCTCCTTGAGTTTTTGTTGTCGTGCAACCGCCATGGTGTTGAGGTGAGCTTCCTTTCTTAACCTGTGTAAAGTGCTTTCTATTTCAAGATCAATCTGTACTTGAATTTGATTAGTAGAACGGGTCACAGACATAAATTGCTAAGAAAACTCAAAAGAAAGTAACCACACAAGAGATCAAAAACAATGCAAATTGTACGAAAATCCTACGGTAGAAAACTAAAACTACCTAAAAACACTAGAAAACAGCGGAATTTGGCCTCAATAGGGTGGGGCTAGTAATCATCACTAGTCCTGTTCAGAATGTCATTTCCCTTCAGGAAACAAAAGGCCGATACCTAATTCCACCAAAAACTCTGTTTTGAACAGTACTACTGCCGCAAGTGAATAGCACCGTTGCAAGCAAAAATTTTGTTTCTCTTTTTTTTTTTAATCACAGCAAATAAAAATAACAGTACAAGCACAAGAATCAACTAAAATTACCTCCCCGGCAACGGCGCCAAAATTTGTTGCGATGTCGCAGTCGAATAAATTAATTACCCTAGCTTCAAACACAACACACAAGATAGTATAGAGCAAGAAAGGGGTCGATCCCACGAGGAAGTTTCGAGTCAGATTTTTATGTTGTACGTTATGTAATTGGGGGGATTTAGTTTATGATTATCTAAACTATGGCAACAATTAAACTAGCAAACAAAATCAATTAAAACCAAAACTTATCAAGAAAACAAACCTTGGTCCCAAGCACACATCCACCAACGAAAATTAGAACCGATCCTTGAAATGAAAATTGCAGTTTATGTTCTGAAATTTTATCTTTTTTAATGTTGATTAATTAACAGATCCGCCGTATAACTAATCCTAATCAACAAACAATCAAAGTGTCCGCACTAATGATTCAATTTAATGGTAGCTTTAAGAACTAGATAATTATATCAAGATTAACATACAAGCTGTCCTCAGCTTGTGTCACTTTGTTCAAATGTTCTCCCTAAGTTCAATAACGTAGTTCCGCCACAATTATCAAGCTTAGTTGCTTCACAAGTTCATATATCACAACTCCGGTTTTGAAATTAAACTTAGCAATAGATTGTTCACAACAATAACTTAGAGTCCGCTCTAGCTATCATCAACAACAATCATAGGAAATATGCATAGGAAAACAATCATGCTCATTCATAACATAAACGGAAAATAAAAGGAAGAATAAATCTCACGGTTCTTGAAATCCGAAGGTTTGTTGTGTCCTTGTAACCAAGAAAAGAGCTTAGCCTTGCATAACTATTGAACAACTACTTCTAAAGAATGAAAAGACCATGATTTTTGGGTTTGTAGAGGAGAGAATCTGTGTTTATTCTCTGCTGGCTGCTGCCTCCTTCTGCTCTCCCTCTTTTCTGCTGGCTGCTGCCTCCTTCTGCTCTCCCTCTTTTCTGCTGGCTGCTGCCACTTCTCTCTTTCTTTTTATATGCTAAGAAACCCTAGTCTTTATTTTACAAAATGGTCATTCCTTAAGTTGGCAGTTTACATTCAAGTACTTCAATAACTATTTTCCCTAAAAAGAAGAAATAGACTTGCATGAAATCTTCAAGCTCTGACTTAGAGGAGCTAAATTGCTGATATAAGAACTTGGATGTCAGTTAAGATGCTTTGGAATGTAATTTGGACTCGTTTCTTCACAAAACCTGTTTGCTAGCAGAATTCAGTTATCATCTTTGGAAAATCATATCTTCCTCATATGATATCTTTTTTGGCTGATATTTGGAGCGTGAATAGGTCTTTGAATTAGAAATCTAAGAAAATTGAGTTTGCATCAATTGGATTTCTGTAGCTCTAGATATTAAATTTTGAATGGCCAAAGGTCAACACTGGCAGAATGCGAGATTTGAATTTGCAGGATATGATTTCCATGATGTTTCTCTTTTTATTTTTCTTGCATTACATTTCCAGAAAGGTATGGATGTTAGGTTTTTAGTGCCACTAGAATTACTTCATTTCAATCTCTAGAACTCACGCTCTGCACAAAACATCGACTAAACGTTAAATCTGCCAATTACCTCCAATTTACTCCTTTTTGCATCTTTCATCCAAAAGTACCTTCAAAACATAAAACAAAGAATATCAAGACATTTTATATATAAAACATGGACAAAAAATTAGGTAGAAGTGGGTGAAACTATTGAATAATATCGTTATATTAAAGATCATAACCTCCATGCCAAGTTTGCATCTTTAGCTACAAAAGTCGAGGCACTAGAATTGAAAAAGAGTGGTCAATTAAAATCTGTTCAAGACATTGTGTGTCAAATTTGTGAAACCAAGAAACATTCAGCCAATGACTGTCCAACTTTACCTTCTTTTAAGGAATATCTTCATGAACATGCCCATGCTTTAAACAGTTTCCGAAGGCCCAATCATAACCCATACTCGCAAACATACAACCCTGGTTGGAGAAATCACCCAAATTTCAGTTGGAAAAGTGATAATAATAATGCACAAACTTCACAACCATCATTTCAAGCACACCATAATTTCCAAAATTCTCATGGATATGCACCTCCTTATGCTCCCCCTCCTAAAAGAAATCTTGAGGAAACACTGCATGCATTCATTGAAAAGCAAGAGATAATTAACACTCAACTTGCTCAAAGCATGACAAATTTTAAAGATACTCTTGCAAAATTCACATCTGCTCTCAGTTTTCAAGAGAAAGGTAAGTTTCCATCTCAACCACAGCAAAATCCCAAGGGGCAATACAATGCAAATGCAAGTAGTTCTGGAAGCCAACACATGGATCAAGTCAAATCAGTCATTACTCTCCGCAGTGGTAAGGTTATTGAAAAACCCATTCTTGAACCTTGTGAGAAAGATGATGAGTTAATCTCTAAGGGTAAGGAAGGGGTTGAATCTGAACATTGCAAAGAAAAGACTGATTCCGTGCTAGCACTTCCATTTCCTCATGTCATGACCAAACAAAGAAAAGTCAATCACAACTCTAAAATCTTTGAAACTTTCAAACAGGTAAGGATCAATATACCTTTGTTAGATGCTATTAAACAAGTAACTTCTTATGCTAAATTTTTTAAAGATGGTAAGGATCAATATACCTTTATTGGATGCTATTAAACAAGTACCTTCTTATGCTAAATTTTTTAAAGATCTGTGCACTGTGAAGAACAAGTAAGTGCCATTCTTCAGAACAATAATGCTTTGAAATATAAAGACCCTGGTTATCCTACAATTTCTTGCTTTATTAGAGAACATAAAATTGAAAGAGTTTTACTTGATCTTGGAGCTAGTGTGAATTTACTTCCATATTCAGTTTTTCAAAGTCTCAATCTAGGTGAGTTAAAACCAACTTTTGTAACTCTTTTACTTATCGATAGATCTGTAAAAGTGCCTAGAGGAATAGTTGAGGATGTGTTAGTACAAGTCGATAAATTCATTTATCCTGTGGATTTTATTGTCTTGGACATACAACATGTTGAAGCATGTAATTCATTTCCTGTTATTTTAGAACGTCTGTTGTTTGCAACTTCTAATGCATTGATTAATTGTAAGAATGGACTTATGATGCTATCATTTGGAAACATGACATATGAGATGAATATTTTCAACATTTGCAAGCAACCTGGAGATGATAATGATTTACAAGAAGTAGATTTTATTGAAGAATTAGTTTATGATCAATTTGAATCTACCTTAAGTAAAATTGAGTTTGATGAATATGAAGAATTGCAAATGATTTATTCTCAGGAAGAAATCACAGATGAAAATGGCATCGAAAATGTTGATGCAGATCTTTTATCAAGAGTGACAATAGATTCGACATCCGACATCACACGAGTCGATGATTACTTTCCTGACAAATCCTTACTTTCTCTTAGTTTAATGTCTTGGTTTGCTAAAAATATCAATTTTCTTGCTTCAGGAGATTTGCCAGCTCATTGGAGTATCAATGACAAAAGAAAGTTTTTGAACGAAGTGAATAACTTTTGTTGGGATAACCCCTACTTATTCAAATATTATCCTGATCAAATATTTTAAAGATGCATTGTGGACAATGAGGTCATTAGTGTCATTAAACTTTGTCATTCTGAGGCATGTGGGAGTCATTTCTTGTCAATAAAGACGACTGCAAAAATCTTACAAAATAGATTTTATTGGCCCACCATGTTCAAGGACACGCATGTATTCTACAAAACTTGTGAAAATTGTCAAAAAGTTGATACTGGTCAAAAAGTTTTGCTTTATAATTCTCGACTCCATTTATTTCCTGGAAAGCTAAGATCAAAATGGAGCAGTCCATTTATTGTGAAACATGTGTATCCTTATAGGGCCTTTGATATTGAGAATACAAATAATGAAAATGTTTTTAAGGTAAATGGACATCGTTTGAAAGCTTACTTTGATAATTTTCCTAGTGAAAATGAATCCATTGGTTTGAATGATCTTGTAGATAAAGGTTGATTATTTTGTTTTTCTTACATTGTTTTTGTGTTTGTTTTTGGTGTGACTCTTGTTTTGCTAGTCTCTCTCACCTCGGTCAAATGGCGGATAATGGTACTCCGTGACTCTTAAGTCGGTTCTTTCAGTTTCCTATGATAACTGATATCTGTGTATATATTTGTTCAATTTCTTGTTCCTTCTCTTTGCATCTCTTTTCCACATCTCATCTAAAAAATGGACACCACTCTTGAAAAATTGAAAAAGTATTTTCCCACTTTACCTCAAAATGCGATTACAAAAATTTATCGAGCTAGGTGTGCAAGATTAAGGTTGTTAATGAATTATGGAATTCCTGAAGATATTCGCTGACAATTGTTTTTATCATTGTTTTATCCTTATATCAATATCACATATCAAAGTTCTCTTTTTTATTATTATTATTATTATTATTATTATTATTATTATTATTATTACTATTATCGTTGTTGTTGTTGTTGTTGTTGTTGCTGCTGTATTCTTGTTATTTATAATTTATATAGTTAATCTCCCTATGGTTCGATCCCGGTCTTGCCGGGTTATTTATTACTTCGACATTCCTGCACTTGGAAGAAGACATCAATCTTTTGATCGTGTTATCTATAACCCTTAATCTTAGATGGGTTCTTGAAATTTTAGTTTCTCTCTTGATTTGCAAAAATGGATACAAAATCTCCCCCTTTTCTTTCCTTACAATTGCTATAGATTTTTTGTGAGAAAAGGAGTATTTATGCTTTATAATTATTCTTATTTGCTTTTAAACCTCATTTTCTTTAAGTGTATCATTTTTTGCCCCCACATCTTTTTTTCTTCTTATGATTAAGTTATACCTCTTTTCTTTTCTTATAATTTCACCTCATAATTTTTAGTTTAGTTTATTTTCTTTAATTTAATCCAGCCTTGATTTTTTTTTCTCGGGGTTTACACCTTTTCATTCATAATAACAACTTAAATAACAATACAATTAACCAACAGTCCACTACTTACGGAAATTAAGCAATAACTAACAGCCCATAATTAATAACTACTGCGTAAAAGACTCTAATGTGTTAACAACCAAATAACTAACTGCAGATCCTAGACATATTGAATACCCAAAGACTCGGGCAACATTACAGCCCCACTTTTCCAAGACCTTACGTCCATATCACCTAAGGTCACATCCTCCTATCAGACCCATGACATTGCCCCCAATAATCCCAAATCAATCAGATCCATTTTAACCAAAAACAAACCCTAAATAATTTATAAACAAAATAAAACAAGGTAAGTATTACTAAACATTCCAGCCTTGAGGCAACCAGAAATAACCTCAACAAATCAAGATTTTGGACCTAGTGTGCCTAAAATCTGTCATCGCTAAGACACTCTGCAAAAAAATCATAATAATAATAAGAAAATTAATCGAAAGCAATAATGAAACTACAGATTTTAAACTAATAATAATAGTTGCAGTAGAATGCTTATAGATTTTGATGGCTCCAGAACTGAAGCCATCCTTATAGGCTCCTCCAATAGCAAATGATGTGAATGCATCCTTCTTTCCAAGTTATTAATCACCATTACATTCTCTTTTAATTATTAAAGACAAACAAAGATGACTCCCAAGGACGGGAGGATTTGTGTTGTTTTCTAAACCTACTAAAGTCGCAATAACAATATAAACAATAGACCCACAATGCTTCAGACAGTAAATTTTTTAAAAAAGAATTTTTAAACTTGTAAATTATTTTTATAAAAAATTGTATAAATCAAAAAAATAATATAAACATTTAATCAAATAAATTGATAATTATTTATATAAATAAATAAATAAATAAAAAGTTGTTAATAATAACAAAAAAAACTGAAAATGAGAAAATAAAGTAGGCCAAGATATTTAATACGAGTCATTTAACCAATTGTGTTTAATGAATTTATTTATAAAAATCAATTGTAACAGAAATTGACACACACATATAATTTATTGAATAAAATAAAAGGAAAACAATTATATTCAAGGTTGCTCATATTAAAAATATTTTTTAAAAAAATATATATTTTTAAAAATAAGTTTAATCTATATAAGATATAAAAAAAATAAATTATAGATAAATCATATTAAGCTCATAAAAAAATTAAACACACTCAATATAATAATAATAATAATAATAATAATAATAATAATAATAAATTATTGTTTTAAAAAGGCTAAATAAGCCAAATAACTCACAAAGAAGTGGTATTAATCAAAACATAAATGTAAAAATTATTTTTAAAAATATATATAAAATAGTTCTTTTAAAAAATTGTATATATAAAAAAAGAAAAGAATGGTGTCAGGTATTGTGGGCCTGGTAAGTCAGGCATTATGGGCATGGTGAGTTAAGCCTAGCACATGGCCGATAAAGAAAGGATTGCACGCAGACCTACAAGTCTAGTCTCATGCGCACAGGGTTTTTTTTTTCTAAAGTTAATGGGGCGAACAATTCGTTCTTTGCCAAAAACAAATGACGATGCGTCATCTATAATTTCCTAGAATCCGGCCATTGTGGTGGCCGGAAAAACAGGGTTCTTGTTTTTTCAACCCACTTTTAACCCAAAACACCAAGGAAATACTCTTAAAACCTTGTCTAACCAATATATGGCCTCCCAAAACACAAAAAACCACCCCAAAACCCATATTCAACCTGAAACAAAAAATTTTCTAAAGCTCATATCTATTTTTATTTTAGGTGTTTTCAAGGTAAGAAAACACTTAATCTTAACACCCTTCATCATATGGAACCATTTGACACAAAATCGACCTGTTTTAGTGGTTGAAATCGTTGTCAATGACAATTTTTTCTTTTTAAGCCGGAATTCAGCAAACCCCTCTCTTTTCCACTGAAAAAAAGACTGAAAAAAAATAAAGTATGATATCAAAATGTAATATTTAAAAATCATAAGGATCGATTACCTAATAGTTTTAAAAGATAGAGGACTAAAATGAACAAAAGTAATATTTAAAAATCATAAGGATCGATTACCTAATAGTTTTAAAAGATAGAGGACTAAAATGAACTTTTCAAACATATTACAGAGCTAACACCCATTTACCTGTATTTTTCACTTAAGCCCGCTTCCTTTCAATTCAACCCTCACCCAAAAAAATGCAATTAGGCTCCAATTTGTGCTAAAAAAAGGCTCAATTGTGTAAAAGAAAAGTTTGAAGATCAAATTGAAAATTTTCAAAATTTTCACTTTTAACATTCACAGTAAAATGTGAGAGGATGAACAATAAAATGGCTATAGTAAAAAACGTCACATGCTTTATAGTTTCTTATAACATATGCCTCTCCTGTTCTACCAAGCACCTCTAATAAACTATGTTTTGTTTTCTTACAATAAACACAAACCTCGTAGTAGTCCCCCTTAACTTTTCATTTCTTTCATTTGGTTATTGTCGACAAATTACTTATATCTGCTTAGTGTCCTAGTATTGAATGGACTGAAGGAATAGAAACAGTTTGGTTAGAGGATAAAAACAAAGACATAAAATAAATATCATTGATATTATCTTAAAGTGAATTTTTATTTTTGAAAAATAGAAGGTAGAGAAGACATGTCCATTTTGTTTTTATTATCTACATCTCTCATGTCTTAAGAAAGTAATCAAATGTTATCTTAGAGATGACATTTTAACTTTTTCATGCATTCAACAAATCTTATTATATGAGAAAATCATTATTCCCCTTTTTATTTAAACATTTGTAACTTTATTATTCCTTTATTTGTGTTTTTTTTACCTAACTAACAATAGTTAAGCATTTAATGTAGGATAATTACTGTTAATGTTTTCTTCAATTATTTTAGAAGAAGATATGATTCATTAGGGAAATTTATTGGATGGGGGATTCAAATGATAAATTTGGTAGTTTGGAGGCTAGATTAATATTTTATATATTGTTGGGGATTGTTATAAGGTTTGCCTTGGTTTGCCTTTATTATTATTATTATTATTAGGGTAAATTATAGTTCGCATTCTGTTGTTTAGTCAACTTTTTACTTTGTTTCTATTCTTTCAGAATTTATAATCTATAACCTGGAGTTTACAAGTTCATAATAATATACATCATCACTCCGACACGTCAAAAAAAGTCAACAAAAATATTTGGATTATTTGTAGGATTGTTATTATATTCAATTTAATGACTAAAGAGCTTATGTTGCGTGAAAATAACAAAAAACACCATTAAAGTTATCATTGCTTATTTTCTAAGAAACTAATCGTTGTGCATTGCATTAGAAAATATCATCCTTAAATATTTTTAACTATTTTTCTTTTTTTTTCTTATCATTTCCAACCACAAATACAATCAAATTCTTCATAGTGTTTTTACACACTATTCTCTTAACTAAGTAACCATTTTCAACAATTAAAAATTCTAACAACATTATAACACAAACACATCATTTGAGCAAAAATACCTGTTAAAATTTCATCGAACACACCTAAGAAAATTTCATCACACAACCAAAAATTCAACATAAAAGTACAGAAAAAATATAGTAAAAAATTCCCTCACAAACACTACCCAAAAATCCAAAACACACACTACCCAACAACAAACATACACTACCAAGTGTTTTAGCACAACAAGCACACACATTATCAACATATCATCATCTCCATCAATTTATAATAGCATACAATCTTGTACCAACTCAAATAAAGTAAAGTTCAAGAATGAAAAGCGCATGAACTATAGAAAAAAAGTAGCTGTCAAGATATCGAAAACCAAAGCTAGTAAAAAATAAGTTTATTTTATAGATGTGATTATGGGTCATACAACAATACTTTTATTGATTAGTGTAAACCTACAAATAAATTTGAATTAACTAGGGGGGAGTTAATGATGTTGAGGGGATATTAGATGAAGTAAATACAATGAAAGATAAATTACGTAGAGTTTGGATTAATAATAGCAATATGAAGGCAAGTTTGCAATTGTAAAGTTATTATTGGAAGTTAATTTAGTGTATATAATATCAATGTTTTTAACTGTTAACACCAATATTTTAACACAAATAAAATAAAATAGAATTATCTCTACTAGTATTTTCTAGTAAACAAAATACAAAAAACATTAATATCAAATATAGCAAAACAAAGCATTGACTAACATTTTAAAACAAAGATCCATAATATTTTCTGTTTGCTTGAAATAGTTAAAACAAACTCATGAAGATCCATGATATTTATGTTCTTGTTGCTTTAAATGGTTAAAACAAACTCATGTTGCTCAAAATCACCATTCATCTACATTCTTGAATCATTATAGCTAGTTTGGTAAAGTGTTGAGAATCCTTACTAGCACCAACTTGAAATTTCAAAGAACATTGATTACTAATACAACTTTAATTACACTAACATAACTATCATGCATATTTATAACACTAACTTATGTTTATGTTAAGGGTTGAGAGGAGACACCACTTTTATTATTCTGCCAATACCACTAAAACCCTTGGTAACACCTCTGAACTCCCTACTAACACCTCTAGATCCCTTGCCATCACCATCAAATCCTTTATCACCACTGCCATTTGTAAGTTATGCAACACTATCTCTCTACCATGTTCTGGAATTATGGCCATATTGTTTATAAATGTTACATCTATGTGTGAAAGCCATTTTTCTTATACTACCAAGCTGATCTAAAACCTATAAATTGCGATGTAATTGATCTTTTTTTTCTTCTCATTTTATATTAGATTGGAAAGGTTATTACACATAATGTATTTCTCAGTAATTACCTTATATATCCTACATCCATCTATATGAAGAAGAAATCATGTAAAGAAGAGGATTCTTATTTATACAAATAGTATTTCGAACTTGGAACGAGCATAAATAAATTAATGATACTTTTTATCCTTTAAGTTGTTCTACTAAATCAACTGCTCAAGACTTTGGTCTCTACCCTATATATCTTTTATTATATTCATATATTCTTTTTTAGTCTACCTACACTCCTTTTAAAGTTTGGAGGTAGAACAATTATATCTCCTTCTTTAGATTGTATATAAACTTTTAGTAATAGGTACACCACCTTAGTGTATGTCTTTCTATGTGTTTTAACAATGTAATACTTATGACAAAAATTCTCTAATTTTATTCTCTTATGAATAGACCATATGTCTTTATGGTATGTTAGACATAATCCATTCACCACATGAGCATTTGTTTTAGCCATATCAATATAAATTTTGGTTTGGCCTTCAGAGACTTTATATTCATTAGAATTTGTTGCAAGTATTTTTATATTTCTTTACTTCTCAACACAACAACTTTCTAATATAGGGTGTAGTCTTTGTTTCCTAACTTACAACCTTAGTAAATTTATCTCGAAACCTAGACATAAGTTTCAACCTAATATTCACTAGTAACATAATAATTGGCATACTCTTATTTTTCAATCCAACTATTGAATGACTTGGTTAAACTGCTAGTTATATTTTTAACCTTAACTTTGGCATTAAACAAATACCTAGCCCAAGTCTTATAAGGGATGTTATTCAACCAATTTAAAACTCCAGTATCAATATCTCTCATATGGATAATGTAATTGAGATTTGTATAAGCTTTTAAGGTGTCTTAAAATCTATTTTCCATTTCAAACCATGAGATCTTTCTTTTTTAGATTGGCATATATATGCCATGAACAATGTTTGTATGTTACATTGGGGAAAATTTCAGCAACAACTTCTGGTAGACTTTACAAAAAAAAAAAAGGAAAATATTTACAATTAAAGGGGAAAAAAAAGGTAAAACAAATGCAAGAGTTACATAAAACAAAATATAAACTGAAATATACCTTGTGTCTATCAGACATAATGAAAAATAACCTCTAATGTATTCCATTCTTGAAGGACCCATATAGAGCATACAAGAATCATTGTCATGTGTTGTTGTTTTCAAACCCAACAATTATATAAGCAATAAAAAAACAATCCATTATTTTCATCCAAACCTATTACCGATAATAAGACATCTCCATATAGACCATTAAGATGACATCAATCAATCCTAATGAATTTTCGATAACCGTTAACAAGGTTATCCTTTATATCTTCTAAACTATATAAACTCGTTGAAATGTTCTTGGTGAATGAGCATCTAAATTGAAATTAGGGTCATACCCTAAAAAAATCAAAACTCGGATTATATTGTTCCAACAACTAGATATATCTTGGGAGTCCTTTAAAATACTATTTGTGGCTTCCTTCAACAAAGTATTTTGCATTTGTCCTAGCTCTTCAAATTTGTAATCCTAAATTTATCATCCAAAATTATTTCAAGGGCTTTATTTGAGATGTTTAGTTTGACATTGATTATTAGTAGCAACATCTTTGTTATCCATGTTGAACTAACAACTATTATATATGTAGATCAAATGCAAATATGATTATCTCTCAATAACTTTACAATGAATCTTGTGCTACTATACCAGGGAAATATATATCCTCCATAAACAACCATCACCTATACATATGACTTTAACCTTCTCTTTTTTATTGATATATTTTTTCAAATAATATCTTCGATCCACTTTATATTTTTTCAAAACATTAGAGTTGTAGACATTAATTAAAATTTGGCACTCTTCAAACTTATTGATCCATTAATTGTAATCTTAAATCTCTTACATCTAAAACCAATTGTTGAATCAACATTCTTCTACCTTATTGATCCATTAATTGTAATCTTAAATCTCTTACATCTAAAACCAATTGTTGAATCAACATTCTTCTACTTCTACTTTTTTCTCCCTCTTATATATTTCTCATCCTTATTACCACTTTTAAATGTTTCACTAACTTCAATATCAATATCATCATCATTATCACTACTTAAATTTTATTAATTCTTAAAATTAGAGGCACCATCTAATATTTAACCAACATCACCATGTAATCAATCAGTCCACTCATGTTCAGTTTTTTAGTTTTGTTAAAAAAATTCAAATCCTTCCTAATCAAAAGGAATATAGTCATCATCATCTTACTTATATTCATTAATAACCTTCTTTATTTACACCAAAAGTA
>Ga0325402_1003171_pt1 | contig 14738 bp, 14 predicted proteins | sample PopdelMetagenome_22_FD_207212 | JGI IMG/M metagenome (GOLD analysis project Ga0325402, IMG submission 207212) | Populus deltoides microbial communities from Bellville, Georgia, United States - Xylem-PdKOR-R3 | ecosystem: Host-associated > Plants > Phyllosphere > Stem > Wood/Secondary xylem... | reverse complement strand
TAGCAGTTCGCATCTGAACACCAGGCATGTTATGCAACCATACAGGGAACCCACTGAGCAATAAAAATTAAAAGAATTAAAAAGAAAATACACTGGAATTCAATTAAATAAAAAATAACAAAAAAAACTACTGCATACCCATAATTCCATTCAGCACAAACATACGGTCCAATACGAAGAACAGCATAGAGCCCTTCATCTTGGATTGTCTTAAGAAACCTTATAAGGTCCAGGTTGCCACTGAAATCATATTCCCGACGAGCAGGTTCATGGGAATCCCAGAAAACATAGGTTTCAATGGCGTCCAGTCCACCTTCCTTGGATTTCTTAATCAAGTCCGGCCACATCTATAAAATTAAAATATAAATTATTAAGTTCAACATATATTTATACACACACACACACATACACTGTGGGATTAATAAAAAAATATATATAAATATATATATACCTGGGCAGTGCTCCTGGGATAATGGATTGAACCAGACACCAGAAGTTTATGTTTGCCATCGATGATGATAGCTCTGCCATCGTAGGTAACATTACTAGCAGCAGCCCAAGGAGCGAGTGTGAAAAAGAAAAGGGTGGCGAGCAATACCTTTGAAGGATGCATTTTTTTTTTTTTTTACCGTTAAGCAGAAGCAGAGTGAAAAATAATGTAGTTTATGCTTGAATTTATAGGAGTATGTATCCTGTTAGTTGAGATTTACTCAATCTAAAATTCATCATTGATCTGTTATGTTTTTAAATAGATATATTTTATTGTAAAATCTTATCTCTTTACATGTATTTTATTTTATAGATATTTTATTTTATCCTAAAATCCGATCACAAGTAATTATTTTTATTTTTATTTTATGTATTTGGATTCTGTTTTAGTTTGTATATAAGTTCAAGTTTAACTCTTCTAGCTTAGGTGGAAGCAAACTATATATATATATATATATATATATATATATATATATATATATATATATATATATATAAGTAAATAACATATGATTTCCTTTTTTTATATGTATATTTCTTATCCAAAATATTATTACATTAATTTATCTTTTATCCATAGCAATTATCTCTTTTGGTCAAAGATTTAGTCTCGTTTTTTAAAAATATTTGAATCCACGCTAACTCTTCTCACTCCATGCAAACAAACTCTATCCTATTATCCATTTAATAAAAATAAAATAAAATCCACATAATTAAAAAAAAAAAGGAATATTTTGCTTTTATATTTGGTTTCTTTTTCATTCCTCATTTCCTCCTTTAATTTTCTTATTTCGTAATCGTGATTGACATTTTTAAAAAAATAATTTTCTTGTTTTATTCTTAAATCTAAAATCGAATTATGATTTTAGATGTTAGTTTTCTAATCAAATTGGACCGCTCAAGAATTGCGGAAAAACCCGCACCTCCTCGGCTTATTTTCAAGCGACTACAGAATCCTGGAGCTTAGCTAATCAAAACAGCACCACCGGCCTTTCCGCTTCCGGGGGAGATTCTTGGTGGGACAAGGAACTGCTCTTAGAGCAGTGCTGTGGAGTGTGGACTGTTAAAATAGGCTGATCTAATTATTCTTGGTGGGACAAGGAAGATTACAGTAAGCAGAAATGATGCCCGGATACCAGATAATGGCAGCAGTTGAAATGATGCCAAAAACCATAGGATGCCGCAGGAGTCAGCAACTCCCCATATGACACCGGAGCATGAAAAAAATAACAGCAGTCCTATAACATCAGGAAGCCAGAGAAAAGGACGTCCGTCCGTATGACATCGGGAGCCCAGAAGCAGCATGTAACACCAAAAGACTTGAAGGTAGCAGCTAGCCATAAAACATCAGTACCAAATCACCATTGAAGGGCCATTGCAGCTCCTTACTGATACAATAGATTCTCCTACAGGCTGGAAGAACCGGAGGGAGGTGGTGGGGATCTATAGGGAGGAAGCAAGAAGAGAAGACAGTGCTGAAAAGAGAGAGTTATTTACCACCTGATGGGCCACTCTGACACTGCTCTCACTACCATTCTCTTAATAGATTCTATTCAGCTAAAATTAGTTATTCTGCTGCTATATAAATACTCAACCAAAAGATTTAACAGAAAATAAAAACCAGGCAAGCAGAGGGATGAGACGAAGGGTTCGGAACCAAATCAAGTGAAGATGCTGCTGAGAGATTTAAAGCAGTGGGGACTATAGCAATAGAACTGGTCCCTCGATCTTCAAAATGATGCGTGTAACAAGCAATAAGCACAAAAGCAGACACCTTGAAATGCAAGCTACACATAAGCTATGTTCACTGTCTTTCTAAGACAAGCCATGAAAGAGTAATCAAGCAAGTAATCTTTGCAAAGTGTGAGCTACAAACAAGTAATCTATTAGTGCCCGTTTGGGAATCACCAACCTTTGGCTATTTTCTTAGCTTCCATGGCTTTTCGTTCAAAAGCAGAATTCGAAAACGTTTGGTAATACTTACAAGCTAATATCACAGCCCTTCCACGCATGATTTTACAGTTTGAATTTGTAGCTTTCGAGAAGAGACGGCCACAGCTAAAAGCCATAGCTTTCCCAAACGGACCTCAATCACATCATTTTACCCCCAACATTAACAGAAATTTTATTCCTTTCATGTAAATTAAACATAATAAACATTACAAATTTCCATCCCTAATGGTGCATTTTCACCTACAAAACACACAAACCTAATAAGACCTAAAACTCTATAAATTAACACTAATCAACAACAGCTCTTAGTCCACTTAATTATCACTATCACTATTGTTAACATTATTGCTAGCAGTAATATTGTTACCGGTATGGTGGTGGTGGTGGTGGTGGTGGTGATTGCCGCTAGCATTCCCTCCCTTTCTCCCATTCTTCAACTGCGAAATCTCCATCTGTGTCTGCATAAAAAACTGCATCCTTTGCAACTCCAACTCTTTCGCGAACTTCATCCTCGTCTTCTCCATCTCCACCACTTGCTGCAACTTGGCAGTCTCAGCTTGCTCATAAGCTTCCCCAAACTTCAACATTGCTTGCGTCAACATCCTAATCGAATTCCCCCACCCTCCTTTCTTTTCCTTCCCTCCTCCTCCTCCTTTCCCACCCACTTCCCTCTCCACCACCACTCTTCTCTTCTTCTGCGGCGGAAAACTACCATCCTCTTCCTCCTCCTCCTCTTCCTCCTCCTCCTCCTCTTCCTCGTCGTCGTCGTCGTCGTCGTCGTCGTCCTCATCCTTACCCCATTTCCGGATCCGAGCCTTCATATTCTGATTCCTCCTGAAATGATACTGGTTAGTCCGGCCCCTCCTACTACTACTCCGAACCCTAACAGGAATCGCAACTGGAAATTTACTACCACTAGCAACAGCAGGAACCCTCGCAGTAGACCCAATTAGTCTATCCAAAGGATCAAAAAAAGGCCAAGAACTCACCCCACCGCCAGAAGCCATTTTCGCTTTCTCTAATTTGTACTTCTTCTTCACAGTATCAATTCTATTCTTACATTGGATATCAGTTTTCGCAGATTTTGAATAATCTTCTCTGCTACTTACAATTTCAGCCACATCTTTCCAGTGCTTCTGCTTCAAGTTCCCTCTGCTCAACTCTAAATACCTTTCTCCCCAAGCATCAATCAACACGGCCGTGGCTCCTTCGCTCCAGCAATCCTCTCTTCCTCCTCCTCCGCTTCCGTTCGCTTTCGACTTCATCGGCAAAACAAGTGCTAAGCTGTTGTCAGTCTGTTGTGGCGGCGGGGGTGGAGGCACGGTGGCGGTAGCGGGAACAGTCACGGTGATTCTTCCGTTCGGTGGTGACGGTGACGGTGAGGAAGACTCGGTGGTGTTTGAGTGTGACTGTATATCATCATCATCATCCATGACGGAGAGTCGGTGAGATCAACGGTCAGATCTGTTTTCTAGATTCTGGTAAGAGAAAGAGAGTGAGAGAGAGTGAGAGAAGAGGAGGAGATGGTTTTTTAGGTGTTGGGTTTTTGATGGATGACGGGAAAGTAAACGGTGACGGTGAAGAAGTGACACGTGGTGGGAGAAGGATGGAAGAGAAAGGTTGAGGTGGAGGGGTGTGATTGGGGAGGAAATAAATTCCGTCACCGGCAAGGATGGAAGTGGGACTGGGGATTGTGTTGCCGGCTTGCAAGGTGAAAGCACGTGTGTACGCAACTACCACGCTTTGTCGAAAGGGCTAAAAATCATTTATGGTCCCTAAAACGTTTACATCTGTTCAACTCAGCTCCTTTACTTCTTTTTGTCAATTTGTTGACTAGTTTTTCTCTAACTCAATTTGGTGTAGTTGAATAGTTAGGGACTTAATCGTCGAAAGAAAGGTATTCAAATTGATAACAGAACAAAGTAAAAGTATTATTCAACCAAATTGTAATATTTAAGGGATCGTTTTTACCTTACGTGTCAATTTTGGTTTCATAATATATATATATTTTTTTTTAAGTGGATGTGGTTTCTAAAACTAACCTTAGCCAATTAACGTGTCGCATGATAGACTTCATCCTCGAACGAACGATCGCCTGAAATAACTTGTCTCCTTTTCACTTCATACTTCGGAGATTAAAAGAAAAGCTAATTTGCATGGAAAAAACATTGCACATTACAATGGTAAAATTACATTCTTGTTTCTAAAAAAACCCATTTATAACAAGCCTATAAGGGTAAATTAGTATTTTTATAGAGTTCATTTTTATCACTCTTCAATTGTTGAGGAGCATCTATACATAGTGGATTTACTTTAGTAGTCTTAAAAGCAATTTTTAACTTAACTATGATTAGAGACATTATTTGTTTTATACTTTTTTTTCTAGAATAGTGCAATAATTTTATCATCTTAAAAGGACAATTCTCAAAGCATCTTGCAGGGTTCAATTCATCATTTCATGATGGTTAGGAATAGCTTTTTGGTTTTCAAGGTGATATTGTCTTTTGACACGTAAAAAAAATAAAAAATTATTAATACATATATTAGTCACTTTATTATCTTTGAACCACATATGTTGATGATTGTAGTGGTGGAGATGGATGTTCTTTCATGCCATTGGATGCTTCTCGTCATTCTCTTCCTTCGTGAATAGTGTGTGTATGATGGTGATATCTGGTTTGGTATCGGTTCGATTTTCTTTTTTTTCCTTCATTTCTCTCATATGTCTCGGTTTTCGCATTGCCCATAAAAACAAACACAACAAACTTTGAACTTCTTTTCTTTTCAGATTCAGCCCATGTTTTACTTATTTTATTTGTAAAAATCACTTCAAATTGAAAAGTTTTTTCAATTTTATTCTTCGTAAGTTCATCTTTGTAATTTGATCCCTGCTCTTTTAATTTTTTTGTAGAAGGCTTGTAGATTTTATTTGTTTCTTGCGATCTCATCTATTTTTTTTTCTTTGACTTTTTTGTCAAAGTTTTTATAGTTTTTAATTTTATCCTTCAAAACAAATTTATGATTTTTTTCAATAATAATAATATTTATTTCAATTTGATCTTTCTTCTTTTAATTTTTTTATTTGTTTTCTTTTTCATTTTATCAAAGTTTTTGTGGTTTTTAGTTTTATCCTTCAAATCAAGTTTATGATTTTTTTTCATAATAATAATAATAATAATAATGATTGTAGTAGTTGTAATAATAGTAATAGTGATAATAATAATTATACTATTAATAGTGATGATAATAGTTGTGATAATAATAGTTTATTATGACAGTAATGGTGGTGGTGGTGGTAGTAATAATAATAATTATAATTAAAATAATAATAGCAATAATGATGATGAAACCCATAATAATATTAATAATAGTGATAATAATTGTAGTGAATGTAGTAGTTTTTTAATGACAATAATAGTTGCAATGATAATAATAATTGTGATAACAACAACAACAACAACAATGACAAAATTAATAATAATAGCAATGATTGTTGTAGTAATAATAATAACACAATTAATAGTGACGGTAATGGTAATAGCAATGTTGGTGCTAATAATAGTAACAAATGATGATAATAATAATAATAATAATAATAATGTTGATGATAGTGATGATAATAATAATTTATTAAGATAGTAATAGAGACAATGATAATAATAACAATAGTAGAACTAGTAGCAGTAATAGAAATAATTTATTATGCTAGTTGTAATGATTATGATGTCAATAATTATGATGATTACACATTATAATAATAATAATAGTAATAGTGATATATATAACGATAATGATAGTAGTAGTATTGATAATAATACTAATAATAATAATAATAGTGATGATAATAATTCATCATTTGATATTAGATTCATTAGGAATTGAGTTTTATTATTTTTTATATATGGTATTTCCAATCTAATAGCCCGGATTAAAGGTTTAAAACTTGTATTTGACTCAACATCCTCTTTTATGTTTTACTTTATTATTTTTTAATTAATTTTATCATTCAATATTAATTTTTTTTTAAAAACTATTTTTTAAAAAATTTCCTTTGAATTTATTAAATAAATCAACTCCCATTGAATTAATTTTTATATAATTTAATTAAAAACTTGTGAAAAATTTAAGTTACAAGATTTAAAAATTCATCCTTTTCAACAGGTTTAATAATAATATTGCGAAAATATCTTTGCGCTATTAATGTATATTTTTTTAATGAACTAGTCTGAAATAAAAACTGTAGAAAACATTCCAGTTTTCTTTGTAATAAAAAACATATTCAAAATCAAGATTGAGTTTTACAAAATAAAATCATAAATACATTGTGATTAAAATTACAATATATTTTTTTAGAAAATAATTATCTTCTTACTATTTTATATTTGTGATAATATAATTGAAAAATAGTTAATTAAAAAAATAATATTAAATTTATAAAAAAAATTAAATCTATAACATTAACTATATATATATATATAAAATTTTAATACCTACTAAATATAAAAAAATAATAATTTTAATCGTTCGTGACATTTTTTAACTGTGATTTTTTAAAAAAATATTAGAGAATTATTTCCATTTCCATTTTTGAAATCTGCTTTTTTAAGTCTCACAAAACTTAAATCCAAGAACACTCGTTGGAAACGATTATTTGCAAAAGTTCTAACACAACAAAACCAAAACCTCTTACTTTCAAAAGTGCTAACACCACACAGCCCACTGACTATACGCAGTCTCCATGCCCAAACTATCATCAAGTTTTCTATCAAGCTCAGTACAACACATGTTGCTGTCTTCTTCTTCTTCTTTTCTTTTTTTTTTTCCCCTTCCTTTTCACAGTTTTGTCACGGCAGACAAGGTTTCTAACTTGCACACAAGCATCTTATCATTCCTCCTTTCTCCGAGTGGAGCTCTTAGACTACTGCTTCATCACAATCACAAAAATGGCCATTCCTGGCCTTTCTCTCTCTTTCTCATTTGTCCCATTCAATAATTCTGCTTCTCTTCCAGCATAAACAATGCTTGACATGCTTCCATACACTGAGCTAAAATTTCCATCTGCGCATCCACCACTTCTTCCATGGTAACTCCTAAACTACCTGAAAGGTTAAACCGGGAAATATAAGCAACATGCCACCAAATGAGCAATGGCTGTGTTATGTCCCAAGGCAGTACGAGAGAGTTGAAAACATTGATATTTTCAACCACTTCTCATAAGCATTATAAGGCCATCATGATTTACCATAACTGCTACCAAAAAGAAAAGAGAAAGAAATTTCTAATAGTGTTTTTCCGTGGTCATGAGAAACTATGTGCGTACAACATACATTTATCCTTTTTCAATGCATAGTCTTACTATGACTTGGAATCGATTAAGGAAAAGCAATCTGAATTGAGATTGGCCACAGTTGATGAGGGGAATGAAAATAATTTCGGCAAGGGGAAACAGTAAGTGAAGCTCTTGAAGACCAAGCATGCATGAAATGACGAGAAAGAACTCGGAGGGAATTGGGATGACAGAAATGCTAGCATTCTAGCAGCTATACAAACTCCATTCCCATTTTTTTGGCAAAAGATCAACAGAAAGATAGCATGATTCGTGCTTCACGTAGCAGACTTCCATGATGGTGAAAATCTGCACACCCTTGGCAAACTCTATTAAAAGAGGAAACTTACCGAGAATATAGTAAACAAAAGCAATCTGAGCTCAATTTCCCGAAGCAATCCTTTGTCGCACCACCAAATCATCAGCAGAGTAATAATCTGCGATGAGGCGATACATGTATGATGGATTGTGCCCTCCACTGTAAAGTAATTCGAATTTAGAAACTGTTAGAATTGCATGAGAAGAAAATATAAATAAAATGGAATTACTTGAAAATTGGAAGTTGGAACGTGACAGAATTATGTCAACCCCATCTGATTTGGCACAAGAGGCCAAACAATATTTAGTGGATAAGAATTATCCTTATCAATAATTCGTCACTTTGCATTAGTGGTTGTCAATAAATCAATAGGATTAAAATAAAATAAATGCTGTTCAATATGTACTTATCCAAAATAGATGATGTCCTCAAAAGTACTAGGACTTACGTATCAGTGATAAACAGACTAACAAGCTTCGGTGGCACATAATCGAATGCTGGATTGACAACATGAAGAAGAGGAGAGCCAGTGCCACTCCCAAAATCCAAGCAATCTGAGAATTCTCCAAAATCCAGCAGCTCAGATGGAGATCTCAATTCATTAAGTAAGACCTCAGGATTGTGAGGGTAAAGGGGACACAACTGCCATGCAGGAAAAACAACCAAGTGTAAGAAGGGCCAAACAAAGAATTAGAATAATTTTTAAATGTCAAAGTCATAATTATCACCACAGATGTCATTAACATCATCCAAGTCATTTTACCTACTGTTTTCACCATCCAGTTACAATTCAACAAATAAATCACATATTTGTTTTTCTCCCTTTGGCTTCATCTTTGGATTCATAAACAACTTTTGACCTCTCTGGGAATTTTCATCCATGTCATGAGTACTAGATTTCTAGAAACTAAACATTAGGGGGGGGAAAAATCAAGAAATCAATTTGATAAACAATGATTTGAGTTCAGAAGAACACAAGAAGCTACAAAAGACAAAATGTTAAGCGTTTAGGAACACCAAACGCAAGAGTTCTTTGTTATAACTTGCAGTTTTTATGCTTATAACTCAATCAATTTATAGCCTATTAGGGTTTTGCTAAGTCAGCAGCATGAGCTGCCACCATGGCCCAGCAAAGAAGCTGATAAGGAAATGACAAACATCTTCTGGACCACTGAACAAAGACCGACACTAACAGAATAAAGAGCTGAGAAGGGATGCCAAACATCTTCTGGGTCACAGAATAGACATTCCATTTATTACCATTTAGTTGTCTTTTTTTCCTGTCACAAGTTGAGCAGCATAACAGCAGCATACCATTCATAGCAAAAATAGAGCAAACAATTCAGATATGGCAGTTTGTTTGCTTGCTACCAAAACTCTAGGGGCAAGTACGGATATTATTTTGCTAAATTACCTTGTGACTGCCCGCAAGCACAACAAAAGGTACAGCATGCTTTTGAGCTGCAAGTGCAACCATATTGAGCCCGACAGGTGCTATCACACCACCGTTGGCCATTACAGCATGAGCTCCAACTATGACCTTTACATAACAAATTTAAGGCGGGTTAAAATAGGCCGCATACGAATACTAAAAAATAGAGAAGGAAAGAGAAAAACCTAGACTCCCTCTTACCATGTTCACTCGGGAAATTATGGCAAAAACTGCAGAGTCAGTAATCAAAGTAGTCTGTAAACCTCTTGCAACCAATTCTTTTGCAAGAAGATGCCCTTGATACCTAGTTAAGTACCAATTGACAATGAAAAAACTTGTATTTTAACAAAGAGAAGACTTAAAATAGTTATCCAGCCCTGTAACTAACACCAAGCGACTTGTACTCACCTCGGAGCACCCTCAGCGACAAAAACCCGGAATGATCTTTTCTTTTCCTTCGCAGCATAAAGAAATTCCAACACTGTCTTTGAACTACCTAATGTTAATATTACCTCACTGAAAAGATGTGTTTAACAATCGAGTCAATAAAAGAAAGTGTCAAAAGCAATGAATTAATATATCTAGCAATTAAAAATCTATGTCATGGAAACTGAAAGTTTACACTAGGAGTGTTTTCAAATTACTCAATGAAAGAGGGCATGACCTTGTACATGTGAACAGGAGAACTTATGTAAGAATATACACTAGGAGGGTGAAATTGTTGGCTACTGATAAAGCATCCACAAGGCTAAAAGCCATGCAATTGAGATAACTGATCTGAAACTTTACTTAAACCAGGGACATATTATCTTTGCAAGAGAAATTTAGCACTGAAAAATTGGAAAGATAACAAAATTGAAAGATAATATCACATCCTCATTTGAAATTCCAACAGTCAGTTCAAAGATCAAACTTTAACATTGAAGGCACAAAAAAAGGAAAAATTGAAAAGATAACAAAATTGAAAGATAATATCACATCCTCATTTGAAATTCCAATAGTCAGTTCAGAGATCAAACTTTAACATTGAAGACACAAAAAAGGAGCTCACAGGATTTTAAAAGTGATACCATGACACCCCATTTAAAAATTGCTACCCCATGAACCATAATAACCCACAGCATAGAGATGATTGATGAATGAAGACATCCCAGTATCCCATGATAACCCATGGCATAGACTCAATTGCCTCTAAGGCCCCGTTTGTTTGCTGGAAAGTAGTTTCTTTTTGGAAAGTGAATTCCGAGGAAAGTAAATTCCAGGAAAGTGAATTCCAAGAAAGCATTTTCCGATGTTTGGTAGTGTAATGGAAAATAAGTTGGAAAACACTTTCTAGTGTTTGATTATGTCATGGGAAATGAGCTGAAAAATAACTTATTAATGTTTTATTTTTCTCAAGTTTATTAAAATAATGAGGAACAAATCTTACAAATTAAAAAGTTGAATGAGAATGAAATTGAAAAAAATTATAATTTCATAAATTATCTCAAATAAAATAAATAATAATCAAAATAATAGAGATCAAATCTAAAAAATTAAAAAAAAAATGAAAGATGAAGAAATTAAAATAATAATAATTAACATTTCATAAATTATTTCAAATAAAATAAGTAACAATCAAAAGAATGAGGATCAAATTTGATAGATAAAAAATTTCAATAAAAAAATGATAAGGAAAAAGAAAATAACAATTATAAAAATAAGAACCAAAATTAATATAAAAATTAAATTTTAAGAGATGAAATTGAAAAATAAATGTTCAAAACAAATTATATATAGCAATCAAAAGTTTGAGGATCAAATTTGATATAATCAGCAAATAATGACATTTCTAAATTTTTCACAACTTCCGGAAAGTGTTTTCCGCCTAAATTTTCCAGGAAAACACTTTCCTGAAAACCAAGCCAAATTTTCTTTTGACTGGAAAGTGTTTTCCATTGACCAACTTTTCTAATGGCAAACAAACACAGGAAAGTTTGGAAAGTCGTTTCTCGGAAATCACTTTCCGGAAAACAAACACAGTCAAAAGGAAAAACACTTTCCTGGAAACCAAACCAAATTTTTCTTTGACTGGAAAGTGTTTTATGTTGACCGGAAAGTGTTTTCCGTTGACCAATTTTTCTAATGACAAACAAACACAAGAAAGTTTGGAAAGTGGTTTCCCGGAAACTACTTTCCGGGAAACAAACATGGCCTAATTTTTTCACTCAATTCGCCTCAACTCAAATACTAGTAATTTGAGTAAAATTACTCTCATACTGCTAACTGCTATGAGAAAACATAAAGCTCTATTCAGAATCAAACTAAATACACTACTTATGAAATCTGAGGACCGATTACAGACTACAAGAATGTCCATGGATACTTGTGAATGAAAAACTGTATGCATGACAAAATTAAAGTGAAAACCATAATAGGGACAAAAATAAAAATGAACCAGAGACCATCATATCAATTCTTGTATGTCAAATGGAACTTTAGTGCCAGCAACACAAACCAAAACAAAGAAAAGGAGCTCATAGGGAAAAAATGAACTTCATGGTCAAAGCTTGATTGAGAAAAATTACTTTTGATGAATATGTTCTATGGCTTGTTCAGCAATCTGTTCATGACAAGTGGTAATATCTTGAATAAGCTCGTTAACTGCTTCAATGACATCATGCTTCAACTTTCGAGTTCTTGAACTTTTATCAGCAGCTGTTACAGAAAAAGTCCTTACTTATCAAAATGCTCCATCACACACACACACCATATGCTAGACTGCCACAATCATCTGAGTTTCAGATAAATACTTGTTCAACCAAATGAACCTATTTACTGTGCAAAAATGATCGACTGGCATACTGTGTGCAATCATAAAAAAAAAACACTTAGAACGACCATCCATTTAAATAAGAAACTCACATTTGCTTTTTCCTTCAGAATCACCTCCTGACGAGGAAGTACGGGGAATAGCTGCTGACTCAGGCATGTCCTCCAGCAGGGTTTGCAAGGAAGGAGGACGCAAAGAGCTTCTTGCAGCAGCAGCAACAACAGCAGCTGATAGAACTGTATGCTCATCTCGCTCAACGTCGTCGTCGTCATCCCCATCACTTGCCGCTGATAAGTTCAACCCCGCAATAGCAGCTGTTGTCAAAGAAAGATCCTCCTCCCTAATAATGTGCAAAACACGCCTCACAATATTACCCACAGCAAGCTCTGCAAACATATGTATACAACAACAGAAACATTACCAAAAACAACAAAATACAAGACTCTATAAGAAACCAGCCCATGACTCATTACCCTAAAACAACAATCTAGACTAGCATTCATTTTATCAAATGAAATACTCACCAACAGGATTAGCAGCAATCAGCTTCTCACCAACAGCCCTCACAGCATCAATTAAAGCCCCAGCCTGATTCGTGTAGGGAACTCGCTGCTGTGAAATAACTGATCTTAACAGTTCTGCTGTGTGCCTCGCCGTGGCCTGCGAGCCCTCAATCTTACTGCCAAATAAACAACAAAAAACAAAATAACCTTGTTAAGAAAAACTCACTTAACACACGCAATTAGTGAAACATTAATGAAAATAATCACCGTTTCTTAAGCTTGATAAGAAAATCATTAACAAGAGCTTGCACGTCCGGCATGATTTTCCCTTGAACTTCACCTACAAAAACATATTCTAATTATCAATATCATTTCCTTCCTACAGTAACATTACAAAAACGCTATAGTATTCCGAAGCTAGCATTTCTTCGCATTTCTACAGTTTTCTCAGCAACCAAACAGAGTAAAATAGAAAATTAAATGAAAAGGAAAAGGACAAACTGCAAGAAATTAAAAATTCAACAAATTTCACCTGAAATGAAATGAAATAAATTTGAAGAGAAAATTATAAAAAGAATAAAGATAAAGATAAATCGGGGAGAGAGAGACTGTAGAGATACCTAAAGCGGAGATCGAAGAAGCATATGAACGCGAGATAGAGAGAGAGAGAGAGAGAGGAGAGGTTTTTGCTTGTGCGAAAGGAAGAGAGAGTTTTAGAACTTCTCACTGAAGGTTTTTTCTTTTTTTGCGCTTTTTTAAACCCCGTTTATTCGCTGAAAGGGATTTTTTTTTGGAAAATGGTTTTTTTTATAGAGTATAGTCTTAAAAATTGATTTATTTTTGTAAATCTGATAATGTTATAAAAAATAAGTTAAAAAATATTTTTTAATATTTTATTTTTTAAAAGTTTATTAAAAATATAAGAAATAAATCTTATAAATTAAAAGGTTGAATAATAATGAAATTGAAAAAAAATTAATTTCATAAAAATTATCTCAAATAAAATAAATAAAACTCAAAATAATAAAAACCAAGTCTAATAGATAAAAAATTTTAAAGATGATAAAATTAAAAAATAATTAAAATTTCATAAATTATTTCAAATAAAATAAATAGCAATCAAGAAAATAATTATCAAATATGATAGATAAAAAAATTTAATTAAAAAAAAAGTAAGAAAAAATCAAGTAACAATAAAAAAAAGAGGATTGAATATGATATAAAAAATAAATTACATCAAATTATAAAGGATGAAATTGAAAAAAAAAATCAAGACAAAATATATAGTAATTAAAAGTTCGAGAATCAAATTTAATATAATCAATAAATAACATGGCATTTCTAAATTTTTCATGACTTCTGAAAAGTGTTTTCCGTTCAAAATAAAAGGAAAATATTTTTTCTGAAAATCAAGTTAAATTTTCCTTTGATTTAAAAGTATTTTCTGTTGACCAATTTTTATAATGATAAATAAACTCATAAAAATTTGAAAGGTAATTTTTAAAAAATAATTTTTCATGAAACAAAACAGGGTTTTAGTCAGCTTAATAGAAACTTTGAAATCGATGCTAAAATTACCAATTTAAATTTGTATGGTTTCTTTTAGATATAAAAATTTAAAATTATTTTATTTATATTTTTTTAAAAAATTATTATTTAGAAAATAAAAAAAATAGAAATCAAAAATTAAAACATGATCACTGGATCGCAAACTTTTAATATAGCTAATTGTATCGATACACTTCAAATTATTGGATCATTGAACATAAATTATTTAATGATTCAATAATCAAAGCAATTTAATTCATGTTGTAAAATAAAAAAGAAACAATAAATATTTATTTTGTATTTGATAAAACAATTCAGAATAATTTTTTAAAATATATTAAAATAATTTTTTTAAA
>Ga0325402_1003168_pt1 | contig 14743 bp, 7 predicted proteins | sample PopdelMetagenome_22_FD_207212 | JGI IMG/M metagenome (GOLD analysis project Ga0325402, IMG submission 207212) | Populus deltoides microbial communities from Bellville, Georgia, United States - Xylem-PdKOR-R3 | ecosystem: Host-associated > Plants > Phyllosphere > Stem > Wood/Secondary xylem... | reverse complement strand
TTCTTGGACGTTGATGATGATGCTCTTTAATTTCTACTCTGGTCTCCGTCCCTTTAATTTCTACTCTGGTCTCCGTCCCTTTAATTGGATAAAATTAATCACATAAACGTCAGGCTTGCTTCACAAACGAGAAGTTAATCCTTGGGTTTGTTTACTTCTCTTGGATTCCTGTTTTTTCTATCATACCATATTCATCTTCATTCAAAATTAATTAATTAATAATTAATAATTATAAGAAAAACTAAAAGGCAACGATTTCACCGTGGTCATAGAGAACAATGTTATCCCATCTAATGTCTTCTTCACAAAACTGAAGAATGTTGCTTTCGATGGTGTTTTTATATTTACACGGGATTCACTACTAGGGGCAGATTGGTCTTTATATAAATTTTTTGCATCTTGTAATGATTTTTTTACCCTTAAAAGCAAGATGACTTATATTTATTTTTAGCGTTTCATATTTAATTGTATATTGAATTAACTAACTTACCCCTAGATGCCAAAAAAAGAAAGAAAAAGAAACGGGTGTGCAAAGATATTTGTGTATTTTATTTTTAGGTTTTTGTATAATTATTAAATTGAGGGAGGGGTTGTTGCGTCCTTTTGCGTGGGCCTCTAGCAAATTTGTGGCGGTGTGTGTGGCTAATTTATATGGTCAAATGATGGCTTTCAAGGTAGTGATAGAATCCTCTCAACAGTACGTACTTGACCAGATGACATGTTTTTCTTCTCTGTCTTTGGATCGTTGTCAACGTCCATTTCTTTTCTTTTTTCTCTTTCTCATCCTAGGAAAGCGTGTTGTCCATACAAAAATTCAATACAGCCCTTTAATTAGTTTTGTCTTTAGATTTGGTCCCTCGTCTTATTATTAGTATTTGTTTTATTTGAAATAATTTATAAAAAAAAAAAAGAAGTTGTTTTCAATTTCATCCCCTGTGGGATTTTTTATTTTTGAAATCTGGCCCTTAAAAAATCCAATGCAACCCTTCAATTAGGTTTTTTTTTCTTCAGATTTTGTCCATGATCTTTTGATTAATATATATTTTTATTTGAAATAATTTATAAAACTAGATATTTTTTTCAATTTCATCCCCAATGGATTTTTTTCATATGTTTAATTTGGTCCCCATTCTTTTAATCTCTATTTATTTTATTTCAAATGGTTTATAAAATTAGTTTCTTTTTTGATTTCATTCTCCTCGGGCTTTTTTTTTTCATTTTAAGATATTAATTTGGGGTTAGGATGTTCGTGCTAGTTTGTTTTGTTTTTTTCATTCCTTTTTTTAATATTTTTTGGTTTTATCATCCGGTATTATTTTTCGATTACAATGGGATTTTTCTGACTTTTTAGAGTAACACGGTAACCTCGGGTTTTTTTTTCTTTGCTAGATCTACCTCTTTTAAAAGGAATTTTTTATTAGATTAAATTTATTTATTTCACCATTCAATATTAAATTGGTTTGGTATTGCCTCGGTTTTTTTTATGCTCTTTGTTAGATCTTACTCTTTTAAAAAGCGCCCTTCAATATATTGAGCTTCTTAGTTGAGCATAAGTGTGGAATTTAACAGTTTGTGACTTTGAAAGATTAACATAGATTTAGAAGGTTCACCTAGATTTACTTGATTTCTTCCCTCTTTTTTTATCTTTTTTTTTTCGATTTCATCTTCAAATGTGTTTTTTTTGTTTTTTTTGCTCTTTCTTTTTTTTTTAATTTTTATATTTCAACATTGTGTTTATTAGAAATTCAACTTTGTTATTTATTTTAGTTTTCTTTATACATGGATATTTTCTTTATACATGGATATCATAGTCTCAGAAAAACATCTCAATATTGAGTTGGTGTTCGGTTTTGCAAGCGTCTATTTTTTATTATATAATTAAATAAAATAGTTTTTTTAAAATAAAATTATTAAATTCAATGGAATTCATAACTAAGTCACGAATTTGATGAGTTAGCCTAGGTTGATAGAGGTTTATCCAATATGTTATCGTCTCAATATTTTTTTAAAAAAGATGTTATCTTAAAAATATTTTTAAAATCAAATCATATTTTTATCAGTCATGCGAGTTTTCTCTGACCCTCCAAGTCGATCGGATCATGCCTGAACAACTTCTATATAATCTAATTTGAAGTATGAGTTAAGACAAATAATATAGTCCAGAAATTTCATCTTGGACTTGAGTTGAATTTAATGATGTTATCAAATAATTTTCCAGTCATAATTGTTTTACATGTAAAAAAGTTATGGTCGGTGGTGCAGGGAATTATCTGGGCCTTGCTATACCAATTGGTGCATTCATGGCCGGCCACACGCTTCTCTTTCCACTATGAATTGTGTTTTCTTTTCACTTCATTTCAACAAGATTCCTCACTTTCTCATCATTTTTCATGGTATATCGCAATTATAAACACCTAAGACCATGTTCTTCAATTCAGAACCCTAATCTTTTATCCCTAAAAATCCCATCAAAACCAACTAAATCTTACCAAATAAAGATTTGAGTTTTCACCACTTGCTAATCCAAAGTCTTCCAACTTCTATTTCTCCTCCAAGATTGCCGTCCTTCTCCCTCTACTATTTCCCACTTGATTTTCTCTTAAATGAGTTATTAAGTGTTTAATTTCACAAATCTCACTTCTCTCACTCTAATTCTTGATTTTTTTTTTTCTTTCTAAAGCTTCTTAAGGTTTTTTTCCTGACAATTCTAGAATACTCTCAAGCTCTCTTTCTTTTTCTTATGGCCGGCCATGTTGGCTATTTACAGCCAACAATGTAATTAATTCGTCTTATGTCTCTACCTTGTATCTTTTGTTTTTTGTTCGTTTATGCTAAATGTCATAACTCAATTTTTCACCATTTTAATTTTAATGTTAATTATTATTTTAGTTATTGAAAAAGATAAAAAAAAAATGATGATAAAAAAAATAATAATGATGAAAAAACAAGTAAAATGAAATAAATGAAGAATGAATTAAAATTTAGGTTAAGGGCAACATGATTGGAAATTCTGGGGTTTAATTAAACTTTGAAATTAATCTAATTAAGCTTGGAATTAATTTAATTAATCAAGTTAAGGGTTTAATTGAAGAATGGATAAGTTTTGAGACTTAATTAAGCTTGGAATTAATTTAATTAATCCAATCAGGGTTTTAATTGGAGAATTGATAAGTTTTGAGACTTAATTAAGCTTGAAATTAATTTAATTAATTCAATCAAGGGTTTAATTAGAGAATTGATAAGTTTTGAGACTTAATTGGACTTGGATTTAGTTAAATTAATGAAATCAGGGATTTAATTGAACAAATAGCAAAGTTTGGGGTTAATTAAGTGTCAAAATTGCAAAATTAAAATCCAAGGACTACATTGAAAATGGCGAACAAATGCAGGGGGCCAATTACAGTTTAAACGAAGGGCTTAATTACAAAATTGTTAAAACTTCAAGGGCCAAAATGAAAACAACCATTAAACACAAAAACGGTGCCGACACTGTTTGTCTTCCTCAACAGTTCAGCCGCCCGCCACCACCATTACACCTGCAATCAATGGATGAAACAACATTGTTCTCTGGCTATAAAAACTAGAGAACGAAAGGCCACAAGTGAGGGGAAGACAAAAACAAAACCAGGGGAACCGAGAGAGAGAAGACTGGAGAGACAAAAACAGTGAGGCGCATTGGCCAGCCAACACAGGAGCGCCAACCTCGTCTCCGGTTGCGCCACCCCCTTCCCCCTCCGAACAGACATAATACAGAGACGAGAAGAGAGCCACGAGCAGACTTTCGTTCCTCTGTTTCTTCTCAAAGAAACAGAGGAGGCTAAAGAAAAAGAGCCACGAGTGGAGGAAAAAAGGGCAGAACCGTGGGGAGAAATAGGGCATAAGGAGCAAATAACAGAGAAAAAAGCAGAGCAACAAAAAAAAATACACAGAGAGAAGGAGAGAATAAGAGAGCAGCATACAAAGAGACGAGAATTATCCTTGAAATTGTCTTCGTCCCTGCAGACAAAGGAAAGACCCAGAAATCAGTCAAAATAAATCCAGCCAGCGTCTTCATCATCTTCTTAGTTCCTTCATCATTTCAAAAGTTGCTGGAAAACGAAAGCAATCGGTGGACACAGAAGCAAAGGAAAGCAGAAGAGGGAGTAGAGGAGAGGAGGTAGTGTCGGCCAGCCAGAGCTTCGCCATCGTCTCCATCGCCTCTAACAGAGCAGGTACGCGACTTCTTCCTCTTGCATTGTTTCAGTAATTGGCATTTACACTGTGCAAGCGAATTTTAATTCACTTGCACAGTGTATCAACACGCGTGCGTTAGCGCACGCGTGTTGCTTAGCCCAGCCAGGCCACTGGCTTGGGCCAGTGGCCGGGCCGGGATGGCTGGGTCCAGCCCAGCCCATGTGGGCTGAGCTGGGCCCAGCCCCCAAAAACATTAAAATAAAAAAAATAAAAAAATAAAAAAATAAATGTGTATGCATAAATAAAAATAATAAAAATTTATTGGTTTATTCACCGAAGCCAGAGTCGGGAATAAAATACTGGTTTAAATTTATATTATTTTTATTCGTTATATTTTATTTTATTATTTAGCAAGAAAAATTAAAAATATGTGCATGCGTGAAAAATAAAAATTTATTTTATTGGTTTATTCACTGACGGCAGAGTCAGGAATAAAAATATTGATTTAATTGTTTTGTTATTTAACTACATAAAAAATAAAAAATATGCGAATGCGTAATAAAATAAATTTATTTTATTTGTTTATTCGCTAGCGTTAGAGTTAGGAATAAAAAAAATATTGATCTAAATTCATTTTATAGCTATGTAATATTTACCAACGCTAGAGTTGGAAATATTCGTAGTTGAATATTTACTGGCGCCAGAGTCAGGAATATTATAAGTAAATCATCATAGCATAAACTAAAAAACGTTTAGCAATTTAAGACAAAACCAGCAATGCAGTTTGCCTCAGGCAGAACGTTTAAGGGGTGATAATATCTTTCCTTTTACGTAACCAGTCTCGTACCATAGAATCTCTGTTGACCAGTTAGGGTTCCTAGTGACCATAATACTAGGTGGCGACTCTTTAAACAAGACCTTTTTTCCTAAAAGAACCAGATGCCTGAAGTCTGTTCTTTTTCCACAATCTTTGATTATTTGTGGGCCGCCGCGATGTCGGGTGCGACACTAAATATAAACTTAGCTATTTTCAATTTCATTAAATTATATTTCACTATTTTTTATTACTCAAGCATCACTTCATCCAGGTTTTATTCACGTTTCAGTATTTTTTTTCTTAAATATTTTCATAATTTTATTTTTTTAAAACACATGCACCAAACATTTCATTTTATTTTATCCATAGATTATCTTCCCATTAAGGTAAATAGTCACCTTAATTAATTGGAAAAGTTTATTTTCTCTTCTCCTTCTTCTATTTTGTAGGTGTTTACATTTTCTTACTTTTCTTTTTCACTTTCTATAGGATTTTCTATTCATTTTGAAAGAAATAAAAAAAACACTTATTACCTATATTTTTTTTTCTTTTGAAACCCAAGTTGGTCTAAGCCCCTGGTCCTGGATCACAAGTCAATTTATCAGCTTGAACATAATTTTAAAATAATGTAGATTTTTTTCAATTCTTTTTATTTTTTTCAGATTTATTCCTCATTCTCTTGAATTTTATTTTTTTTAGGTCCTTTTGTGAATTTATGGCCTTAAAATTTTTTAATTTTGCCCTTCAATTCAATAATTGATGATATTTGAGGTTCTGACCCTCAATGTTTTTATTTTTAATTTTTATTCTTAGTCCTTTTATTAAATTTTAATTTATTTTTAATTTTATCATTGGATCTATAATCTTGGATTTTTTCAATTTCACCTGTGTTTGCTAGTATTATTTTTTTTTTATTTTTTTTTCTTTTTTCAATTTCATCTTTCACTGTTTTTGATTCTTGAAAATTGACGATTATTAATTTTTTTTAGTTCTTTTTCTATAATATCGGGTTTTTAATATTTTTTTCTTTTTTAAAATATATTTATAGCACTTAAACATTGTTTTTTTACACTTTAAAAAATTTAACTCGGCTCGTGGCGAAGCACTAGCAAGCTATCTAGTAACAATAACTAATTGAAAAGGAAAATCATTGTTACTCTCCTTATTATGTTACTATGTTACTGTTCTAATTGTTCGTTAGAACAATAACCTTTATTTTATTGTTTGCTCTTTCTTATTTTTTATTTTATTTTTCATATTTCAACATTGTATTTATTGGACATTCAACTTTGTTATTTATTATAGTTTTTTTTTATACAGAGTTATCATAGTTTTAGAAAAATATCTCAGTATTGAGTTGGTGCTATGTTTTGTAGTAGTCTATTTTTTATGATATAATTAAATAAAAATAGTTTTTAAAAAAATTAAGTTATTAAACTCAATGAAATTCATAACCCAAGTCGCAAGTTTGATAAGTTAACCTTAGTTGATCGAGGTTTATCCAATATGTCATCATCTCAAATTTATTTTAAGAAAAGATATCTTCTTAAAAATATTTTTAAAATCAATATCAAGTTTTTACCAATTGTTCAAATTTTTTTTAACTTGTCAAGTTGATCGAGTCATGTTAGGATAATTTATATACAATTTAATTTTAAACAAAAAAATATAGTCGAGAGATTTGATATTTGATACGAGATTGTTGAAGAATTTTTTTAGTTTGAGCATAATTGTTTTACATGTAAAAAAGTTATGGTCGGGTAGAGCTGGGAATTATCTAGTTCTTACTATACGAATTGGTGCATTCATGATGGTATTTTTTTCTAGTTTTTTTTCTTTTTGTTAAATACTTAATTAATCTGCCAAGACTTTTAAGATACTTATTTTATAACTACCAATACTTAAAATATATGAAATATATATAAAAAAAATAAACACAAAAAATAAAATTGTAACTATTAATTATTACAACTTGAATATTATAAAATTTCCTGATAGATCATCTCTTATGTTTTCAGTTTAGATAAATAGTTACATTTATCAAAACCAATAAATTAATTTAATAAAAGAATATTACAAAAAACCCTCTAGAGTTTGATTTTTATTTCACTTTCTCTCTATACTTTTATAAATTAAACTTCTTATTCTGAAGTTTATGTGATTAATAACAATTTACATCTTTAATATTTTATTTTCTAGACTCGTGATGTAAAGTATAATTTATGAAAATATAAAAGGAAAGTAAAATTCAAATCAAATTATTAGAGGGTTTTTATTATTATTCAATTTAATAATTGAGATTGTTGAAACCGGCCCATTCTTTATGACCTTTTTATACATAAATAATTCATATATTGGATATTTCTTTTTTGGTATTAAGGATCTTACATTGAGACTGAATTTATCTATATTTGATTCTATAATAGAATTAACACATTCACAATAAATTATTTGTTTTGCGATTTTTCCTTAGCTTCCCATACACACAGGCAGACATGAATGAAATGAGGTACAACTATTCTATTTCACTCGAAATATATAGGATCGAAAAGCATACACCAGACCATTTCCATTTCAACTAAGTAATCCTGCAAAAGGAACAAATTTTTGTTAACGTAGAGATGTATAGGTAGCTGCAGTGAAAAGAAAAGAGCAGACATTGATGGAAGTCATCAGAGTGAGAGAGTTGGCATTTGTATCTTACTTGGAACAATCAACATTGGGTGAAACAGTGAAAGGCAAGGTGATTCCACAGTTAGCTGGAAGAGCCTGTGCTAACTGGGGGTTTGGATTTATTTGCTTGGAAGCTGACTTGATGCAGTTACAAGCTGCCTGCTTCTCAGCCGTGTATGATGCAGCAGCTTGAATAGCTGAGATTCCTGAACAGCATGCGGCAGGTGGTTTCCCAGTGCCATTCATGAGGTAGTTCACACAAGGCCTCAGGTCCTTGATTACATCACTGCAAGAAATTGCAGCATCAGAAGGTGGAGTGAGTAAAAGAAACATCATGACAGCAGCCATTGCTGCCGCTACTACACTTGGAGAGTTCATGGCGCCGGAGGAGGTGAGATAAGACTAACTTGGAGCATTTCCCTTTACACTTGTTTCAATTTTATAGTGAGCCTGGAGGGATACTCACATGTACACGAAAGGTTAGAAAATTCTAAAATTGCAATGATTCAGTTGCTAATGAGCGCGCAAGAAAATAGAAGGAAGAAATGATCCAAACAAACTAGTATAAAAGTCAAATTAGGTGGGATTAATGAAGAAGACTGTCATCTTTAACTCATGCAAGAATGTCTGTAATACTAATTTCCTGAAACAAAACTTATTGTTCAATAATCAGCATCATAAGTGATGCTAACCTTACGTATAAAAGGATTCTTGAACCCGCAAACAAATTGATTTCCTTCCAAAAAAAAGCTAAGATTAATTTAAAATTTAAGCTTGACCAGCAGTAACCTTGTTATGTAGAACCAAGACTATAAAAAAGGCCACCTCCACCTTACACCTACATTAAGACGCGAATGAGAAGTATAGAAAACACCATGAAGATCAGTCAATCATTCAATAAATTTGAGTACTTCAATCAAGAACCAAAATATAAGAATCACCACATATAGAACACACACAATATGCATCAAATTTGTTATTATTGTTAAAACCAAATAAAATTCTTACTAAGAGTATTTATATATAAACCCTAAAATTAATGGGTCATACATGCATCCAATTTATATGAAGGCTAAACTAATTAAAATTAGGTTCAAAATAATAAAAATAAATAGAACAATAGTCTAAGTAAAATCATAAACATGTTAGAAAAATAAGCTCTTGATCTCATTCTTTATTGTATAGAAACTCAAGTGTTTACCAATATTTTTTACACTCTTCTTTACTAATCCGTATTTCCTTCTTTTTACTCTTTGCTTCAATTGACTTTTTTTTCTTCGTTAGTCGAATTTCAGTCTTTTCTCTCCTCTCTTGTTCTTTTTTTTAAGGCTCACTATTTTCACTCTTTAAACTCATGACCTCGCATGATTTATTTATCTCCCTGACTTTGTTTTCTCTTTTCAATTTTAATTGGTCTTGTTTAAGCCTTCGAAGCTCTCTTTAACAAAGATTTAAAAAAAAAAAACTAGTTGAAACTAAGACATAGAGAATCAAGAAAATTAACGTGAAATTAAAGCACGAATTGAAAATATATAACCTGAAATTAGAGCAAGCTCTAATATCAATTGATGTGAACCCTATGAATCTCTTTTCAGCTTTAATTGGTCTTGTTTAAGCCTTTGAAGCTCTCTTTAACAAAGCTTTAAAAAAAAAAAACTAGTTGAAACTAAGACACAGAGAATCAAGAAAATTAAAGTGAAATAAAAGCACGAATTAAAAATATATAACCTTAAATTAGAGCAAGTTTTAATACCAATTGATGTGATCCTATGACTATAAGGATCCGCAAACCCAAAGACAAATTGATTTCCTCCCAAGAAAGCTAAGATTATAAGAATTATAGAAAACGCCATGAAGATTGGTCAATCCTTCCATCAGTTTGAGTAGTTCAATCAAGAACCAAAGTATGAGAATCACTCACAACATAGAGCATAGACAATATGCAGCAACTTTGTTATTACATTAAATAAAATCCTTACATAAAAGTATTTATAAGAGGGTCAGACATGCATCTAATTTAAATAAAACTCAAACTAATTAAAATTAGATTTAAAATAATAAAAATAAATAAAACAATAGTCTAAGATTTGTTTTTACCTTTTGCTGCATATAATAGTGAAAAACACCCAAGAGAAATAATTGTTGAAGAATACTTGTTGAACAAAGCTTGATGGCTCTTAAAATAAGAATTAATTTTTGACCAATTAATTCTTCTTATTTGATATGGAATTCTTGTAAAATAAATAAGCCAAAGGCTACCATATAAGTTCTCAATAGCATTCTTGTAGTGAATAAAATTCATAACTCTTAAGGAAACATTATCTTTTCTATTTTCGTATTATGCTAATAAATTCTAGGCCCAAAGGATGTTCTCTCTTATCTGGATAAATTAGCAGGCCTAACATATATAGTTAGAAAGGTACAAATATATAGTTTCCAATCCAATTAGAATCTCATCTAAACTCCTCTTGTAGCTCCAAATCTGACCTGAAAGGTAGATAAAGGTCTAAGGCAACAGATTTAAACATTTTTAAACTAAGCCTCTTGACTTAGCCCATTCAACTCTTTTTGGATCCACTTCGTTTTAGGCCTTAGAATAAATCCTTAGAATAAATCCAATGGACACTCCTAATAAATTCTTTGATATCATAGCCAAGATCACATAAATCAGAGTGCTTTGTCTTCTACCGAGTCCTCAGTGCCTCTATTTTCCAAAAGAGGCTAATCCTGTCTAACCGTCCAAAAAATTCACTAATTCTACCACTCCATCCTGAGTAAAAACCTTATTAGTGCAATACTAAAGGATGGAATACGCAACTGGACACACCCAGTTGCATTCGTAATCCATTAGAGCATATAACATCAGCAGGCCGAAACCTAATACGGAATCCAGAAGTAATGTCAAACCCTGAGTGTAAACATTTTGAGTTAGCACCATTTATTATATTTAGTTCCTAATTAAAAGTATAAAGAACAGAAAATCAATCTGACACTCAGTCTCCTGAAAGGATATCTCAACCATCCATAATTTTTTCTAATAGATTAACCGATAGAGAAAAGCAAGTGCAGCAGGCTATTGTCTATGTTTATAATAGCCTGGCTGTTCAGAATTTACTTTCCTTTGTGTTACTTATGTTGGTCAACTTAGACTAAACATATTATATTACAACAACAACAAATATTTTCCCCTACAAGCGGTGGTGTTTGTGGTGCTTGGTTCATCCCATGAGTTGACGATGAAGAAGAAGACTACCAAAACAAATATTGGTGCAATCAGTGTTGTCTTTGACTAAGTACACATTATAATCGATAATATATCTCAACAAAACAAATTACTAACCACTCTCTTATTCTGTCAAATGAGCCATTTTATTTCTGTATTGGTTAGTGAGATTAGACTGGTTACCTTGCAGACAGGAAACAGTGTATGTTCATTATAGTGATGTTCCGTTGACTGCAAACAATGCCTGCAAGTATTAACCCAAGGGAATCAATGCAGGTCTATATTTGCAATTCTTCCAATTTCCTTGAAATTAAGCCTAAAGGATTCTATCAAAAAATCATCTCAACCCAATAGTTTAAGCTATTAGGTAAGGTCTCAAGATATGATTTATATTATTCTCTAACACACTCCCTCAAGTGAAAGCCCTTTGGGCTTGAAATTTGCACAGGCTCACACTACCTTATGTTTAATTTTTATCAAATACATGGGGATTGTGAGATTTGAACTTATGACCACTTGGTCATTAAGGCTCTGATACTATGTCAAAGAACCATCTCAACCCAATAACTTAAATTTTTAGATGAAGCCCTAATATATTATTTATATTATTCTCTAACAAACTCTAGTTTTTGTCTAAAAGCACATCAATATTACCACAAATCTATTGTTATTGGAGACAATGCTCTGCTCGATACACAATGCGATGAGGTCAGAATTTAGACGTATGTTGTCAAAATATTGAAATACTGCACTTACATGAGGATGAATTCTATTAAAAACAGCAACAATTGACACTGCTTTAAATTTCTTCCTAGCTGGGCCTTGCATGTATACTTTTATGTCCATTGATTCTTGAACCTTCTTTATTGAATTCTGCACTCAAACAGAAATACAAGCAATGCAAAATCTTTGTTACGAAGCACAGGGACAATTCATTCAAAAGAAAATAATACACAACTTTAAAAATGACTAGCAGAATTACCTATACCTTTTTTCAAATTAAGTTCACAATCACCATATTGTCAATATGGTCAATACACCAGTAGGAACAAAAAATGAAAAACCAAAAGCGAGGCTGGGATCCAATACCTTCTACTAAAGTGAACAAGGTAGCAAAGACAACAGTTATTGGATAGCTTTTGTGGCAAACAGAGAAACTCTACTTATTCTACAGCTTCTAATGAAACAAGGCCAACAAAACTTCATCTACGAATGTTGAAGTTTCTGCTTAGGAAGTTTCCTTCTGTACTTTGTTTCTTTATCTCTTTTCCTTTTCTTTTTTTTCTCTGGATTGAATTTTTGCTGTTGCTTTGATGCTTCTAAGCATATAACCTCAAGACACCAAACAGAGAACAGGCTACATCAAGTAGACGAAGGTGTCTTAGAGGAGTTTAAAAAGGAAAGACATATTTGATTAAGTCAATTACAAGGGCATAAATACAGTGTATTACTCACAAAGCAATTCTGAAGCATCTTACTGACAACAAACACAGCTGGTTCCAACCAAAAGGAAACGAGTCATTTAAATATTCCATTTGGTTCAGTAACAGAATACAGGCACAAAAACAGAAAGAGAATTCGAAAAATCAAAAGAAAAACATACCTTTCCTTCACTGACAACGATAAAAGAAAAGATCAGCAATCATCAAATAGTTATCCAGATTTGGTTAGTAAGGGAAGACAAGACTTTAAACACTGAGGTGCACGCATTCTCTTAAGAACTAGCAGTGTGAATGCGCATATGTGAAAGGAGACAATAATTTTATAAAGGGTTGAATTCGTCTTAAGAAAACTATAATTACTGATATCCCTCCAAAGTTTGAAAATTTAAGAAGGGGGTATAAATGAAACTAATGAATAAAATCATTAGACTAAAAAAAAGAAAGAAGCATTAACTTGAAATTCCATTCTGTCTTCGAAGAAAAAAAAAACATTTCAACATAAATTTTATTACGGTAACTCTTAAATAAGTTCACACACATGCATATCCGGCATAACTATGTTCTGATAGCAGAAATGGATATTGATTTGGACATTCAATTTCATAAAATTACAAGGTCACCAAAAATCCCATACTTATCTAATCACTTGGATTAACTGTGTTGCACATGCCAGGGTTCTTGATGCACCAGAGAGGCTGAAGTGGTTCAGCTCTGATTCCTTTGTTGACCATTCTATGTCTCCACTCATTTAAACGATCCATTGCCTCTGCATACCTCTTCTTGCCTGACTCATCTCTGTTCCCTGACCATAAAGTCTCAGCCATTGCTGAAGCTCTTGGCCAAATCCGCGCGTCCAAAACTGTTGGGTCTGCTTGCTCTGACCATAATGCTACTTCACCCCCTAGCACCAATTTGGTCTCCTCCGGAGTCAATCCATATGCTATGTCATAGTTGTATATGGTTTGCCATGTTTTGAAAGGTGCACACCATGATCCACCATTGCCACTGTCACCACTTGTTGGTGGTCGATCATATTGGCTGTCATTCCCAAGAAAACCACCATGTCCACAATCCAAATAATAAAACTCTGATGATGAGACAATAGCTCTGTAACCCAAAGAAACGATATGTTGTGTGTTGTTGGGACCTTTATTCCATGTCTGTAGGATGGTATGCTCAGGTGGAAGAAATGAAGGGTCCACCTTGACATCAGCATCCAACAAAATATCTTCCCAGTAAACCACCGTGCGATTGAGGGACACAATGTAAGGGAAGGTTGTGTTCACAAATTTCTCAAGGAGTTGACTGAGAGTTCCATTTTTGGATAGGAAGGACTGAATGGCCGGGTCAGCTTTCCAACAGCCTGGGATGATCTCATCACCTCCAGCATGGAAAAAGGGTTCAGGAAACAAGGCAACTGCATCACCGATCACATTTTTTAGAACTTGGTAGGTATTTGGGTTCAAAGGATTTAGCTGGCCAGTTCCTGGTTCTGATGCAAGCCGGTCAGCCCATTCGCTTTCAGCCGGCCACCAGAACATGTTTGCACAAGTCACAATATCTGGATAGGCTTCAGCCCACGATCCTGTATGTGCTGCAATTACCAATAATTCCTAAAAGTCAGGTCTTTCAAATACCCTTTGAATCAAGAACCAGATAAAAAAAAAGGATGATATATTCACTCCTCCATCGCATTATAGTTACAAGAAACCAACTCTTTCCAGTGGGTTCAAACGATTTTACCAGTTCATTTTTCTTATTAACATTCCTTTTGCATTTCACACTCTACTAGTTCAAACTTAAGAACAAATATTAAGTTTTTGAAACTCTTAACTTGGCATTAAAAGAGCCTTAGAACGAGAGAAAAAAGGATGATGTTAGTGGGGAATAGAATTACAATCTCATCATTAACTGGACCACATTGCAAGAAACTAACTTTTTTGAATTCAAAATAGCTTTTTCTGGATCACATTCCTATTGCTTTACGAATTTGAATAAGATTTAGCATAAGTGCATCAAATAAAATGCTGAGTTAGAGCTGATTTAAGTTATTGTCTCGCTTTCATTGAAAGAAGAAAAATCTGTGAAGGGAACCTAACTTTCAGGTTCAAACTAAAGCCAAATATATAATATACAGCATCAGTACCAAATTGATCCATTGACACATTGTCTATATATTATAGGAGAAATGCTTAATCCTAAATTCCTGGTACTTGTAGATTGAGTGAGGGATTACATACTGTACACAATCACGTATCATTTTAGATAGGAAATGAAAATTCTGGCTATATATATATATATATATGCATCGTTTGTTTGATCTGATAAACAAATGTGGCACCATGTCCCGGTAGTGAGTTCGGCATCTGCAGTGCCAGATTGATAATTTGCTGAGGAAATTAATCAAGAACTTGC
>Ga0325402_1003165_pt1 | contig 14748 bp, 10 predicted proteins | sample PopdelMetagenome_22_FD_207212 | JGI IMG/M metagenome (GOLD analysis project Ga0325402, IMG submission 207212) | Populus deltoides microbial communities from Bellville, Georgia, United States - Xylem-PdKOR-R3 | ecosystem: Host-associated > Plants > Phyllosphere > Stem > Wood/Secondary xylem... | reverse complement strand
TACGGATCAAACTCAAAATCTAACTAGTTGAGCTACATTTCATTTTATCATGATAGTTCAACAAGCGATCATCTAGCACTAAAATTTAATAACATGTTTTATACAATATTATTGCCTATTGTTTTCCTTGGCCATTAAGTTCCTATTGATATTTGTTTGCTTTCTATTGCTAACTCTTTTTGTTCTTGTCATTTTCTCAATATTTAGAAGAAAATCTTATCATTATCAACTTTTATATCTCATCAAGTGATTTCAGCTCCGATCCCATGATCCACTAGCCTTGTTTTCTAGTTGTCAATGCAATTATAACTCGAACACCATTTTCTATTATGCTTTTTTTTTCTTTTTCTTTTTGTCGATCCTCTTGTTTACGAAGTATCAACTCCATGTTTCATGGCCCTCGGAGAGTTAAACATTGTTCGGTATAACTGGCTTGAATAGCCTTGATTTATCGAGGTTATTTTTTTAAATAATCATCAAGATTTTAGTATTATTTCAAGATATAGATGTCAAACTCATTAAAAAAAATTATTTGAAGTCTTCATAAGTTCGATGAGGAATTCTGGGAAAACAAACAAAGTTAGTATGTTTTGGATTAAAATTAAATTAGTACAATCACCCATCTTAAAAGAACACCACTTCAAATGATAAAATAAACGATTTTTAAACAATTGAAGATTGCATACTGTTTCCATGTTTATTTGATTATATTATTACACATATATCTTTCAATATAGGTTAGTTATAAACTGACGTTCTATTGATAATTTATTTTTTTTTATCAATTATTCATTTACCTTCCTACTTGGAATTTTATATTTATCGCTTAGAATAATATATAGTTCTTAATATATTAAAACGACGTGATAAGTATGTCCATAAAATCATTAAAATTAAAAAAAGGATTCAGTATTCACTGATGTAAGTGCCGTGTAAAGTTGTTTAAATTACATGGGTATTTGAGAAGACAGTAGTAATTATATTTTAAAGTATTTTTTAAAAAAAATTCATTAAAATAGTTGTTTTAAAAATTTTTCATGAAACACGGTTTAGAATACAATTTCAAATAACTTGTAAGCGTATTTAAGATTATATTAAAGGTTGTTTTTAAAAGTAATTCTTGTTAAACATTATATTAAAATAGCATATATTTTTTATTTATTTAAATTTATTTTTAATAACATTACATTAAAAAAACAATAATAAACCTTTAAAACAAATACAGAATGAAATTTGCTTTTGCCAAACGAAGAAAAACTTGCCGACCCAGCCGACGGATTTTTCACAAAGCTAGCAGCTAATTGACAAAACAAATTGTCTGACTTTTGGTATTGCATTCAACAATGACAGATCTCAATTTGACGATTTCTCAAAAAAAAAAAAAAAAGATATTTGAGTTGTTGACTTGCTGCCAGGCATCGCTTTTGAGCCTGACAGGATATGTTTGCTGGAGCCATGAACAGGGGGGCAGGTTGCTGGCCATTGATTTTCAGACGTGAAACCTTACGTACTACTAATGATTACCTAATTACAATTAACTCTATGATTGCTCGTAAAAGCTTGAAGATTATCCAAGAACACCTTCACACCGAAGATCACAAGCAGTTCAGGATTTCATGCGAATTTTTATATGATGGAAGTCTTCTGGGTCCGCTAGCAGATGTACTCGATGTCCCAATCAAACAGATATATCCATGCATGCTATTGTTGAATTGTGTATAATTTTCAAAAGGATGCTTCCACTCTGTAGTTTCTTATTCTGCTCTATCTTTTTATTATTTAGTTTGACTGGAATATCTTTAATCTATAGTTTTCATTGAATCGTGTGATAATATATTAAGATGTTGTTTGGTATTGTGGCTGTGGGTGAGGTTCATCCGCAGCCACACATTTTGATGTTTGATAAAGAAAATAAACCTGATTTTACTTGGTAGGGTCTACTGACTTTTGCTGCCCAACCGCAAAAATGGAGAAGCAGCAAAATCATGGTAATTTTTTTGAACAGTGGAGCATGGCTCCACTGTTCAGTGAATAGTGGAGCCATGCTCCATTGTTGCAATGTTCAGTTTTTTTTTTGAAAAATCAATGAAAAAAGTTTAGTTTTTTTTTTCCGAACAACACCAGTGCAGTTAATTGTGAACAATATTTTTTTTTGTTTTTTTTAAATTAGTTTAAGGTAAATTAAATTTACTCGTACTGTAATGAAATTGTAATTTTTTAAAAAAAAATTGTGTTGTACTTGAAAAATTAGTATTTAATATTATTTAATAACACTACATAAATTAGAAAGATATCGCATGATGACGTAACATTTATGGAATTTGATCGCAATTCCAATAATAAAGATATCACAAACTTTATTATTTAATAACACTACATAATTAAAAATTTTAGTTTTTGTTGTTGCGCACTTAAGAAACCATGCAAAATATAGTCCTTGTTGGATAGATTTCGTATGTAATGACATTACATATAGTTTAATGGAATAATAAAAAATATTTGATATCAATATTATTTATTTCATGATGCAATAGCAGTAGTTAAATCTACAATATTTAAGTTAAAAATCATTAATATATATATATATATATAACTTCAATTTGAAAAGCATTTTTTTAACCAAACACGTTAAAACTATTTTTTCTTCGACCTCAATTTCAACCACAGTTTTAACCAAACATCTATTTTTTCAAACCAACCTCAACTAAAAGTACTTTTTATAAAATAATTTTTTTCAAACCACAACCACAGCAGCTACCGCAATACCAAACACACTCTAAATGCTGGCTTTGTATTGAAAACTGTACAATTATGCTTTTTTTAAAAGTAATTTTCAGTTTAAAATGTATTAATACAATGTTATCTACAAGAAAAATACTTCAACATTTAAATTAATATAGTAATTATATAGGAGACGAGAAAAGTAAGTTATAGTCATTTTTTAATAGGTAATAAATAATATTATCTAAATTTTGTCAAAGAACTATCTCGATCTAAAAGTTTAAACCGTTAGGTGAGATCTCAGGATATGATTTATAATATTCTATAACACCCCCCTCAAGTGAAAGCTCTTTGAGCTTGAAACTTGCATGAGTCCACTTTACCTTGTGCTTAATTTTTATTAAATAAATGGAAATGGTGAGATTCGAACTCGTGATCGTTTGGTTATCAAGGCTCTGATACCATATCAAAGAACTATCTCGACTTAAAAGCTTAATTTCAACCACAGTTTTAACCAAACATCTATTTTTTCAAACCAACCTCAACTAAAAGTACTTTTTATAAAATAATTTTTTTCAAACCACAACCACAGCAGCTACCGCAATACCAAACACACTCTAAATGCTGGCTTTGTATTGAAAACTGTACAATTATGCTTTTTTTAAAAGTAATTTTCAGTTTAAAATGTATTAATACAATGTTATCTACAAGAAAAATACTTCAACATTTAAATTAATATAGTAATTATATAGGAGACGAGAAAAGTAAGTTATAGTCATTTTTTAATAGGTAATAAATAATATTATCTAAATTTTGTCAAAGAACTATCTCGATCTAAAAGTTTAAACCGTTAGGTGAGATCTCAGGATATGATTTATAATATTCTATAACACCCCCCTCAAGTGAAAGCTTTTTGAGTTTGAAACTTGCATGAGTCCACTTTACCTTGTGCTTAATTTTTATTAAATAAATGGAGATGGTGAGATTCGAACTCGTGATCGTTTGGTTATCAAGGCTCTGATACCATATCAAAGAACTATCTCGACTTAAAAGCTTAAACTATTAGGTGAGGTCGTAAGATATGATTTATATTATTCTCTAATAAATTTAAATATTCATTAAAGTTTATTTAAATATAGTGCTGGACTCGTGTTAAATCTTTTGTCGTCCAAAAACATGAAATTTAAAGAGAAAAATATATATTTATATAATTTTTTTGGAATAAATATATTGATAAATATTCAAGTTTTAATATATTTTATATAGACATTTTATAAATATCTAATTTATAAAGATATTTTAAATATTCACAGAGGTATATATTTTCACCGTATAAAACACCATGCAGTTCGATTGTACTCCATCCAAGAATTAATTTTACTATATCATGATAAGAAATGGCTTAAAAAGTCTTTCTTTTGATTACATGTAATTTTCACTTTCCTATTCGTTCTCTATCATTAAATTTATTTTTTTCATGGGAATTTTGGGCATTCTACTTTTTGTTTGTTACATAATTATTACTTTGGTTCTCGGCACTGAGAAAATATATTTAATGAAATCCAATTCTTCTATACACAACACATTCTATAGTCATGTACTAGAGGTAAGTGTACCGTGTTTTTGTTTTTATTTTTTGGAGAATAAGCATGGAATCTGACTAACAATTTATAAAGTGGTTTTATTTAAAAAAAAACAATAACCATACTTTCACGAAGAGTTTTATGATCATGCAAGAATTTGATTAACCAACAGTAGATTTTCTTAACACGTTTTATAATTACTTAGCTGGAGATAATGCGTTATTATATGGTCAAAGATGGCGAAGGCAAATTCTGGATCTTGGATATGAAGAGTTGCCGTTGTTGAAGTTGCCTTTAGTTGACATTATTCCTTTTCATGTTGAGCTGTCCTCCGTCTTGATCCTGTAGCTCTCCATGGCACACCCCACGAGACTCGAGCATAAATTGATGGCATTTGGCCCTTTCTGTCCACGCCCATTTCCCACGTCGTAACACATCTGCTCTAACGATGGCTTCTTCAATTCATCACTTTCTCTGCTCTGCTCTGCTACTTTTACTCCTCTCCCCATCAATTGCTCAACAATCTTTCCGCCCCAAGGCCCTAGTCGTTCCAGTCACAAAAGACAGTGCCACTCTCCAATATGTCACCCAAATCAAACAAAGGACCCCTCAAGTGCCCATCAACCTTGTTGTTGATCTTGGTGGCCAGTTCTTGTGGGTTGACTGTGACAAAGACTATGTGTCATCTACATACCGTCCAGCACGTTGTGGCTCAGCACTCTGCTCATTGGCTAGAGCTGGTGGCTGCGGTGATTGTTTCTCAGGGCCTAGGCCAGGTTGCAACAATAACACATGCGGTGTCATTCCTGACAACACAGTGACTCGCACCGCCACAGGTGGTGAACTAGCAACAGATGTTGTGTCTGTCAATTCTACCAACGGGTCAAACCCTGGCAGGGAAGCGTCCGTGCCACGTTTCCTATTCTCTTGTGCCCCCACATTTTTGCTTCAGGGTCTTGCTAGTGGTGTTGTTGGTATGGCTGGACTTGGCAGAACTAGAATCGCATTTCCTTCACAATTTGCTTCTGCCTTCAGCTTCAACAGAAAATTTGCAATTTGTTTAACATCTCCAGCACCCGCAAAAGGTGTCATAATCTTCGGTGATGGTCCTTACAACTTCCTTCCTAACATTCAATTGACATCCCAGTCACTCTCCTTCACACCACTCTTCATCAACCCAGTAAGCACAGCTTCAGCTTTTAGCCAAGGCGAGCCTTCAGCTGAATATTTCATTGGTGTAAAATCTATCACGATTGGTGACAAAACTGTCCCATTGAATGCAACATTGCTGTCTATTGATAGCCAAGGCAAAGGTGGCACAAAAATTAGCACAGTGAACCCGTACACTGTCCTGGAGTCTTCTATTTTCAATGCTGTGACCAGGGCTTTTATCAATGAGTCTGCAGCTAGGAACATCACAAGGGTGGCTTCCGTTGCACCTTTTGATGTGTGCTTTAGCAGCGACAACGTTTTTAGCACACGTCTGGGGGCTGCTGTGCCAACTATTTCTCTTGTTTTGCAGAATGAGAACGTGATCTGGAGAATATTTGGTGCAAACTCAATGGTGCAAGTCAGCGACAATGTGTTATGTCTTGGATTTGTTAATGGTGGTTCAAATCCCACGACTTCAATTGTTATTGGAGGGTATCAGCTGGAGGACAATCTCTTTCAGTTTGATTTGGCTGCATCAAGACTCGGGTTTAGCTCTCTGCTCTTTGGCAGGCAAACTACATGTGCCAACTTCAATTTCACCTCCATTGCCTAGGGGTTTCACCATGATGCTTCACGAAATATATTTCCTTTCAATGTTATACACAAATTACACTCTGTAAATAAGCGGCCATTTTTTTTTCTTTTGGCTTGGTGAACAAATAAGTGGCCCCAAAATTTCTTAGCAGACACGTTTGTAATGTAAGCTATATATCCCGTTTTCTCTTAAATTTAATAAAACATGATGTTTGCAACTCTAGAGTGTTGAACATCAAGATCAGAGCTTTAAAGCGTATCTGAACATACATAATTTGCTTCTCCTTTGACAAAAGAGAAAAAACAGAGGAAAGATAAACGATTTTGAGGTCTGTAGTTCTGAACCTTATTTCGGTTACGCCATAACACAATGTCTTGCATGAGCAATTACGAGTTTTTTTTGGGACAATGAACTGCACATTTCGTCAAGTCTGGAATGGTGACTTCAGGGGGCACGAAAGCTGAATTTTATACCACTAAAAACAATACAATATACAGCTAGCAGCACACTGATTATATTGATGAATGGTTGACCAAACCAAGATCTTTATGTACGTGGCAATAATGAAGATAAATGGATGAAGTATGGGAGTTCAGATTTATGCAAGAATGTGACATTGACACCGACGACTAAGCCAAAGAATAATAATATGTAAAGAGCATAAAAAAAGAATAAGAATATTTTATTGTTCCTTAGTTAAAAATATACTTGCTGGCAGAGAATGGAAGGAGCGAGCCATAATTAACAGTAATATACGATTTAGAACAGTAAAGTGTACGAGACCAGAATACAATTAAGAAATGTATTCTCGTGCTTCAAAACTTGTGAAAGTAGAGTTTCCACAAAGAATCAAGGAAAGTTCCAGTAAAAAATCAAAGGCTATAGATAACTTAATAGCAAGAATTGAACAAGAAATGGAAAAAATGAATACAACGCTAATAATATACAGGTTGAAGTTCGAAGCGCCCATGAGATACCAACTAGAACAGAGTTCTCGGTAACTATGGAAGCGAAGGAAGAATAGCTTCTCAAAGTGTAACATGTACTCCCAGGTTTAGTAGTTTGTAGCAGGTTTGTTGAATTTCTTGCTGTCGATCAGAAGGAACTGCATTGCCCGGAACATCATTCGTCATTGTGTCACATCTCACATAATTCTCCTAACATGTTTATAATAAAAATGTTTTGATTGCCAGATATAAATCTTTAGAAGGATCAATGGCAAATCAGTAACAGAAGAAGCAACAAAAAGAGTTCAAAAGACGTTGAGCTGTACCAACTGGAACACAGTTTTAGGAATGCCTTGGCATAGCGGCAATGGAGCTCAAATGCTATCAATTAACAAAGGCAGAGGATGAAAGTGTGCTACACACTGGTTAAAGAATGTTACATACAAGATGTCTCTACACCAACAACATTGAGCATAAAACTCTTCTAGAGGCATGCAATACACAACCAAGCTTTCCTAGATTCCAACACTATAAATCTGCAATACAAAATAATATAAAGAGTTGGGAACTGATTAAATCGCGCTCTCAAATGTTTCATACATAAACAGGAGTTGCCCCATTATATTTACGACCTCGCATAGATTCCCTGTTAAAATAGAATCAAAAGGTCTTTTCCACTCCGGAGTTTGAGGGCATCAGATAGTTCAGGCTTCTTTTCATGATAAAACATGTATTAACAAACAAGAACCTAAGAACATTTTCAAGAAAATGAGCAATCATGCAGCCTGTCAAGTTATGGCCAAGGGTGCAATGGAGGAGAATATACTTCTTTGAGTGTGTTTGCTGGGAGGAAAATTGCAGAACCTAAGAAGGGTATGCAACAACAATAAACGAGAACAATTCAAACTCTTGAACATTAAAGCTTTCAAACGAACGTATGATTCCTATAAAAGCTATTACAATTAATCCTCAGGCAACAACCATTTATCGATAGTGCCAGTGAAATTCTCAAAATATTTTAGTCTATTATAGGAATTATTGTATCACAGAATTTCTGTATATATTACAGTACAAAGGTCACCTTCATCAGGTGCAAAATCCCGTCCCGTCCCTTGCATTGCATCTTATCTGACATGAGCAAATATAAAAGTTATTAGAGCCATCTCAACTACCTCGGCAATGAAGTTGATTTAGAATGGAGAGTTGCAAACCTTAATGAACCTGAACGAAGCTCTAAATGCTCAACTTCTTGGCAGTAGAAAGACAACAAAATGACAATCCCAGAAGGTTAAGATATGTTCCTCATCATGGCATGGGTCACTCACTCGGCAATCCTTCCTTTTCCTCCCATTCCATTCCGTATACGGGACACTAACCAGCTACATTAATTACCAAATTGATTAAGGTATAATCGATTCCAAATTAATTAGTGAGAAGTGGAATTGATTAACAATTCTAATCAAAACACGCGCTGTAACGATCTTGAAAATCGTGGCTCTCAGGTTCTGGGCTCTATAGGCAGGGATATGAGGCGGCAGGAAGGAAGGGTCTGTTCTGATTCATAGGGATCTGCGGGTTTCTATTTTCAACCGCTTTTACTGGAGAGTAATATTTGCCTTTGCAACCTTTTTCTATTTTTATTGAATTAGTGTTTTTTACTATTTTAAATATATTAATATTAAAAATAAAAAATTATTTTAATATATTTTTAAATAAAAAATATTTTAAAAAACAACAGTTATTATAATATCAAACACTACTCAAAATTTAATACAAAACTTGAATTAATTTAAAATAATATAGTTTTATTTCTTTCAATAAGCATAATTTTTTTAAAATAAAAAATAAATTAGGTTTTGACTTAAATAACTAAGTCATTCCAGTCAAATCCTAAATAATTAGAATAAAATTTATTTTTGTATTTGAATGTTTTTAAAAATTATATTTAAAATAAATAAATATAAAATAAATATTTTTTAGTATTTTTTAATAATTTTAATATACATACATATTAAAAAAATTATTTTAATATATTTTATAAAAATCACTTTTCAAAAACATACTAAACACACCAACTCATTAGAATTTAATAACACTACTTTATTAAAAAATTCACCTCAAAACCCGAAAAAATTTACTCCATATTATTATTTTTAACTATCGAACGACACCGTATGGAGAAGCCCTGGGCCTTTCAATAATAAAGCTTGAGAGAGCAGCCCTAATAGCAGTAGAGCAATTCATCACTCCCGCTTCCAACACTGGCCTTCGATTTTTCATCTTCAAACCCTAGCTAGGTAGCTCAGTTCTTCACGTTCGAGACCACAATGAAGCTCGTCAGGTCAGTTTCTACTCTCCTTTTCTGCTATTAATTAGTAATCCAATTGTTGTGTTGTTGATTAATCGGTTTCTTCTTTAGGTTTTTGATGAAGCTGAACAATGAGACCGTCTCAATTGAACTCAAGAACGGAACTGTTGTTCATGGAACCATCACAGGTTACGATCCCTCTCCCTCTCTATGACCTGCATTTTTTTTTCTCGTTTTATCTACCTAGGGTTTTGTTAAACCCTAGTATTTATTTGGTTATTGTTTGGCATCAACGTGCTACAGTCTTTTCTAAAAAAACTCCAGATTGAAGCTTGTCAGCTGTTTTATTTGGGTAGATTCGCAGGGGAGGTCATTTGTTGATGAAGACGCACAACATTGTGCACAATTTACTGTAAATTATGCCCATCTATTCACTTTATTATGGTATATTTAGAGTGTTTGTGTTTTTTTAGTGCAAAAGATAGATCTGTAATATGGCATCATTATTTTCAACTTCATAGCAAGGGTTGCTATATCTGTTCTGCTGCAGACTGTTCTTCAGCATAGTACCTTCTTTTTAATCATGTTCAAAATGATTTTTGTAGATTTTGTAGAAAGAAAAAAAAATTGGGGTTGGACTAGCCCAAGGCCAGTAGAAAAAAAAAGAGTTGTGCTTGATGGTCTGGGGAAATTGTGGACTAAATAGACCATTAAGTAAGGTGCCTTTTTTTGATAAATTGTTCATGAACTACTGGATATATTGAAGTTTTCACATGCAGATTCTTGTCTTATGGATAGAGTATATAAAAAATGAGTTCGATTTATATGATTATTGGTAGAGGAAAGAAAAGTAGTTTTCCTCTCCTTTGGATTGGTGGACAAACCCATCTATGGCTGGAAGCCTTTTTTTTCTTTCATGGAATTTCTAATAGCTGGAACCAACTGTTGAGTTTCAAATCAGAGGTTAATCTTTTACCCAAGGAAGGATTTAGACTTTTTTTTGGTTTTTTTGGGGGGTGAGGGGGTAGCATCTGTACTTTTATTCTTGCCCTTTTAGCAAGGGCTCAACATTTATAAATTTAAGTACAATAATTAAGATTTACAACCATGAATGTAGAACAACATGCAATAATCTCATAGGGACACATCCATTGTAGGAGCTTGAAGAAGCTTCTGGTCTCTGAAGCTTTGATGAGGAATGAGGATAAACATAGTTTTGTGTATATTTCGTAACTTCATTTGCAACGTCATTTGTCACTGCCAAGCCATTGAATTTTGAGTTATAAATCAGTGTTAACGTGGCCATATTGGTGTAGCATAGGTGCTAGCTGCTATATCTCTTACAGCAACATCTTTTTCCATGAATTTTTTTCTCTTAGACATTCATGATACTCTTTTTTACCCTTGGAAATTTGGTGTGGGAAGTAGCGTGCCCCTGACTCAGGCATATCAGTTACCATTGGTAGGAACAATACGTGGGTGAGAATAATACTTGATAAACTGTGGTAACCAGTGGTCTATCAATTGAAAGTTCAACTATGTATGATTTACACACCGCTTGGATGGTTGTGAGATCAATGGATTCAATAATGCTGTATCCTACAGGCAGGAGGAGGAAGAGGGCAGATTGCAAGACTTTCTGGAACCCTGCTGCTTTGTAGTTATATGGTGATGGAGGAGGATTTGAAATCTTTTATGATTTTCTCTTTCTAGGCAATTTTGTTCTGGGATTAAATTTTTTACTGATCCTTAATGACTTTCAACTTTAGGGGCTCTAGAGGAGTATCATTAGGTGATATTCCAAAGGAACTGGCTATGCTGTATTGCTTTAATTTTTTGACTGGCTTTTCACTTTGTGGAACATGTCTAACTTGATTTTTCCTGCAACAGAAATTAGAATTATCTTCTTTACTGTGCTCATGTTGGAACAGGTGAAGTAATGATAATTCTGACCGGTTGATTTGCTGGCTGTAGGTGTTGATATCAGTATGAATACTCATCTGAAAACAGTGAAACTAACAGTGAAAGGGAAAAACCCAGTAACTTTGGATCATCTCAGCGTGAGGGGCAACAACATTCGCTATTACATCCTTCCTGACAGCTTGAATCTTGAGACTTTGCTGGTTGAGGAGACACCTAGGGTCAAACCTAAGAAGCCAACAGCTGGTATGCTAACTTATTTGCAGCTTTAGTTACATTTAAATGTTACATATTATTTCATTTTCTATATGCTATTGATTGCTAATAATTTTATTTCTACTGAAAAATCCAGGGAGGGCTTTGGGTGGTCGAGGCAGGGGCCGTGGACGTGGTCGTGGGCGCGGACGTGGCCGCTAATCATGTTGTGCTTGCTTTAATTTTTACAGTGTCTGGTTATGTAAACACCTATGTTGTAGCAAGTATTTGGCGGTAAAGTTAGGGGCATTAAGAGAATGTTACTGCTTTTATTTAACTGTTTTTGCCTTGTGGAGGCTAATTGCAGGATATGAGCTTGTCAATCGGTAACCTTTTCCAAATTTAACCAGAAGATCAAAGTGATGAGCATATGCTATATTACTCTTCTGTAACCTGCTGTCTTGTTCATGCTGCCATCCTATCGTTTATGGACATGCTGCAGGTACAAGTTTGCACAACTAGATCAAGTGGTTATAAATTCCACTTCCGCCGCCCCTGGTGGCTGGTTCAAAACTGTCTGAATGTCTCTTAATGGCGTTCTTGTGCTGTTGATACTTGAGAGTTTTTAACCCATAAAAACAGGTGCTTAGCAAAAGTTCACCTGGCTGATCATTAAATCTCGTTGATGAATGATAAATAGATGGTCCTGTACAACTGCTTCTGGCATCTCTCTGTATAGGAATTGATATGTGAAGTTTAAATCCTAGCAGTAAAAATTGTGTTTAGGGTTATTCTATAAACAAACGCCAAAAAAAAAATCAAGAAAATAGTTTCATGTTTACAGAAAAACTAGAAAATAAAAATATTTTTCATGAAATATAAACTTGCTCTTATTTTAGGAAATTGAACATTGTTACACGGTCTATGTTCGGTCAAGCAACGTTCGGCAAGTGTCTGGATCTCACTTTTTGTCCTTTTCAAATGGACGGTGACTGTTTCCTTTCTTGTTTTTGTTTTTTCTTTATCAGCAACGGGGTATCGAATTTGAAACGGCGGGTCCTCCTCCAGTTTATACCAAAAGGCCTCGAGCAAAAATATAGATTTATCGAGCAAGTCAGACAAGTTTTTTCCCACGCAACCCCATCTTCTTTAAAAAGGAAGGAAAACCTTTTCCCAGTGGCCCTAGCTCAAAACCAAATCCTGACCGTCAATCGATAACCCAAAAAACTTGATGGGCCCACGCACGGATAGATAAATCCACCCGGGATACCACCTTTAGTTGCATAGTAAGCTTAGACATCGTTTGGCTGTGTGATCGAATCATTATTTTTAAAAAATTGAATTTGTTTTCATTTTAAAATTAATTTAATTTTAAATATTTTTAGATGATTTTAATATAAAATAAATTTAAAATATTTTGGAGTAAAAAATATCTAAAAGAAACTTTTACCGACTCCAATCTGCCCCTTAAAATATCATACTCAACATAGAGGGCAGCGGTAAGGAGATAGAAGAAGAAGAAGATGGGGATGAAACCAGCGAAACAGGCGATTTTTGTATTTGGGGCTCTTGCATTTGGGTGGCTAGCTATTGAAATGGCTTTCAAACCTTTCCTCGACAAAGCTAGTTCCGCCGAGGACAAGTCTGATCCTGCTCGCGATCCCGGTGATGACGATGACTCTGCTGATCACGCGCAGAAGGACTTGCCTACAGAATCTGATGCTTTTGTCTCTGATGAGAACCCAGCAACTGTTTGATGATGATGATGATGGTATGATTTTTGGAGACTAGATGTTTGGTTATATACAAAATAGAAAAGGTGGGGCCAGGGGTTAGGTATCAGTACTTTTAGCGATAGATTTGTAGGGTTTAAATGCCCGGGAATGGGAGATTTATGGGTTCTTAGTTGTATTATGTTGGGATTTTAACCTCCTCTAGTTATCAATGCCAGGAATATTTTATCAGATCTGCCTTGAAATGGAGCTTTTTTCCCCGTCCTGTTCTCCAGTTTGCGGATTCAAGAAATCAAGGTGATTGTATAATCTGTATATAAAAAACATAGTATTCTATATGTATTTTGGTAAGCTGATGTTGGTGGCGCATGTGTGACGATGTGAATAAGGTTTTGATCAAATAAAGTATGAATCATGGGCTCGATGATTATAAGATTGGAGTTGGATTTATTTCCTCTCGTTTTGTAGATGTGAATATTTGATTTGGATCATTAATCTCTGCAACCGAACGATATATATATTATATGCCTAGTAAATCAATTCACAGACCTAATTCATCTCAATGCTGGAAAAGTGGGTGCTGTTGGTGGTTTCATGTCAGCTTAAAATTCATTAGGGTAAAGAGATATAAATACAATACAGGCATGTTGCATGATATTTGCAGGTTTTATCATGTTTCGGATTATAATATGATCTAAGTTTGTTGTTTTTAAGAAATTTTTATTTGAAAATATATTAAAATAATTTTTTTATTTTTAAAAATTTATTTTAATATTAAAATATCAAAACAATTTAAAAATATAAAAAATATTAATTAAAAACTAAAAAAAATAATTTGTTTTCAAAAACACTTAAAATTATATATATTATATTAAAACAAGTGGGAAAAGCATTACGATCATTGTAAACACAAACTCATTGCTCTGTAAATGACATTGTAACGCCTGTAGGTAATGTTGTTTTGTTGTGTTTAGTCAAAAATTGATACTAGGAGCGTTGTTTTTTTTTTCTTCTGTGTCAAAAATTGTTGGATTTGGCTTGAAAATCAAATTCAAATTGCTTCCAAAAGGTTTCAATAACATTAGGTTCTGCTGCGAAGCAAAACTCAATAGTATTGGGTTCATATATTTTCAATTTTATTTGTTTTCTTCTTTAGAATTTTTTCCTTTCTTCCTACCGAAAACAGGTATAGGAGTAGACAAGAAGCAAGAAAGAGTGCTCGTTATGACTATGGCTAGAAATCAAACTCTTCCCTTCCAGTTCAGGTCGATTCATTCATTAGAAAAATCGATTCTTGACCTACTACAGCTTCATTCATGTCAACAGAATCATAGAAACTTGGGCGGGGGCTAATCTTTCCTTTTTCTGTTAGGCGAAAAAAAAAGGCTAGATGAAAGAGAAGTGAATTGGTGGACGAGAGGAAGGAGCTTTTTAAGTAACTCAACCAAGATGAGCCGAGTACCGAACCTTTTCTTACCATTCACTTAAAAAACTTATCTAAGCACTTGACCAGGGAGAGTGAGGGGGAAGGAAGGCATTAGATTGTGTTTTATGATAAAGAAAATTTGGGTCTGCCCCGCAGGATCCAAAATAG
>Ga0325402_1003163_pt1 | contig 14751 bp, 9 predicted proteins | sample PopdelMetagenome_22_FD_207212 | JGI IMG/M metagenome (GOLD analysis project Ga0325402, IMG submission 207212) | Populus deltoides microbial communities from Bellville, Georgia, United States - Xylem-PdKOR-R3 | ecosystem: Host-associated > Plants > Phyllosphere > Stem > Wood/Secondary xylem... | reverse complement strand
CATCTTTACTTTGCCCTTTTGAGTTTCATTATCTCCTCTTGGTTTAATCAAGTTGTAAGGTAGAAAACAATAGTATGAAAACTAAACCGACGTTCATTATCTCAAGTTCAAGAAAAAAGAGACAGCAGAAGGGAAAAGGGAGAGAAAACAAAACGTAAGGAGACAAAATTACAAGAGATCTAGATAGCCAAACAATTTGCTATATCTAAAAATTGTAAAACTCTACTGGTCTGAAAAGTATCGCCACCATCAACATTATTTCCCTTCCCCTTGCCTCCCTTCTTCCATGACCTAGGATGAATACGCTATACCCTTCTGCCTGGTTTCCTTGTTTGCTCGTAGTGCATTGGTCGTAGTCTATGGTGTCCGTCAAGCATTATGGTGCCCATAGAGGAGTTATGAGCTTCAATACTACTATGAGTAGGGTGGCTGAGTCCTTGACCTAACTTGAACAAATGCAATACGGAGCACCTTCCCCATTCTCCTTCTCTTCTTCTCTTAGAACTCTAGCCTAGTCCACTCCCCCTTGTATCGGGCATGAAAAGCCACTTGAATCCCAGAAGTAGATCCTAATAGCCATGAGTTTAGGTCCAACCCCCGTATGCATTCCACTCAGGACTTCGCATCTCATATGCGTCACCAGAACACCTAACCCTAATAGGTAGGTCTATTGGCTGGACCCCATGCTCCAGGCGGGTTAGGCTTGTTCATTGCATCCTCTTTTTTTTTTTTTTTTTTTTTTTTTTAAAAACCATCTTAATTCAATAGCTTAAACTGTTAAGTGAGATTCCAAAATATGATTTATATTATTTTCTAACACACCCCATCAAGTAAAAATTCTTTGGGCTTGAAACTTGCACAGGCTCACATTACCTTGTACTTAATTTTTATTAAATAAATAGGGATGGTGAGATTCGAACTCGTGACTGCTTGGTCTTCAAGGCTCTGATACTATGTTAAATAATCATCTCAACTCAATAGCTTAAATTATTAGGTAAGGTCCAGGATATAATTTATATTATTCTCTAATATTTTTATCATCCCATCTGAAATAAAAAAATGGTCAGGCACTACTACTTGCAGTAATTTAATACACACTCATTTGTAAAATTCTTAATCTGTTGGATACAAAAAAAAAAAGGAAAAAAAAAGAAAAAAAACGAAAAAGAGCTTGCAACAACCAGTTCAAACTTGGGTAATTTCTATGAATTATAGATCCATCTTTAACCATAATTTCAATAAGGACAACAAAGCCAAACAATTGCAAATTAAAGGCAATCAATTGTTAAAGCATCTAATTCATTTGAAGAATGGAGAGGTACGTGGAGGAAGACAATTATTTTTATCCATCACATTATTTCACTATATCAACCTTATTACTTGTATGCCTTCAGAGAAAGATTTCAAAGTAATTGAAAGCTAATTCATGCATAATTTTTAAAAACATTAAATCTTTTAACTATTTATGAACTTATTTAAGTAACACCTTTCGTCTTTCTATACAAATAAAATTATCAATTTACCATTCTAAAAAAAAACCACCGCTGAAGAGATATTTAATGTATGCCTACGTACATTTAACTATTCACTGGAATAATAAAATTATCATTTTACTCTATTAAAAAAAATTCATAGCGTTGATGCTACGGGTATTTCAATCTTTTCATAAAGTACATTGATCATTACCAGATTGATAAGTGATGAAATTATTTTTTTAATTTTTAAGTATAATGGAATGACTCAATTACTTTTAAAAATAAAATTCTTAATATTGGCATCTAAAGGCTTTTTAGTCATTGCACTTTTTCAGCACAGTAAAATGATTTAATTACTCTTTAAAGAAAATTTTTTAAAATTTGCATCTAAGAGCTTTTTAATTTTTTCAACCATTTTTTTTATTATTATCAAGCTGATTGAGAGTAATTTGGTCTTTTAATAAATATAAAATATTATTAAAATGAAAAAGTGGTCGGCGTGTGTGTGATGCCTCCAAGTGGCCAAAAATACCCTTCTATTATGTCGTTGGAATCTTCGAGGCATCATCTTCTTGTTAGGCGGCGCGTGGCAGTGGAGGGATGGATTGTCACCAGCATGACTTTTTTTTTTCTTCCTCTTTTCTCTTTCCTCCCTTTGAAAATTGCACTGACCATTCAAAATTTTAGAGCTGTTCTCTTAGTTACTGATTTTTCAACTTCGATCTTTATTTTTTGATTTCTAATTTTTATTCTAGGACTTTTTGTAAAAAAAATATTTTTTTTAAATTTGATCATTCAATCCCAATTTGTGATATATTACTTTTTCCAATTTGGTCATTCTTTTGATTTTTAATTCTTTTCTTGACCCATTTGTATATTTTTTTTATTTGTTTTCAGTTTCATCCTTCAACCCAAATTTATGACATATTTTTTTTTTTAATTTGATCCTCATTATTTTGATTTTTTTGTCCTTTTGTTAAAGTGATTTTCTTTTCAATTTCACCATTCAATTGAAAATTCATAGTTGTCCTTTAATTAATTTTTTATTTTAATTTTGATTTCCATTCTTTTAATTGGTATTTTTGGTATGAGATCCTTTTGTATAATTGAATTTCTTTTATCAACTTCATCCTTCAATATTTGATTGGTTTGGGATTTGATTTTGTGGTTTTTCTATGTGTTGTGCTTCCAGTCTAATGATTTGGATCATATGTTTAAAAGTTAACATGGGTTGACATCTTTTTTTCCCCACTTATTTTCTTTTTTAATTTCATTGCTCGTCATTGATTTTTTTTTTTATAAAAATAGGCTTTGCATTTTCTTTGATTTATTTTCCATTGGGTTATCCCTGTAATATCCTAATAATTTAAAGCTGAAATTGATGGTAATTGTTCTTTTGTATGCCATCACGTTGTTGATGATTCTTATAACAATATTTAGGAGTTTAACAAGATAGGATTCATTCATTGGTATGGTACATTAACCATATGATTTCATAATATAACATCACAATAAAAGGAATACCCGTATATATGTCCATAACATTTTATTTACACGTTCATACTTCCATATCCGTGTTCTATTACAGTTATCGGCATAAGTCTTTACAAAAGTATCGAATGATCATTTCATGACTAGTACATTTGTTACACAAAATCCATAATATCTAAAGCATGAGACTACACAGATTATATAAAAATATGTGGACTCGTGGAATGGAATTCCCACGCACCTTGTTGGTGTGATGTCCTTGTTAGATAAAGATAAATACATGCATTATGAACAATTTATAACATAGAAATAAATAACTAAGGAAATATTAATATTACTTTTCATTCATAGCCTAAAAGAGTATAATTCTTTCATTACTCTTTATAGACGTAATACAACCCTATTCTTTCATCAATTACTGAAGCTCATTATAATATTCAAACTCGGTCATCCGTCTCGGATGTTATTAACCAAAATTAATAATCAAACTTAACCCGATCATCACTCTAGGATGCCATTAGCTGAAGCTAATCATAATGCTCTTTCCAACCATCCTTCTAGGACGCCATTAGCCAGAGCTATTCATCAAACACAACCCAACCATCTTTCTAGGATGCCATTAGCTGAAGCTAATCATCGAACATAACTCGACCATCCTTCTAGGAAGCCATTAGCTGAAGCTAATTATCAACACAACCCCGTCATCTTTTTAGAAAGCCATTAGCCAAAGCTAATCATAATACTCATTCAACATTTCATAATAGTTCAGTATTCATCACAACACAATAATAGATCTTTCATAATGAATTCACTTTGGAGAATTAACATTATGCTAGAAGGGGGTGGAAGCCACCTACCTGCTCCTCCTATGGAATGCCCTCGTTCGGTCAAAGGTCTGATCCCGGTTGTACCACCTGACATATCAAATGATCATAATTAGCACACTTGTATCAAACAACCATATAACCATTGTCATACATATATCAAGAATACACATGTTCACATTCAAGTGTTCCACACATTATACAAACATAGAATGAACATTATCATATCAAGACACTTCTCTTTATTTTAAACACTACCACTCACGAACGTTTTAGCATTTAATTCTTGAGTTTCATAGTGAATTAAATCAGACCGACGATGAAATCATCACAAGCATTAAATCATTTCTGATATGGAATTCATCAACAAACTAAGCTGCTACTGTCGCAGAAAGTCGTCAGCGAAAACTAGGTCGCTGGTAACACATAAATCATAAGCAAAAATTTGGTTGTTGATGACACATAAATTGTCAGCGAAAGTTAGGTCGCTGGTGATGCAGAATCGTAAGCAAAACTAGTTTACGACTGACGCATGAGACTCAAAATTCGTCAGCAACAATTGGGTCGTTGGCAACACAGAATTGTCAGTGAAATAGTTTACGATTGACACATGGGACTTATAATTCATCAGCGATAACTGAATCGCTTGTAACATAGAATCGTTAGCAAAACTAGTTTACGATTGATGCATGGGACTCAGAATTCGTCAGCGACAACTAGGTCGACTTAATACTATCTTTTTGTTGGGATTTACATTCTCTCCTCTTAATATAAATTTCATCGTCAAAATTAAAGGGACTCGTATTTTATAATTGACTGTTTGAATAGTTCGAGATACTTCTTTCTCATTTCATACTCCCTTTCCCAAGTTTCATCTTCTATTTGAGCACTCCGCCATAAGACTCTGATGATGAAGATCTTCTTATTCTGTAGCTCTTTCACTCCCTAATCTAGAATCCTTGTGGGCCTAACTTCAAGCATTAAGTCTTCTTTGACTTCTACCGGAACTTGGGGTAGAGCTCGAGTGAGATCCACGTCGGCCTTTCATAGCAAAGAGACATGGAACACATCATGGACCTTGGTTAACTGCAGGGCCAAGTCTACTGGCCCAATTCACTGCAAGATTTTAAAGGGTTCGATGTAGTGAGGAGCTAGCTTTCCTTTCAATATGAACCTCAATATGTTTTTCCACGGGGCTACCTTCAGGAATACTTGGTCTCCTACACCGAACTTGAGGGGTCTCCTCCTTACATCAGCAAACTTCTTCTGTCTGTCCCGTGTGGCTTTTATTCAATCTTTGATGGTTCTCACTTTCCCTGTAGTGACCTGAACTAATTCCTCGCCATACAACTTTTTATCTTTGATTTCTTCCTAACATAAAGGAGTCCTGCACCTCCTACCATACAAGGCTTCGTATAGGGCCATCCCTATTGTGGCTTGGTGACTATTGTTGTATATGAACTCCACTAGTGCTATATGCACTTCCTAGTTTCCTCCAAACTCTAAGACACACGCCCTTAATAGGTCTTCCAAAACTTAGTTTACTCTTTCCGATTGACCATCGGTCTGGAGGTGAAACGCAGTGTTCATATCCAATTTTGTCCTCAAGGCATGTTGTATGCTCAGCTAAAGTCGGTAGGTGAACTTAGGGTCTAGATATGAGACAATGGATACCGAATCCTATGAAGCCGCACTACCTTATTTATGTAAATCTTGGCAAGCTTGTTCACTGAGTTGGTCATCTTTATTGGCAGGAATAACACAGATTTCATCAAACGGTCTACGATGACCCATATTGCATCATTCCTTTTCTTTCCTTTGGGAAATCCCGACACAAAATCTATGGTGATCATCTCCCACTTCCATTCTGGGATTTGTAGTGGTTGTAATAGTGATGCTGGCCTTTGATGTTCTACCTTAACTTGTTGACATATACCATACTTTAACATATATTCAGCTACTTCTCTCTTCATGTTAGGCCATTAGTAGTGATGTTTTAGGTCTCGATACATCTTGATGCTGCTAGGATGCATGGTGAATTTGGACTCGTGTGCTTCTCGCAAAACCATCTGTTTAACCATCTCGTCATCAGGCACATACAAACGTTGTCCCATCATCAATGTTCCATCATCTGCTACTTGAAATGGTGTTTCTATCCCGGCCTTCATTTTTTTTCCTAATCTTGGACCCCTCAATATCATTGGATTGGGCTTGCAGTATTTGTTCCCAATACGTTGGCCACACTATCAGCTGAGCTAATAGTTCTCCTCCTGAGTTAATACCCAATTCTGCACCTATCTCTTTCAATTCCGCTAGCTATTGTTCCTCCCATAATGTTGGCTTACTCAGAGTTGCTTTATTTTTGTGTCTGAGGGCATTGGCCACTACGTTTGCCTTTCCAGGATGGTATTTTATGGTGCAGTCATAGTTTTTAATTAGTTCTATCCACCTTATTTGCCGCATATTCAACTTCTTTTGCGTCATCAAATACTTTAAACTTTTATGATTTATAAAAATTTAGGTTTAAGACCCGTACAGGTAGTGTCTCCATATTCTCAAGGTGAATACCACAACAGCTAACTCTAGGTTGTGCACAAGATAATTCTCTTCATGAGTCTTCAATTATCTCGAAGCATAGGCGATCACCTTTCCATATTGCATTAAGACGCACCCAACCCTTTCCTCGAGGCATCATTATAAACCACAAAACTTTCGGTTCCTGAGGGAAGTGTTAACATTGAGGCGGTGGTGAGCCTCCCCTTTAACTCTTGGAAGCTTTCCTCACATTCCTTCGACCACCCATTTTTTATCTTTCTTAGTTAACTGTGTCAAAGGGGTTGCAATCAGGGAAAACCCTTTAATGAATCTTTTGTAGTATCTTGCACTGAAGTCGATCTCTCCCACTTCAAGACTGCTTTGATCTTCTAGGGGTCTACCAATACACCTTTGGTAGAAATGACATGCCCTAGATATGTTATCATTTCCAGCTAGAACTCATATTTACTTAGCTTCATATATAACTGGTGATTCCTTAGGGTCTGCAAGACTTGTTTTAAATGTTTTTCATGTTCCTCAAATGAGTTTAAGTAAACCAGTATGTCATTAATAAATACTACCATAAATTTATCAAGGTACGATTGGAAGACCCGGTTCATTAAGTCCATGAAAAGGGACGAAGCATTAGTCAACCCAAATGGTAATACCAAAAACTCTTAGTGCCCGTAATGAGTTCAAAATACGGTCTTTGGAACATCCGATTCCTTAATCTTTATTTGATAGTATCCTGACCTCAAATCTATCTATAAGAATACTCTGCTCCCTTCAATTGGTCAAATAGGTCATCTATCCATGATAAAGAGTACTTATTTTTCATTGTTATCTTGTTTAACTAACGATAGTCAATATAAAGTCTATAAGTTCCATCTTTCTTTTTCACAAATAGGATTGGTGCCCCCCCATGGTGAATTACTAGGCCGTATAAATCCCTTGTCTAGTAATTCCTGCGGTTGAGTCTTTAACTCATTCAATTTTGCCAGAGCCATTCGATATGGCGATTGGGCTATGGGTGGTACCTTTGAAAAAGTATTTATGGACACTTCTACCTTTCATTTTAGGGGTAGTCCCGACAGTTCTTTTAGAAACACATCAGGAAATTCCTTTACTACATGGATATTCTTCAACCGCGGACTTTTTCCATTAGAGTTTAAGATGTATGCGAGGTATCCCATACATCCTTTTCTCAGTAGCTTCCTAGTAGTTACAACCAATTCCAAGTTGATTTGGTTGGGAGTCCTCTCTCCTTTATAGAATATCCTCTCACCCCAGGTATTTGGAACATAATGGTTTTTGTATATCAATTTATCTTATTTAGACTATGAGTCCCGGATTTGCATAAGACAAGGGCACCCTTGTTGGAACGGTCGAGAGGTGTGCCTATGTTCTTTCTTGTTGTCCCACCACCGCTAGGGGTATCTCTTCCATCTGATTTGGTACCCGTTCTTCTTCAGCTTCCGCAGTTCTTCGCTGCAAGGGTTCAAATGATCTTATTGGAGCATGAGAAAAAAATATTATCTAATGGATCCTCATCTTGCCAGTCTTGGGCATTTTGGCCTCTACTCCTCTCTATGAAGGGTGGCTTAGTTTGTGTCCCCGATTGAGTGCGCACCATCCTGAAATAGATCACAACAACATTATTATCATCAATCCTTAGGATCCAAACTAGGTGCTCTAATACCAACTGTAATATCCCAAAAATTCAAAGCTGAAATTGATGGTAATTTTTTTTATGCCATCACGTTATTAATGATTCTCATAACAGTATTTCAGAGTTTAACAAGATAGGATTCATTCACTGGCATAGTACATTAACCATATGATTTCATAATATAACATCACAATAAAGAGACTACTATATATATATATATATCCATAACATTTTATTTACACGTTCATACATCCATATCCGTGTTCTATTGTAGTTATCAGTACAAGTGTTTTCAAAAGTGTTGAAGGATCATTTCATGACTAGTATATTTTTACATAAAATCCATAATATCTAAAGCATGAGATTACATAGAATATATCAAAACACGTGGACTCGTGAAACGGAATTCCTACGAACCTTATTGGTTGATGTCCCTATTACAATACAAAGATAAATACAAGCATTATGAACAATTTATAACATAAAGATAAATAACTAAAGAAATATTAATATTACTTTTTATTTATAGCCTAAAAGAGTATAATCCTTTCATTACTCCTTATAGACGTAATACGACCCTTATTCTTTCATCAACTACTAAAGCTAATTATAATATTCAGACTCGATCATCCATTTCGGATGTCATTAACCAAAACTAATCATCAAACTTAACCCGGTCATCACTCTAGGATGCATTACCCGAAACTAATCGTAATGCTCTTTCCAGCCATCCTTCTAGGACGCCATTAGCTGAAGCTTTTCATCAAACACAACCCGACCAACCCTCTAGGATATCATTAGCTGAAAGTAATCATCAACACAACCCGATTATCCTTTTAGGATGCCATTAGTCGAAGCTAATCATAATACTCATTCAACATTCCATAATAATTTAGTATTCATCACAACACAATAATATATCTTTTGTAATGAATTCACTTTGGAGAATTAACGTTATGCTAGAAAGGAGTGGAAGCCACCTACCTGTTTCTCCTATTGAGTGCCCTTGTCCGGTCGAATGTCTAATCTCGGTTGTACCACCTGACATATCAAATGATCATAATTAGCACACTCGCATCAAGCAACCACATAACCATCATTATACATATCCCAATAATACACATGTTCACATTCAAGTGTTCCACACAGTATACAAACACACAATGAACATCATCATTTGAAGACACTTCTCTTTATTTTAAACGCAGGCACTCACGTATGTCTTAGCGTTTAATTCTTGAGTTTCGTAGTGCATTAAATTGAACCGACTATGAAATCATCACAAGCATTAAATCATTTCTGATATGGAATTTGTCAATGAATTAAGCTGCTGTAGCAAAAAGTTGTTAGCGAAAACCAGGTCGCTGGTGACACATAAATCATCAGTGGAAACTGGATCGCTGATGACACATAAATTATCAGCAGAAGCTCGGTCGTTGGTGACGCAGAATCGTCAGCGAAATTGGTTCATGGCTGACCATGAAACTCAGCATTCGTCAGTGACAATTGGGTCGCTTGTAACACAAAATCGTCATTGATACTGGTTTACAACTAACACATGAGACTCAGAATTTGTCAGCGATGACTAGGTCGTTGGTAATGCAGAATTGTCAGCGAAATTGGTTTATGGCTGATGCATGGAACTCAAAATTCATTAGCGGCAACTAGGTCACTAGTAACACATAATCGTCAGCGAAATTGGTTTACGACTAGCGCATGGGACTCAAAATTCATCAACAATGACAGGGTTGCTGGTAACACAAAATCATCAATGAAAACTGGTTTACAGATGACGCATGGAACTTAGAATTCATCAGCGATGATTGGGTCATTGGTAATACTGAATCGTTAGTGAAACTGGTTTACAATTGACATATGGGACTCATAATTTATCAACAAAAACTGAGTCATTGCAGACCCAGAATTCATCAACGTAACTAAATTCCACAGCTAACGCATAGAATCGTCAACAAATACAATCTACCATTGACTAAAAAATTATCAACGAGAACTGAGTTGCTGCCGACCCAGAATTCATCAACGAATCTATGTCGCTGTTGATTCAAAAATTGACAGCGACGATTGAGTCTTTTTTGGTTTCACTCTTTCCCTCAGTTAAACATAAGGTTTACATTAAGCTTTCCCTCTTTATAACATACTTCAACCTAGTTGGACATAGACTGTTAACAAATCACATCTAATCTATCATAAGATTCTTTAGCAATACACAACCAAGTTTCAACATGTATGTCCTATAAAGGTTCTTTTAACCATCACTTTAAGACTGAAACCTAATATTGCCACAACCATGCTTTCTATGTTTTCAATTCTATCATACCAAGTTCATCAACACAAACTAATAGTCAATTCACATTACACTAGGCTTCGATTTTTATCCTATGTCTTGTACCTTTAAAGGTGTTCATCATGCAAGGTTTCCTTCATGGTTTCTCTCTATTTCCTTTGGCCAGACATTGTTGTCTATTCTTCCCAAATTTAAACATGCAATTCATCATTTTTATCACGAGTACATTCACAACCCCATGCTACAATTACACCTTCATTCACCTGGTTTATCCATGCAAATTCATTAATCACGTAACAAAATCAAAGCATTAGCAAAGTATGGTTTCTTTTTCAGCTCCAGCATGCCTTTAAAGGCCTAACAACATCACAATTCTGCACATACCATTACTCCATTTCACTTTCACACAAGTTCTTCTATCATACATGCAAAATCAAGATATTAATGTAAGTATGCTTTCTGTTTTGGTTCAAGTATATTCCTAGGAGTTTAACAAGATTATCATTTATGCATCATTTCATTTCATAATTTGCTCATTTCTTCACTTGGTCGGCCCTTCCCTAGATTCATATATTCAAAATCATTCATGTTTCCTTTGTAAAAGGGTTTGCACATGTGTGCTTTCATCCTTTATTTTACTTAGATCTTTCCATTTAGTTATAAGTTCATGAGTTAAGGAAGTTCATGAGTTAAGGTGCAAGAACATTACTCTTCTATTTTAGAGTTTTCCCTTATTTTCTTTGCCTTAACCGTGAGGTAACACTCAGTAAAAAATAAAATAAAAATGATATTAGTCCTACCTCACGTTTTAACAATCTTAGTGAAGGTTTTGGTGGTTTGTTCTTCTTCTCCCTTTCAATTTTCTTCCTCTCTTCTTTATGTCTGTTCCAATCGGTTCTCTAGGCTCTTCCTTCTTCTATGTTTTTGGTTTTCTCTTCTTTTTGTAACTCACCTCTCATTCAACACTTAAGGAAGTTGGCATGCAAGCTGGTTGGGTTTAGTTTTCTCCTAGGGAAAGAGTGAGTGCTGCAGTAATGGCTGTTGCCGATTCTAGGGAAAGGTCTAGGCTCTTTCTTCTTCCATGTTTTTGGTTACTTCTCTTTTCCTCTAACTCTCCCTCCTTCTCAAATGTTAAAGGCAGGCATATGCAGCTGGGTTGTTAGGGAAAGAGAGAGAGGTTGTTCCAGCCAGCTGCAGTCGGTTTTGGGGGAGAGGAAAGGTCACCTCTTTTCCTCTCCTGTCTTAATTGAGATGAGGGTGTTTAGGTGCTGGTCATGGGTGTTCTTGTCCCTCTTTTGGGTTATCTTAGGGCTGGATTCCACCCCATAATTTTCACCTAGGATAGGCCGGCTTTCCTCCCTCATTTTCCACCTACAGCACTTCGGTTTGTTTCCTTTAGTTCATTCCTAGCATAGGCCGACTTAATATTATCTTTTTGTTAGGTTTTACAATCCTAGTCTCATGACCCGAGTAACGAGTTTGACAAGTTAATCCGGGTTGAATCATCCCATATTACCCAGGTTACATATTTGTCATGCTAACTCAGGTTGGATTGGGCCAGTAATTTTTGTCCATTTTTATTCAATTCCATCATTTCATATTTAATTGACTGAAAATTGAACTATATTGTTTTTCTTCTGTTGAAAAAAAAGCTTTTTTTTCTTCAAAGTTATTGTATTTTTTTTTAACAAATTTTGATCCACTTACTATTGTTGCCTATTTTCTTATCATCTAATTAAAATAAAATGAATTTATTTGATCTAGTTCGATTTATAATCTGAGTCGTAGATTTTTGTTTAAAATATTTATGACATCTAAACATTATTTTTTTAAGAAAAGAATAATGCCATGTCTAGTGCTTTAATCTTAAAGTGTTGGTTGAGTTAAAGTAATTATTTTTGTGTGGGTAGACACACAAGACAATTACTCTAAATTTTATAATTTATTGATATGAAATAATTATAAATTTCTTATTCTCAACTTGAATGATTAGCTTATGGCTTGATCGAAAGTCTTTAACTAATTTTGTATCCATAAATAGATTTAATATCCCATTTAATCTCTAAATAGAAAAACACAAATGGTGTTTGTGGCTTTAGGCAACAAGGGCAAGCTCTAATTAAAGGAGGTTACCTTCTCACTTTCAGCAGTGAATTTGTTTGATCACATAGTCTCACTGACTCTTGTTTAAATCACTTTCCTATAATTTAATTGATAGACGATCTTCATATATATCCTCCGATCAGTCTCTAATGTTATTCTAATCATAATCAATCACTTTATTAAATAGAGCAACAGATCTCCAAAAAGGGCTGTCAATGGGGCATTCTATATGCAGAGGTTGAATAGACAAGCAGTAAGGCAACCAAAGAGAGCTAGCGGTGGGGACTCGGAAAATGTGTTTTTAACCGATTGTTTGAGTTTTATTTGTATCTCTGAGTATACTGGATTACGTTGTAATAATTTTTTATATAATTTAATTTGTAAATCAGATAGAAGGTTTCAAAGTTTAAGATCGAATTTAATAATAATATTAAATAATTTATCACGACCTGAAATTCAAAAAGATTTTAATTCAAGCTGAACGTAACACGCATAAAAGCTCCATAAAAATAACATTTGTTCAATCTATAGAGAAGCGGTCAAAACTTAGCACATAAAACAATCTAACGCCCTGGTCCAAGGGCCCCAAAATCTCAACCTCAATAACAGCTTGACACATGTTAGTCTAAGTAATTTACACATTTTAGCCATCACTCCACGTAGCAGTTTACGTGTCAAGCATTGACCTGGTTTTAATCACTATAAATTAAGGCAACCATGGCTGCTGTTTAATACCAAAAGTTGTGTGTTTTTAATCTTTCAAGTGTTTTAGCTTTCAATTCATTTGTGTTCTCTCAAATCTTTCAAAGAAATCAATAACCAAAAATGGCTGACAACACCCAGAAGATGAGCTACCAAGCTGGTGAGGCCAAAGGCCAAGCTCAGGTTAGCTTATGGATTTCTTTCTCGATTTTGCTTTTGTTTTTATATATAAATTAATGTGTAATGCTCTCTAACATATCGATTTTGTTTGTTTCAGGAGAAGGCCAGTAACTTGATGGACAGAGCTGACAATGCTGCTCAATCTGCAAAGGAATCAGTGCAAGAGGTTCACATATTTCTTTCTCTATATTTTTTTAGAGAATTCATTCTCACCACAATGGCACAATGGATTGTGCATAAGATTTAAGAATGACAATAAACCAAAAACAAAAAGGAAAAAAAGAGTGTTGAGTAAAATTCGCAACACTCTAAGTGTTAATAATTAGTTGCATATTTTGGCACCGATATTCTTAGCGAGTGAGTTTGCAGTAGTGTTTTTTATTTTATTTTAATTTTGATAGTTTCTTCTTTGTGTAGGCTGGTCAGCAGGTGAGGGCTAAGACACAGGAAGCTGTTGAAGGAGTAAAGAATGCAACTGGCATGAACAAGTGAAGCTGGATCGATGGAGTCCAATGATCTCTGCTGCATGAAATTTAGAAATTCAATGCAATATTCATCTATTCAGCACGTTGTTTTTTGTTTTTGTTTTTTTGTTTCTGTCTTTCCTTTTGTATAAAGGAGAGAGGTCTCTGATCTGCAGTTCTCTCGTAAGTTTGTAGGCACATGCATGTTTTGCCCTAATTAGAAAAATTTTACTTTCAGTTCAGTACATGTTCAAATTTTTCCAGCTTAGTGCTTCATCAATTGGCCCTATATGTGTCCAAATGGCCTAAAATGCCAATTCCCTTCTTAAATATATTTGATAACAACAAATATTATGCCTTCCCAAATCAATCGATAGATTTATTGATAAATTTAACATATTATTAAAAAAAAATTATATATAATAATATCGGTGTTTTTATTTATCCGTCGGTATATCTATCAGTAAATATAAAATACATCACCAACAAAATATCATCTATAATTCTGTTAGTGTGTTAATATTAGTAAATGTTAGTGTGTTAATATTAGTAAAATAGTCTTGTTCCATTAATAACATTAATAACCCCATCAGTAATAGTGACATTTATGGTAATTCTTTTCTGATCTCTAGAATATATAAACAAAGTAGACTGGTCTCTAGTATCCATTTCAGGCTCTTTGTGGCAACACCAGCTTACGAAAGAAAAGAATAGGTTGGATTATTAGGGATTTTGGCGTAGAAAATCAAGACCAGTATAGCATACACCATGTCTTATCTGCATGAAACTTTTGTTTTAAGTTTATCACGCCTTGATAGTATCTTTTGCACATAGAGGTTAAATCCATCGACAACCGACTCTGTAATACTAAGATTAACCAAGGCACCCTATTTTGTTACTCGGTTAAATCGTCTGCAGGTACATAAAGTGCTTGAAAAAAAGTTATAATTAAGGGATTTTTATTACATATTTCAAAATTAAAAGATTCATGAAAATTCTGCCC
>Ga0325402_1003157_pt1 | contig 14759 bp, 10 predicted proteins | sample PopdelMetagenome_22_FD_207212 | JGI IMG/M metagenome (GOLD analysis project Ga0325402, IMG submission 207212) | Populus deltoides microbial communities from Bellville, Georgia, United States - Xylem-PdKOR-R3 | ecosystem: Host-associated > Plants > Phyllosphere > Stem > Wood/Secondary xylem... | reverse complement strand
AATTTATGTTTTAAATGTTAATTTATATATAGAATTAAATTTAATTAGTTTATCTTAATTTTAGGATATTATTGTTTACATGTCATTGTTATTGCTTGTTATTACATTTTTATATTTATGTGTACACATTAATTTCTATTTTGAGGTCCATTAGATTCGATCATGTTAGGAATGATATTAATTTAGTTACCTTTTTCTTTTGACCATGTAATTATTTATAAATTAAGAGTCTTGTCTCCTAAAACTTGAAATGTAATATTAATCCATAAATTTGAATGTATGACTTTAATCTAATGTTTGTAACTTTAAGTATCAATTTAACAATGAATGTTCATAGTTGAAATTGATTCTTTTACTTGAATATCATTATATGATGTTATTGAATAAAATGTTGTGTTGATGATGATGAGTTGGGTTGAGATCCAGGATGATTAGATCAGGATGTGAAATAAAATTGGAAGTGTAATATGATTTTATCGATAACTTAGGACCCCCCAGTATAGGGGAGACTCTGTTGAATTTGTTTTTTAAAATAATCGAAGTTAATTATGTAATTATTCGTATAAATTTGTGTAGATGCGTAGAATGAAATCTACAGCACGTCGTCAGAAGACAGTTGCAGCTAGTTCTTCTAGTAGCGAGGAGGATGTATCCTTAGGTGCTGATCACGACGAGGAATCTACGCCAACTTGTGATGCTGCCTCTTCTAGCGCGGTTTCAAAGCGCAGAAGCGGTGTGCCTTCACAGCGGGGTCAATTCACCCGCAAGTACCAGGCACAGTGGAAGGATGACCTCTCAATGTAAGTTTGTTTAGGTTTTAGTTTTTTGGCTTTATATACTTATAACATAATTTATGAACTAATTAATATTACTACTTTTATTTAATTTCAGGTTCACAAACATTGAGGCTGCAAGGACTATAATATTGGCATTTAAATCGTCGATGAAAATTCCATTGTTTTAATGGAGCCAGGTTTCCAGACATCCTGAGTGGAAACCTAATATCGATGCATGGTTTAAGCGATTTCAAGTCAGTGTTAATTTTTAATTTCCAGCTTATTTTTAATAAATGATTTTTATAATTTTATATATTGTACTATTTTTATTTTATATGAATTATTTATATACACAGAACAAATTTGAGTGGGATAGGGCGGACAACAATGTTGTGAGGAGGGTATGGGAGAATTACGCGGCAACTAGGTAACATCAAAAATAATATTTATTTTTATTTTATAATTTTATGTTTTAAGTTCTAATTTGTTACTATGGAAGTAGGTTGCGTGATTTTTGGTATGACACCCAAAAAAATCAAAAAGACGTGCGAGGGATAACGGTCTTGAAGGATGGAATGAGGTGGCGGTTTGGCAGGAATTCAAACCGCCATTCATCTCGGGAGAAATATGGACGGCATATATTGAGCACGTGACTTCAGAGCGGTTCTCACGGCGCCGATAACCAGAACCGGCAAATTCATGGTTCGATGACCACGCACACTAGCAGATCTGTCCCATTCAGCGCACATGCAAAGCGGATGGTAACATTAATTTTAATGAAATATATTGTTAATTAATTTGTCGTTCCTTATAATATATTTAACTTTCAACCTATTTTTTCCTTACAGGCTGCGTCTCTTGGACGTGAGCTGAGTCCAATGGAGCTGTTTGTAAAGACGCATGTGCGGAGTCAAGACCGCCAAAAGGGGGTGCAGCAGTTCGTGGACAACAGTGCTCAGCACTTCGTGGTATGTTCGTTCATTCATTTTATTTTGTAAGTTATTATTTTCTTGAATTACATCTTGAATTGCATTTGATGATTTTTTTACCGACAGAATTTTCAGGAGACCTATAATAGCCGGCTGAGGGAGAGATATGGGGGCAATCCGTCGACCCATCCAGATTTGTGGATGGAGGTGGGATCATCTAGTGGACCCGATAAAAATCGGTTTTACGGGCTCTCCAACACTATAGCTGAAAACTTGCGTTCAGCTCGTAGTGTCTCAACCGTTGGAAGCTCTCCATCGGTATCGAACATCCAGTCTGAGGAGTTCATTGCATTGAAACAATAATATCAACAACTCTCAACGAATTATGATGAGCTCCGTCAAATAGTCATGGAGATGAGATCAAAGATGGGTGACGATACTTGTGCAGCTCCTTTTTGGCCTTAAGGTCCCGGGAACAACCAGCCTCCTCCTCCTCCTCCTCCTCCTCCTCCTCCAGCTCCGCCGCTATTCTAGTTTAATTTTGTTTTTTAAACACATTAAATTTGTAATTAATATTATTTAACATTACTTTTATATTTTTAACGTTGAATCCAATTTTATTTGTTTATTAAGGTTTTTTACTATTAATAAATTTTTTTACATATATATTTTAAACACATACCGACGGCATCCGTCGGTATTTCACAGAGAGTTGCCAAACAATTACCAGCCATGCCATAATTACCGACAGATATATTCCGTCGGTGATTACATACAAATGGATTTACCGATGGATATTTCACAGAGGATTGGCAAACAATTACTACCGATGCCATAATTATCGACAGATAGGCCGTCGGTAATTACCGTTGAATTCCAGACGGATTTATTTCGTCGGTAATATTCCCGCGGGAAACTTTTTTTTTGGCGCGCGCGTATCCGTCTGTAAGACCGTTGGTGTTCTGTCGGTAGGTGTTTTTTTATTTGCGATAGAATTAGCAACGGAAAGGGGAGTTACCGACGGACGTGTTTCGTCAGTAATTATTTCACCAACGGAGTGCATTCCTGTCACCGACAGAATTAGTCCGTCGGTAAAAATATTTTATGGTGTAGTGAGTCTTCATTTTTTTATGAGCTTTTTGCCTTTTTAGCTCCCCATAATTGCTCAATTAGTTTCAGGTAGCTAGCCTCACATTTATATCTGTTCTTCTCACGATTATTTCTTACATTTATATAGTCTAATATGTTGAAATTGGTTTCTATTTAGATTTTATACGAAGTAAAATAATAATAAAAAAATAATTTATGATAAGAACACCCTTTCCTAGTAATGAAACTCAAATTTACGATCAAATGAATATTTTTCTTACCATTTGAATCTAAAAGCCTGTTCAAGGTTGCGGTTGAACTGTTATTTCACTATTTTTTTGATATTTTTTCTTGAAATTATAAAAGTCTCAACACTAGTTGCAAGCATTAAACACACAAGATAATCTTGAACTTGGTATGTATCTGCTGTAGTCTCTTGGCATACATCAAGTTTTGGCATTTGTACTCAATAAATCTCTTGTGAGATACCAACAGTTTCATCATTAATAGTGCACGCTCAGCAGAATTCAAGAAAGAGCAGAGTTTAGTAATCAAATGTGTGGAAAAAACACCAGATAACAATGTTTGAAACTACATTTCTTTTAATTGATAAAGGTATATATGTATAATACAAGAAGGCAATGAAATACAGGGAAATAGGAAGCGAAAATATATAAATGAATGAAAAACACCAGAAGCAAACAGCACAACTCCTCACACTTTCTTCACAGGGACCAAAAGATATGAACTTTTGACAGAAAGCTTACTAATCAAACTCAGAATGAGCAATAGCATGGTCTAGTTTCCAGGTGGTGGGGAGAGGAACGGGATAGAAGGGATTGCTGTTGGGATAGGGATAGTGGGCATTGAGGGCATGCTTGGAAGTGGAGGCAAGCTGACCTTGGGGAGAGTACTAGGCATTGTTGGCAGGCTAGGAAGTGGAGGCAGTGTGGGTTTAGGCAGGGAAGGTTGTGCGGTTGGCAATGTGGGCTGTGGTAGTGTTGGTATAGAAGGCATTGGTGGCAATGTTGGTTTAGGCAAATTGGGTACCGCAGGTAAAGGGGGCAATTGCAGAAGCTGACGAGCTGCCTCGCCGCCTGAAATTGATAGAGCAATGAAGAGAGATAAGATAAAACAGCTGAAACTTGCCATCTCGATGCTAAATCTCGAGGCCTGGAAGAGGCTATATGAACTCGCTAGCTAGGATTAAGAGAAGAAAGAACTGTGTGATATTGTTTGTGACAAACCAGGGATGATAATGGGTTTATATACATAGATCGATGTACGTAGGAGAGATCTATTTGTGATCTGTTCCTTATGGTTGGTGTAGTTTAGAAAACAGGAGTCATTTTGAATGTAGTTGTTGTTAGCTCACCTTCTTATCCATCTTCCATTGAAAACAATGCCATGTCTTCCTTTTCTTGTTGTGACACGTTATGTTTTCTTCTTTCCATTTTTCCCTTGAACTGGGTTGTTCAGGACTGAAACTTCTATTTGCTGACCAATCACAAAATAAAATATTTTGTTTGGTCATCGATCTAGTTCTGAATTCAAATTACTTCTATATAATTTTAATAACATCTTCTGCTCTCACTAAAATCCCTACGTTAACACCAACCTTATTCCCTTTTATGTTGCATAAGGTCATGGACAGCTGTTCACTTGTGTATGCAAGTGTTGTTAGTCCATCATCTTCAGGTCACAATTTGACATGAAAAGGACTTGCCCACGTGATTACAGGAAAGTGCCTAAAGAATTTCAACATTTTTCTGCATTTGGAAACATGATAGATTCCTTGGCTCAGTTTTTATCCTTAAAGTGATAATTTGCTTGAAGGCTAATGGAAAATTGGCTACAGGGTGCAACTTGGCCGTCAAAATCCTTAATTAGAAAGGAAATTACGAGATCTTCAAATAAGGAAACTGTGTATCTAGATAAGACAGCGGAGATCTTCATATTTTGTTCAGCATACTAATTAATGTGTTCAAAGAAATTTTGTTTTCAAATTAAATTAAATTAATTGATTTAAAATAAGCATAAAATGTTTACTTCATGATATTTTTTTTTATTTGATTTTCAGGTCATTGCTCTAATGATGCATGCGGCCTCTTTATTTGTTGTCATGTAGACCATTATAATGGCATTAGAACTGTATTGGTAAACTCTTTCTAGTGGTATGAGTCTCTAACAATATTTTCTTTCTTCTTCTTCCGAATATGATATTGCCAGCTCATTTTTTATCGTTAATTATTGCAAACTTTTCTTTCTTTGCTTTATTTACTGTAGATGCCTTTGTCAAATCTTATTATTAAATTAACTGAGTTTATTGAACTTGGTCAAATCAATGACCCATGTCACATGGTTCCCTGATACAAGTGCGACTCAACATGTTACTCCAGACATTGTCGATATGACACATGCAGAACCTTCTCGTGGTAATAATCAAATGTATGTTGGTGATGGTAAAAGACTTATTATATCTAATACAACTAATAAAATTTTGCATACTCCAAATCGAACCTTTACTCTATCTAATATTCTACATGTTCCACAAATTAAGAAAAGACTCTTATCTGTTCAACAATTTTGTCGTGAAAATTATGTCTTTTTTGATTTCACTCTTTTTTTTTCTATGTCAAGGATCTCCTAACCAAGGCAGTTCTTCTTTCTGATCAGAGTAAAGATGGCCTCTATAGCTTTTCTGTCCACTTATGCTGATGTTTGGCATCGTCGCCTCAGTCATCCCAGCTTTCATGTTCTGAGTCTCTTAGCATCAAATAAAAAGGTTGTATGTACTTCTCGTCATTTAAATTTTAACGTGTTCATTAGGAAAGTCATCTTGTATGTCTTTAGGATCTACGGGTCATAAAACATTTGCTCCTCTTGAACTTGTTTTTAGTGATGTGTGGGGCCATGCTCCTATGTTATCTTCAGTTGATTTTTGTTATTTTGTTGTTTTTGTGGATGCACATAAGAAATTTATCTGGTTTTATCCTCTTATCGTCAAATTTGATGTATTCAATGCATTTCATCAATTTCAAGTTTTCATCGAATGACAATTCTCTCGAAAAATTAAATTTGTTCAAACCGACTAGGGTGGTGAATATGGTAAGTTAAATTCATTCTTTAAAACCATTGGTTTTCATCATCGCCTCATATGCCCACATACACATGAATAAAATGGTATTGTTGAGCGTCGTCATCGTCATATTGTTAAAACTAGTCTTACTCTTCTTGGTCATTGTAAGGCACCTTTAAAATTTCATGAACAAGTGTTTCTGTTTCTCGAGTCTGCCCATCTCCTTACATCTACCAACCATACCCATCCGCCTACCACTGTCACACACCTTCCCTCGCTCACCCTCTTTCTGTCCGCCACACCACCCACATCCTTTAACCCCACTATCCCTTTATCATCATCTGCCTCCATATCTATTGATCATTTTGCAGGTACAAGGTTCACAACGCTGGAGTTGTCTGCGATAGTGTCTCCTCCAGCTGCTGTCTCTTCAGTACAATCATCTAACTCTTTCTCTCGATCCTGATCATCTGTCGTGTCTTCATTAGGTCTGGACCTTTGTGTTGATCTGTCCAGTTATATTCTTCCACGGCAATCGTCCTTTGTTCAGACCCTTGCTCCTTTAGCACAGCTATAACACCCTATAGTGTTGCGTCCCAGACATAACAAGACTGCCAACATCACTTCAGTCGCTACTTCTTCCTCACAGCCTCCAGTCTCATTGGTAATGGAACAGCCCGATCATGTACGATTTGATCAAAGTTAAAAGATCCCAACATAATCTCTTAATTTGAGGGTAAATTTTATATAAAAAAAAATCTACCAAAAATTCAGCAGAGTTTTGTTTATATTTAGGACATCCCAAGTTATCGACTACTATCCATTTACTCAACCAACCCATCATTTCAAGGTCTTATAATTTGAGACCTTATATCAATCATCATAATTCAACACCTCATACAATCCACACGAGTAAGTTCACTATGAACATAGCCCACATATCATATCATAAAATTTAAAAGAAAAATGAATACTAACATGCAATGAAAGCATTACAATATGATAAGTGTTTTTAAATATTTCAAAATGGTTAATTACAAGATAAGTAAAGTACTACATGCTAAGCTGAACTTTTATAAATACATCAAGGTTTACACAAAAGCATATTACATAAACACGTTAATTCCCTTTTGTTTAAGTTAAATATTTACATGAGCTTGACAAGGTAGAGTCTTAAACTAATGATCTCTCTAGATATTTGATGGACCTGTTACATAAATAAACATACCATTATATTGATAAAAGAAATATATATATATATATATATATATATATATATATATATATATATATATGCTTATGTAATGTATATGAATGAAGTATTAATTTCTATCGAATCCGTAAGAATTCTAACAGACAACTTATATTTTGCTTGTAAATCTTTTTAAACCTAATTAACACTCATTTGCATATTCTTAATTGAATACTCTTATTTACTTGCATGAAGCGGGTGACCTTGCAAAGTCTAATCTTGTAATTCTTTTCCCGGCAATCCTCTCACAGATGCCATTAGCCGAAGCTAATCTTGTAATTCATTTCCCGGCAATCCTCTCACGGGTGCTTACCCGGCAATCCTCTCACGGATGCCATTAGCCGAAGCTAATCTTGTAATTCATCTCCCGACAATCCTATCACGGATGCCATTAGTCAAAGCTAATCTTGTAAATACCCTAGACTTTATTTACATTGAACATGATATTTATTGTAATTGCATTCACCAGAAGAATTTTAAATTGTATAAGCGCAAAAAGGAGGGAAAATCATACACCTGATTCGCCTGTCTCGTGACCTCCCTTAACAGAAGATCCAATCTTGGTTGCTCCTCCTGAATCACAAGGAAGTTTTTTGTTATGATTCCTTCAAGCTGATATTATAGAGAATCCATATTCATTTATTACTCATATGTTACTTGCTATGCATGTTCATTTCCTCGTAATAACAAACATACATATATCATTTATATTTTCGAAGTTAGTATCTCAATGTGCAAGTGTTCATATGACTCAATTCTTTTATATTCTTACACATAAATTCACGTGAAAGTCTATTGTTACTGTCTAACTTTGAACTGTTACTGTCTAGACATTGAACTGTTATTGTCCAACTGTTACTGTCTAGACATTGAACTGTTACTATCCAACTATTACTGTCCAACTATTACTGTCCAACCGTTGTTGTCTAGACATTAAACTGTTAATGTCTAACTGTTATTGTCTGAACACTCATCAGATTTTTAATTATATCTAGAGTTCTAGAACTCTATTTTTAGTGAGATTGATCTTGTTGGAAAGCTAAGACATGAGGCTACAAGTTCTCTGAAGGGAGGAGAACCCAGTTTTGCCTCCAAGATAGTCAAATTGCTCATCAACTAATCAGTCATGCTGCCCTAAAGAATCAGTCACAACTCAGTCTCGGTTGGTAACTCATAACTGGAGTTCTACATCTCCAAATTAAGCAAGACCAGTTTCCTTGGTTAGCTAACATCCAAATCTACAATATCTATGAAGAAACCCGATCCTAATTCTCTTATCCTTCTACCTGAAATCTCACCGAAAGTCAGGAGACAAATCTGTCCAGATTCGTCACCCCCTTCCCTTCACACAATACTTTCATAAACTGCATACCACACATGAATTAACTTAATTTTAACAATAAGTACTTTTTTCCCCAATTCATGTCTAAAAAACCTAACCTATAATTCAATATCAAGGCATCAATTCATTATCGAATTTGAAATGAATTTTTAAGATCATGTTTAGAACACCTTACCCGGTACGAATTAAGATTTTGATCTTCAACCAGTTAAAGATTTTCAACTCCCTCCTTTCTTTTCTTCTTGTTCAATTTCTTGTTAATCCCTTGCTCATAAATGTTTATCCCATCTATAAACCCTTAATCTTGGATGGGTTCTTGAAATTTTAGTGTTTCTCTCTTGATTTTGCAAGAATGGGTATAAAACTCTCTATTTTCTCTCCTTATGGTTTCCTGCAGATTTTTGGTGAGGAGAGAGTATTTATACTCTATAATTTCCCTTATTTGCATTTAGGCCTCATTTCCTTTAAGTGTATTATTCTCTTCAATTAAATCCAACCCTCAACATTATCAGGCTTATTATAAAGTCTCGAATTATTTCGCCCGAAAATTATATTCAAAAAATTTCTGAATTCTTGTCTTTTATTTAACCATACACATGAATTTCTTCACTTTTATTTCTCATGTAGTTAGTTTTCAATTTAAGCAACCTTTATTTATTTATTTATTTCTGGGGTTTACAGGTAATGCCTCACTCCACTCTCGAACCTTTTACTTTTAAAGAGGCCGACCGTTTTATATGCTAGCATACTGCCATAAAGTATGAAATTGCAGCTTTACATACCAATGGTACTTGTTCCTTGGTCCCTTTTGATCCCTCCATGAATTTGGTTAACTGCCGATGGGTGTACAAAATAAAGCGTCGAGCTGATGGTGCTATTGACCGCTATAAGGCTCGATTAGTTGTGCGTGGGTTCACTCTACAGGAACGCATTGATTACTCAGAAACCTCAGTCTTATTGTTAAACTGACTACTGTTTGGTTAGTTCTCACTATTGTTATGTCAAAAGGATGGCCGATTCAACAACTTGATGTCCACAATGCCTTCCTCAATGGTTCACTTCGAGAGGTTGTTTACATGGCACAATCTACAGGTTTTGTAGACTTTGCTCTGCCAAATCATGTATGTCCTCTTCACAGGTCTTTATATGGTCTAAAACAAGCCCTTCGGGCTTGGTACACCGCCTGAGTGACTTTCTTCAAACTATTGGTTTTCGGGCTTCCAAGGTTGATACCTCTCTCTTTATTTTGACGAGGAATCATGATATATGTTATCTGCTTGTCTATGTTGATGACATCTTACTTACTAGTAACAACTCTGCCTTAATTCATCACCTTATTACCTTACTGAGTCCAAAATTTAAGCTCCATGACTTGGGTAATGCTTATTATTTTTTAAGGGTTGAGGTCACTCCTACTAGTGTGGGACTCATGCTGAGTCAGCACAAGTATGTTCTTAATATTCTCTGTCGTGCTGGTATGTCATCCCATAAACCTGTTGATATACCAGCCTCTATTTTCAAGATTGATTTGTCGTCTAATGTGTTATTCTCGGATCCCAATAGCTTTTAAAAAATTGTTAGTGCTCTTCAGTATCTCACATTTACTAGACCGGACATCTGCTATGTTGTAAACAAGGTCTGTCAGTTTATGCATGCTCCTACTGAGAGCCATTGGGCTGCTATTAAATGTATCATATGCTACTTGAAAGGTACGTCCTCTTATGGCCTCCACCTTACTTGTGGCTCCTCTTTATCACTTCATGGGTTCACTGACATCGATTGGGTGGGGAGTGTTGATGATCAAAAATCTATTGATGGATATATTGTTTTTCTTGGTACCGCCCCTATTTCATGGAAATCTAGGAAGCAATGCAATGTTGCTCGCTCCTCTACTGAAGCATAGTATAAAGCTTTGGTTGATGGTGTTGATGAAGTTCTTTGGTAGCGCTATCTTCTAACAAATCTGTGTTTTCCTCTAGTTCTGTTACTACTATCTAGTGCGATAATTTGGGTGCTATTAATCTGATTTTTCATGCTCAAACAAAACATGTTGAAGTGGATTATCACTTTGTTCATGATCGAGTGGCTAAAAAAAAAGATTCAAATTCATTTCATCTCATCTAAAAATCAATTAGTAGATGTTCTTACTAAACCACTCTCTCCCTATACATTTGCTCTTTTACATTCCAAGCTTCATGTAGATAACCCACCTTCAGCTTTAGAGGGTGTATTATAGAATATGTTAGAAAAGGAAATATTTTATTATTAATAAATTGACTTATTGTTTGTAGTATGATACATTGTAACACATGTACTGTCCTAATCATATAAATAGCAGAGGTGGCCCTCTCATTGAGTTAAGTCTCTCAATTATCACAAACCATGTTTCAACTATATTTTTCTCTTTTTAGGAAGGAGACATTCCTAAATAGATTTTTGTTGGTGTGCAATATATGCAATTAAACCTCTATAAATTATTATTCTTATGATCATGAAAGTTTAATAATAATTTATTAATTCATACATTAATTAATAAAAAATTAATTTATCGAGGTATTCTTTATTTATTTCAAAACATTAAACATGTGTGTGTGTGTATTATGTATTTTAATTATATGAATATTACCTAATTTTTAATTACTAATTATCATTATTCTGTGTGTATTTTTCTAAAAATAAAATATAATATTATAATGGATGTTGAGTGTCTTTCGAACTACACAGGGAGAAAATAAGGTAACTTTAGAGATTTTGAATGACGGGCAAAATATTAAAAATATATGGGAAATGACAAAAAAGATAAAGTCGAAGATGATAGTTCTATACTGGAGATTGTCTCGTGCAAAGAGGCACTCAAAGCACCAATAGCTTTGCATATTTTCTCTTACAATATGAGGACACTACATCATAGCTTCTTAATGTACTAAGAAATGTTAGAGATGATGTTCAATGAGATATCAATTTCAAGATGAAATGGGTAATATTAGAGTTATATTTTAAAAAGACCTCTTAATTGATATATATATATATATATATATATATATATATATATATATATATATATAATGAGATTATTAATATATATAAGTGAAACCTATGTGTTTTTCTTATAAAATATATTATTTTATAAATTTAGCAAATTATTAATTACCGCATTGGTCTTAAGACAGGATCGATCAAAAAAATTATTTAATTGAGATTATAACATGCATTTCGTACAATTTTCTTTTCTAGAAAAGTTAAATCACCATTATAATAACAAAGAAACAACTCAAATATATCATAAACATGACAAAAAAAAATTAAAAAGTTTATATCTTTTGAATCTGATGAAGTCATGAAAAAAAAATAGATAAAATATGGGCTTTTCATTGATGCGTTATAGACTGGTGCATATAGATCTTCGTTTGGTATGACTTGGGTTGTTCTTGAAAAACCAGTCCTCCGTGGAAACAAGAAACACTTTGATACTTAAGTTAGTAAAAGTAGAAGGATAGAATAATATATAAGAAGAGAAAAATAAAATGAAGTTACATAGAATGTGTATCTCAGTGTAATGGCTAGAAATTGTATAGTCTAACCTGGTTCTAGCTTTAGGCCTAACTTTTTATAGCTATTTTTGTGTGGCCAAGGATGGGATATTGATTTTTGCCATGTGACTAGGTGTATTTATACATCTAGGTTTTGAAATTTCTTATTGAAGAGAAATAACATATAATTGATGGAGAAATTGGTGTGTTACTTGTCACGGGGCAACGTCGAATGACCCACATGTCTACCTCTTAAGAGGAGTTGGGAAAGGAAAGGATTTTGGGTTAATCATAAAATTATGATTAAAGTTCAAGAGTCACCATCTAGTATTATGGTCACTGGAAAACGTAATGATCTGCGAGAGTCCAGGTAAGGGACTGGTTGTGCAAGAGGAAGACACATCTCCCCTAATACACCTAATCTAAGGTAAGTTGCATTATTGTTTGATTGTTATTTTAAGTCGTGTTCCTGATTGTTGGTCTAGTCGAAGGTTTAAAGAAAATCTCCTTTCATGGAGAAGTCTCTAACTTATCTGGCAAAATCCTAACAGTTATAAAGTCTAAATTTTAGCATTGCATTTATTTTGCATTTTTTATCATTAATATGTGATGGTGTACTCTACTGTGTAGTTTTACACCCTTGAATATTGAGGTCTACAGTTAAATCCTAACACTCTAAATATAAATGAACAAAATGATTGGTTAAGGATTTTTGATATTTCGGTCAAACACTAACGGATAATCATAAACTAGTTACGGTATCTATTTTTGCATTTCAAAACATGAGAAAGATGCATTTTTTTGGTAAAAAGTATGCATAGAAAACTTTTAGGATTTGACCATTTGCATGAAAACAAAACATTTTTTTAAGGAGGAAATTAATTTAAAAACTTTTTGAGATTTTTTTGTAATCTTCAATTTTTTTAAGAAATGCTACGGAGAAAACCAGGTATTTTAATACCAAATCTGTATCTTACAGTTTAAATATATAGCCTGATATTATGCAAAATTGTTAGAAAAACATATGTGAAAATCATAATTTTTTTTCAAAGGCCTTTGAAATTTTTTTCAAATATATAGGCTAAGCCGAAGCAAGTCCAGCCCGACCTAGTCGAGTTGGGCCGACAAGTAGCCCAACAGACCTTTATTCTTTTTTTGAAGGGTAGGTTGGACCTCGCCCTGCCATATGGGCTAGGCCGAAACGGGTCCAGCCCATGATCCACATGGTTGTTGGCCCGGCCCATTAACCATGTTAATTAACTTTTCTTCATTTTGCATACAGAACAATGGTTCTGCATGTAAATTACCATGTTTTTTTAGCAAAATAGGGAGGCGAAGAGAGCTATCTGGTGTAGGGGGTGGCTAACTAGTAGTGCTGGTGGCGGAGGAGTGAAGAAAGAAAGGGAAGAAGATGGCTGGTGGATAAGAAGAAAAAAACTAGGAAGAAAAGCTTATTGTTCACCAACTTTGGGCTCTGATTTGTACCTACTCAATGCATGGAATTCACCAAATCTTGGCTCTTAATTCGATCCAAAAAGATCTCAACCATTAGTTTAAAGTTGCTAACATTGCCTAAAAAAGTTGGCTGCTAAAGGTTTGTCAGGTTGGCCATTTTGGGGTGGTGTCGCGATGATTGTAGGGACAATTGGCCAGCGAGACCTACTCTAGGATGTAGTACTATGTCAACCTATTATGGTGGTGTACTATTTCTCCAGTTTGGTTGAGAGATGAAGCATTAAATGCCTTTAAAAAGTAGCCACCCGGACAGTTTTTAGGCCAAAAGAAGAAGATAATTAATAATACCCAGACGACGCATCATTTGGTTCCCTTTTTTTTTTACTGTTCAAAATGGTGAGAGATGAAGCATTAAATGTCTTTAAAAGAAGAAGATAATGAATAGTAACCAGATGACGCGTCATGTGATTCTCTACTTTTTTTCTGTTCAAAATGGTGTTCTTTTGGACATTAAATTAGGGATTTTAGCCAAAGTTCAAGTTGGTCCTCCAACTTTAAATTTCTTTCAATTTCACCTCAAATTGACCTTAAATCTTTGATTTGACGCAATTTTCTACATTAGCCCTGAATTTCAGTGCTTTTTTCATTTTAGTCCTTATTTTTTATATTCAAACTTCGAGGTAAAAATATGAAAAACTTGGGTTGAGTATTGATATACCAATTGCACATTAGATAGTACATTAGGCAGGACATTGTGCACACATCACCATAGTTGAGTTTAAAACTCAGAATAGTTTAATAAAAGAAAATAAATCGGATGTAAATATATTATTTCAAAGACATGCTAGTAATGAAACTCAAATTTACGATCGAATGAATATTTTTTTTTGCCATTTGAATCTAAAAGCCTATTAATTTGAGGTTACGGTTGAACCGTTATTTCATTATTTTTTTGATTTTTTTTTCTTGAAATTATAAAAGTCTCAACACTAGTTGCAAGCATTAAACACACAAGATAATCTTGAACTTGGTATGTATCTGCTGTAGTCTCTTGGAATACATCAAGTTTTGGCATTTGTACTGATTAAATGATCTCTTGTTAGATATCAACAGTTTCATCATCAACAGAATTCCAGAAAGAGCAGAGTTTAGTAATCAAACGTGTGGAAAAAACACCAGATAACAATGTTTGAAACTACTTTCATTTTATTGATATAGGTACATGTATAATACAAGAAGGCAATCAAATACAGGGAAATAGGAAGCGAAAATATATAAATGAATGAAAAACACCAGAAACAAACAGC
>Ga0325402_1003155_pt1 | contig 14760 bp, 7 predicted proteins | sample PopdelMetagenome_22_FD_207212 | JGI IMG/M metagenome (GOLD analysis project Ga0325402, IMG submission 207212) | Populus deltoides microbial communities from Bellville, Georgia, United States - Xylem-PdKOR-R3 | ecosystem: Host-associated > Plants > Phyllosphere > Stem > Wood/Secondary xylem... | reverse complement strand
AGTGGAGCTCTCCACTGTTCACTTTTAAGTGCACAGTGGAGAACAGTGGTGCATGTCTCCACTGTGCACTTAAAAGTGCACAGTGAAGCTCTCCGCTCCACACTGAAAGCAGCATAGAGTTGCTTTCTGTAACCTGCGTTTTTAACGCAGGAATTGCTAGGACCCACAAGGCTGAATCAAGTTTTCAGCCGTTACCAAACATCATATTTACGCGGTTAGCTTTAAAAGCAGAAGCTACCGCGTAAACAAACACTATCTTAATCCTTAATTGTTTTTGAGTAGTTGACCAAGAAGCTATAATCCCACCCTACTTACTTGTTATCTACTTAATCTTAATTTATGTACCCAATTGTGAAGTTGAAGAGGGAAAATAATATTTAAATACATTATTAACTTATTTGATACATTATATTTGATATCAATTGAAATTGTGGCTTGGAAAACTGGGATATATGTTAATATCATGGCCGCCCCACCCACAGTTTCCACATTTCACACCGAGGAATCACTAAAATGCAAAATCCACATTCCCAGTATTTCTCAAGCCGAAAGTTTCACAAAACAAGACCCCACCGTAAAGTATCCACGCGTCCAAATTGACTTCATTGACTAATCAGCAGGCATCTTCCCTCCCAGCTCCTTCTAACGTGTTGACAGGTTCAGCCTACATCATGAAACACATGGACCTGCGTGGGTCCCTTCGCTTTTATACATGTAAATGTACACAGTCACCCATTATTACAAAGAAAACCTAAATGAATGGGAAAAGTATTGTACTGTTACAATGTTTTTTTACTTTGGTTTTTTTTTATATATGGTTTATTTTCATATATTTTACTTTTTTATGATTTTTTTAAAATTAGTTTTGCTGGTTTTATTTTTTAATATTGAGATGGTTGAAAATTTAGTTTTGTAATTTTTTTTCCTTTTATTTTTTCTTTTAATGAGGTTAGCATGGTTTACGAATTTGTCGAGGTAACATAGGTTGTCTCATTTTATAGATTTAGTGAGTTTTTAATTGAACTTGATTTTTTTATTCTACTTTTTCTCATATTGTTAAAAAAATAGTTGTAAAGAAAAACTATGTTATTAAACTTTATGAAGTAACAAACATTAAAAGATATGAGGGAAACCATTGTTCTCCCAATTGCATTGTAGATTACAATAGCAATCCATACTGTTTTGCTTTCTTTTTTCTTTTGCTCAATTTTTTTTTTGAATTTTTATTATGATTTTTTTTTCAAATCTATTTTTGTTGATTTTCTCTTTTAAAATTGACATTGTTAAGTTTTGTAATTTGCTTCTTTTTATTTTTTTTTAAATGAGGTTAATGTGGTTTACGGTTTTGATAAGGTAAATCAAGTTGCCCCAGTTTATGAGTTTGGTGGGTTGTCTTTTTTTTTTAATTGAACTTAATTTTTTTTTTATATTCTATTTTTTCTCATATAGTTAAAAAAATAATTTTAGAGAAAAGTCATGTTATTAAAATTTATAAAGTAACAAAAATTAAAGGGTGTGAGGAAACCATTGTTCATCCACACACATTGCACTGTGAATGATAATAGTAACCCACGATGTTTTGCTTTCTTTTTTTTATCTTTATGTTTTTGAATTTTTGTCATGATTGTTTTTTCAAATTTCTTTTTGATGATTTTATGTTTTAATATTCTAGTAAAAAAAATCTTAAACATATAAAGGTTGATTTGATATGACATTATCGACTTGATAAGACAAAGGCAACCAGATGACCAGTAAAAACATAGGTTAATGCACAAAAATTAAACACAACATCTTTTTTTTTTAATAATATTGAAATAGAAAAATATTGAATTGATCTCAGACGACCCAAGTTAACTTGTCAAATTTATGACCCGAATCATGAAATCATGATAACTTCATAAAAAGCAAATCAAAACAAATTATGAAGCTCAATTCTCAATCAACTTAATATTGAAGAATGAAATTGAAAAAAAAAGTAATTAAAAAATAATAAAAATTTTGACCTGAGTTAACCTGCTAAACCCGTGATTTGGGTTAGGAGTCTAGATAATCTTATAGAAAGTAAGAAAAAAAATAACCCGAGTCAGCTCAAGTTAACCTTTCAAACCCGCTAGTAAGGTTATAAGACTGTGATAATTCCATAGAAAAAAAATTAAAACAAATTATAAAGTTTAATTTTCAATAAACCCAATGTTGAAGGTTGAAATTAACAAGAAAAAATAAATCTAATAACAAGATACAATAAAACAACTCGAGTCCACTCGGATTATCCTGTAAAACACATGACTTGAATTTTAAAATTAAAATAATCTTATATAAATTAAATCAAAATAAATTATAAAACCTAATTCATAATATAGCTGTAATGCACTTCTTTAGCTTGGAGCCACAGCTTTGACCACTGTTTGTCTTTTTTTCTCTTTTATTTTTTTACTCTAAATGGTTTGTGGATGCGTTCGTAGAATTTGGGTGAACCCCTAACTTATTTTATGAGTGCATTACAGCTGCGGAGCATGGTAAATGTGACAATTGAAATGAACAAGGAAAATCAATCTCTCATTAGTGCATTACAGCTGCGTAGCATATTAATGACTTGTTTATTTTTGTATTTTAAATATATGTTTTAGAAATTTTAATTTTTTAAAATTTATTTTATTTTAAATTAAATTTATCTTATTTGAATTAAATTTATCTTATTTGCGTAGCATATGATTTTTTTATATCATTTTAATTTAAATTAAATTAGGTTGGAACCATAATTCCACCCTTCATGTTATCTACTTAATCTTTACTTATATACCCAGATCTCAAGTTGCTGAAGAGGGAAAATATTACGTTCTTAACTTATTTGATTATTTATACCAAGTAACATTAAGTAATAAGCTAAAGGGTGTGGATGATTCACTGTTTATCTATATCTAATGTATTATGAATTACAACATTAATTTATAGTGTATTTTTTTCACTTTTTCTTTTTTTTTTTCTAACTTTCCTCTTTTTTTTTGTTTATTTTTTATTCTTTTTCTAAAATTACTTTCTTTTTTTCCAACTTTTCCTTTTTTTATTTCTTAAAAAATTATCTTTGTCAATTTTACTTTTTTAATATTGAGTTGGTTTAAAATTTTACTTTGTAATTTTTTTCTTTAAAATACTGTGAATTACTACGGTGTTTTTCCACATGGTTTTTCTATTTTATTTTTTTATTTTTTAAAATTATTTTTGTTGATTTTATTTTTTTAATATTGAGTTGATTAATAATTTAGTTTTGTTATTTTTTAAAAAAACATTGTTGATTACTATAGTGTTTCTCCGCATGTTTTTTTTGTTTTTGTTTTTTGATGATTTTCTCCAAAATTATCTTTTTCAATTTTATTTTTTAATATTGATCTGGTTAAAAATTACAGTTACAATATGTGAGAAAAACACTGTAACTTTCCTCACAAATTACTGTGAATTACCATAGTATTTTTTCCCACATGGGTTTTTTCCAGTTTCTTTTGTGTTTTTTTTTGTAATATTTTTTTTCAAAATTATCTTTGTCAATTTTATTCTTTTAATATTAAGCTGGTTAGAATTTAACTTTGTAATAAAGCTTAATCATGCGGGGAAATCATTGTAGCTTTCCTCACAAAACATTGTGGATTGCTAGAGTGTCTCTTTACATAGTTTTTTTTCTTATGATTTTTTCAAAATTATCTTTGTCGATTTTTTTTAAATATTGAGTTGGTTAAGAATTATAATTACAATAAAGCTAAATCATATGGGGAAAGCGTTGTAGCTTTTCTCATAAAACACTGTGAATTGCTATAATATTTATCTAAATGGTTTTTTTTATGATTTTTTCTAAAATTATCTTTATCAATTTTATTGGAGAAAGCACTGTAGTTTTCCTCACAAAATATTATCAATTGCTACAACGTTTTTCCTCATGGGTTTTTTTCCTTCCAAAATTATCTTTGTTGGTTTTTTTAATATTAAGATGGTAGAGAATTTAGCTTTATAGTTTTTTTGCTTTTTATTAACAGAAAAACTAAACATGTGGCGAAAACACTGTATCTTTTGCTACAAATCATTTTGTTCAGTCTCTAAGTTTTTGATCACCAACACAATTTTTTTTTTCTGTCATGAAATATTAGCTTCATCATACCTTTAGTTTTTATTACTTATCTAGCGCTAATTTATAATTATAACACTATCAAATACATTTATTTTATAAGCCTGTAACAACTTACGGGCATGCCATCTCGTAACTATATAAAAAAGATAACGGTGAGAGTTTTTCATTGTTTTGCTGGGATATTGGATTCATTGAAAAAAAATTTAGGTGTTTTAATAGACTATAGGCCCAGTAGTGTTTGGGCCATGGCCCAAACTAGCCCTAAAATATTTTCTTTCAAGCATGGCCAGGGAGAAAAAACAAAGAAAAAAAATAAAAATTTATCCTTTACTTTGTGGTGATTGAAGGAACGAATGTATTCTTTACTTAGAACTTCCTAAGCAGTAAGCACGATAGCATAAACAACCGTTGTAGAAAAGCAAGTGATGTCTCTCTCAGAATCTGAGATGCATCTGATCAAAGATGATGATGACCTTTCCTATCTTACGTATTTTCTCAAGAGTTTTCAATCATAATGATGAGAATAATTAATTTTATTTAGGTTTAAAATTAGATTTAAAAAGATGAACAATACATAATTAATAGCAATGTATATAAAGATGCAAGAATATTAATCAATCACTGATGATAAAATTAGTATTTTTATAAAAAAAATATATATTAATATTAATATTTTAAAAAGATAGACTTTAAAAATATTTTAGTTATAAAATCTAAGTATGACAAAAATCAGGTTTGAGTAAATACATTACAAATGGAAGAGCACCATATACAGCTCCAAATTCTATCTGAAAATCTCTACCACTATCATATATTTGTTTTTTTTAAGATTTGGAATATTTGAAATTTTTAAAATATTTTTTAACTGAAATATTTTTTAACTGAAATATTTTCTTCTCGTTGAAATAAGTTTTTTAGATATTTAAGAAGGGTAAAAAATCATGTTATAACAACATAAATAAAGAAGATTTGGAAAGTGGATGTGAAGAGGTGAATTTATCAAGGAAAGAGTGAAGAGGTGGTTGCTGTTAGTAGTAAGCGGTGGTATTTTTTTTTCTCGGGGGTGGTGTCAGTCCGCCGCTTATTTTGGCGGCAAAGTAAGCGGTGGTGTGTGTGTGTGAAAAAAACAAGAGAGTAGCGGTGAGAGTTTCTACGGGTTTTGTTGGGATAATGGATTCATGGATTTTTAAGAGTCTTAATAGAATATGGGCCTAGTAGTTTTTGGGCCATGGACCAAACCAGTCCCTAGATAATTTCTTCTTAGCATGGAAGAAAAGAGATTTATGTTATAAATAAAAATTTAGATTTTCAAAAGCCTAAAGGCTCCCAATTTCCAGAGAACTTGCACTGTTTAGAATTAGAAATTTATATGTTAAGCATAATTAATTAGGAGATCACACACAGTACTAGCTAGGAGTCGCAATACCGTTAACCACCCACTGTCAAAGGATTCCGGTGCCTTCCCAGCCATGATTTGCTTAAAAGATTTGGACCAAGGGAAAGCGATCAAATAGTAGTGAAGTGAGGCATGTGTGAAAGATAGGGCTGAATTCTAAGGATGTAAATATAAAAGGTTGAGGGATGGATACACAAATAGTAAAATGAAAAGGACTAGATTGTGAAAACACGAAGAAAAGATTGAGGGAATGAATGTATCATATATGGTCATAGAAATGAAATGTGCAGATGGGAGGAACCATTAGAGGAGTATGATTGATTTTGAGCAAATATCGAAAATATAAGGGCCAGTTGAAACGAAACGAGGATTGATGCTTTGTACATAGCAGCACCCTAAACCCTAACCCTAACATTTTAATTGTGTCAGGGAGAGGAATAAAACCATGGACAAAATCAAACTTCAGCTGACATTCAATCGCAGCCTGATTAGATACAGATTTAATGATGTTTTTAAACTCTCAGTAGCAAAAACAGCATGCATGTTTAGTTTTGCATTATAGACATGGCTAACTCAATGACTGAAAATTTCAAGAAGAACAATTGATTTAAGAATGACAAATCAGAAAAAAAATGAGAAAAAGTTACTGGAGGAAGCGATTGTCTGCATAAGCTTTCAAAGAACTGAGTTCAATAGGTGCAGGGAGGAGAGCGATTTGCAAGAGTGTTGCTTGCCTCAGGTAGAGTAGATAAATATAACAGAGATCTAAAACCCTATTTTATGACAAAATGTTGAGTTTTAAGTTTACTTTGGCATTAGGAATCCCATCAAACTTGAGTCCTCCCTTCTCTCTTGGTTTGCAAGGATAAGTTCTGTTAATTGTCCGAATTATAATGAAGATGTAACTTCGATGGGAGATTAATTTGAGAATTATTTTAATAATATGTACATAGAAATATAAGAAACAGAAATACATCAAGTCATCTATCACAAGCATCCATGAAGTTTCTAAAAACTATAAAATTTTCTAACATTATAAAGAAGGTATGGGAAGGGGATGTTTCACATTCATCAGAGAACATCATAGAGATTCTCCTAATGCAATCGTCGACTTTATTGGAAGAATCAAATCACTGAAATATCATAGGCTCAGCATAAGAAGCAAGATAGATCCAACATATCTAATATAAAACTGTATGGCAAAAAGTTTACTTTTCCGAAGCGAAATAAAAACAGATACAGGAAAGACAGAGGAAGAGTCCCGGCATTCAGTCACATGCAGCTATAATATTGGAAGGTAAGCAAAGATTCAACAACATAAATACACAAAATTTGAAACCAGTTACGAAAGGATCGATAGCCTAAATGCATTGCATCATCAACAGTTCAAAACTCTCTTAAACTTCCTAATTTAATTCACAAAAATCATCTTGTTGCTATAACAAAACCCAGACAATAATAATAAGTTGACTAACTAGGACTGACACCGCACCAACCAACCTTGACTGCTGCTGCTTGACGATCTTTCAACATTGCAAGATGCCCTTGGGCAATCGACGCAGCAGCTGTCATTTACATTAAAAAAACCCATAATTCAACAACAAATTTTCACCTTCAACATCTCAGAAAACAAAAGCAAAGAAAATACAGAACCGAAACATATATCTCCGTTAAACATCAACCCAAATTGCTTTCAAGAACTTATTTTACATCGTTGATACTACTAGGAACTGCCTACATTATACCTAACCCAAAATATTAGCCCACGAAACAGACATAAATTCTTCGAAATCGAAAATAAACAACGTGCACAAGCAAATAAAAAAATAAATCCCAGCTTTCACATAAAATCCTTCATTTTCTACATGATTTCAATACCCTCTTTGCCGATTTAATTAATTAAATTCACTCAAAATCAAAACTTTAACTTATTCACTAAATCACAAATTAACACATAAATTAAAAAAAAAACTATCTTCATTTACTTCGAGTGATTTCTGATAGTTAGAATCAGAGTTTACTGATGGTTCTGAGAGAGAATTTTTAATCCGCGACGGTTGATGCAATCTGTCAGCAAAAGTGAAAATGATTAAAACATGGTTAAGTAATTAGCTTAGAGAAAGAGAGAGGGGAGGTTTTTACTGACGGTGGAGATTGCGCAAGAAGAGCGAAGGAAGACATGTACTGGAGAGATGAATTTGTTAGGGAAGGAGTCGGGGGTGTTTGTGGTTGCTGTTAGTGTTAAAAGTTTGTTTTTTCTGGTTAAAGGAAGCTAGAAGTTTTGTTTGAGGGTCATTTTATTTTTCAAGAAGATGGCGGTGGCTGGGGTGATGTCGGTGAGTCGCTTGTTTTGACGACGAGGTACGCGGTGGTAATGTTTGTTTGAAAAAAAAAATGAATAACAGTTTTAAAAAAATCGGTTGGGACGAAGGAGTGATTTGTTAGGTATTTTTTTTTATCTAAATATATTAAAATAATATTTTTTATTTTTAAAAAATTATTTTTAATAATAATATATTAAAAAATTTAAAAACATAAAAAATAATTAATTTAAGCAAAGAAATTTTAAGAATTGATGAAAAATGGGTTCAATAGCAAAAGAAAAAAATCTAAAAAATTATAAACTTTTAATAAGTCATTAGCCTAGTAGTGTTTGTAAAAATGGGATTAAGGAATGGTTTTGGAGTGTCTTAGGTATTTTTGCATAAATATATTATTTAAAAAAAAAACACAATTTAATAAAAAATAAGTTATACCGCAACTCAAAAGAATCAAAATATTTATAAACTTTTAATAAGACATGAGCCTAGCTAGAAGTGTTTGGGCCATGGACAAAACAAGTAGAATAATATGACACGCAATATTTTATATGTTAAGCATAATTATTTAAATGATCACACGCAATATTTTCAATAAGATAAAGAGGCAAGCCAATAATTCACAACAACCAAATGACAAATCATCACACACATCTAGCCAAGCAAATTACACAAAGCTTTTTAGTTTGTTTAGAAGGACGAGTTTATATGTTAAGCATAATTATTTAAATGATCACACACAATATTTTAAATAAGATAAGTTGAATAAAATAAAGAGGCTAGCCAATAATTCAGAACAACCAAATGTTTTATCAATTTATTAATGACAAATCATCACACACAGCTAGCCAAGGAAATTACACAAAGCAGACACTCCGAGCCTTAAGCTGATCTTCGTAAGTGACAAACTGTTGTAAAAGATCTTAGCCGACAGTAGTAAACCTGAAGAATTTAGACAAACACATGGAATTTAATAACGATGTATTAAGTTCAAAGAAATTTAAATTACTGAATGAATTAGTTAACTTTGCATTTTATCATGACATGCCTTGTCTTGTTCTTTATGATAAAAATGAGAAACTAAATATGATATATTTAAATAACTAATCAGATGTTTCTTCACCACTGTCATCATCGTCAACCTTGATTTTAGAGATATGTTTGATCTTTGGCTAATCTTCTCCTGTACCCAAGGTTGTCAATATCGTTTCGGCAGGTGTTTTGTTTTTTCAATTGGAACGAAATGTTTTGGTTTCGAAGCGTTTCGGTGTGCCGTTTCGAGATTATACTGTTCATTTATATATATATATATATATATATTCAAGATAAATTAATTATAAATTATGTATTACAAAGTACAAACATAATGTAGAGTCGAAGAAGAGAGAGAGAGAAAAAAAACATTTCCATTTCATTTATTATCTTTGTTAATGAAGGTTTAATTCACCCCTGAAAACGATTCTAGTACAGCATATTGTTGAGTTCATCATCCCGCAAAATCAAGAGAGCACAGAGTCTCAGAATTAACTATAACTTAGTCCCTGTAGGTTATTGAAACTAATGAATTAGTCCATGTAATTTAAAAAATAATTAAATAGTTATTTGACCAGAAATGACCATCCTAAATTTAGTGGATTTTTTCCTTTCCAAAATGCTTCTTTCCTAATTAATGAAGATAAACTTGGTTGAAAAACATAGATTAAATATATAGTTTTCGAAACTATAAGGATTAAGTGATTAGTTTTGTTAAACTACAAACTAAATTATAATTAACTCCATAATCTCCATCAACTTTGAGATATATGCAAGAAAAACACAAAGCTTCTTTATTTCGTGTGAATTTTTGCAAACTCTATCCTGTATTTTGCAGAGTGATCGGAGCAACAATTATATCTATTGGATTTTACACCGTAATATGGGGGAAAGCCAAAGAAGAGCTGGGTGATGATTGCAATGCTGCTAAGCCGGAATCCTCGTGTGCCCAGAAGGTCCCTCTATTACAAGGCTACAATGCTACAAAGCTACAAGATGAACAAGTGTAGGTAGGAGCAGACAGACTTTATATGTACATAAAATTAACGGCCAAACCAGGGAGATAGCAGGGAGATGATTGAACGACCAAACCAGGGAGATAGCAGAATCAGCTGTTTGAACTCCAATGTTGACTTTTGTTGATTGAGCCGACCGAAGTCAGGTTGTAGCCTTGCAGGAGCAGCAGTGCAGTTACTGCAGTATGCAAGAGCAAGACAGCAACAGAGAAGATGAAAGATTGCAAGGGGAGTCTGCGAGGAGGAAGAGAAATTAGGGATTTGGTTTAGTTTACTTTAGACTTCAGAGAAAAAGAGCGTGGGTGTCCTGTGCAGTTAATGAAAATGAACCGGGTTTAATTTTGAGTCTTTGACTTTAACAGTTGACTCGGTGGCTTTAACCCGAAACGGAACACATGGAATTCGGCCGGAACGTTCCGGCCGAAATTTGACCGGAATTTCCGGATCAGGCCGAGATTTTAAGCGAGGTAAAACTTGTTCCATTTTATTTTGTTTTTTTAACTGGTACGAGACGTTCCGGGCATTTCAGCCGAAACGGAACGAAATTAACAACTCCGCCTGTACCCCTTCGGCACCTTTTCCTCAAACTTGGACAATCACTGATCTCAAGATTTTGAAGTTTCTTTAAATTGCCGATGCAGTCTGGTATTTCTTCAATGTTTGGACACTTTTTGATGATAAATGTTTGTAAGGATTCTGCAGATCCTTGAAGAAACTGTTCTGGTAAAGCAATAGTTGATGGTAAGTTGTCAAATATTACAATACGAAGGGAAAGAAAAAGAAGTTGAATTTTTTCCTCTTTCTCTTCTGTTATCAAATCAAGCTTCTCACAATTACCAAAAAATAATCCTTCCAAAGTAGTTAAGCATTTTATGCTTCGTGGCAGAGAAATCAAGCTATCACATGCAACAATAATCAATTTTCGAAGACTTTTAAGACCTTGCATATCCTCGCACAAATTTTCTAGATTTTCACAACCAACAATGCATAAAGTTTGAAGACACTCCAAACACCCAATCCCTCCTTCTGGCAACCGCTTCTGCTGAGTAACTAGAAATAAAAATGTAAGGCTGATCATGTACCTCACATCTTTGGGCAGCTCTTCTAACCCTTCACCTGTAAACAGAGCTTGCAAATTTTGTAATTTGAAAAGAGATTTTGGGAGTCTTTTTATTGTTGGGTTGTTCACGAGATAGAGATATCTCAAATGTTTCAAGGTCCCAATCCTCTCCGGAAAAGCCTCAAATTCAAAATCATCCAATAATTCCAAAGACCGCAAATGCTTAAATTCTAACAAACATTTTTCAAAGTCTGTTTTGCATGTAGACACCACTATACTATCTGCAAAGACTATTGACCGCACATGGTGGACCTCATTTGAAAACTTGGGGAGAGTTCGATGAAAAAATGAATCAGAGTCAAGAACTAACAAATGACGGGTCGTTTTGAAAATTTGGTGGTTTTGAGAGCTTATGATTGAAAACTCATTTTGAGCCAATGATGAGGTATTCAGTCCCTTCAAGCTCTTGGGTGCCATGTTGATGCGGTTTCCCCCAAGAAAAAGGCTGGGGATATCTGCCCAACTGCAGTCCACGACTTTGAAGGTGACCAAACTTACAGTGAGAAGCCAGGCCATAATTTCACTCTTAACTGCTTCCTATGAAGGTTTGGATGCCTCTAGTTATGATGCTCTCGTCATCCCTGGAGGCCGGGCTCCAGAATATTTGGCACTGGAAGAGACAGTGATTGCCTTGGTGAAAGAATTTATGCAATCTAGGAAGCCTGTTGCATCAATCTGCCATGGGCAACAGATCTTAGCTGCTGCTGGAGTTCTTAAGGTAGTTTCCTGTTGTCTTGTGAGGAAGCCTGTTCATAGACTTACAAATACTATGCTATCACATGTCCCATGGCTTGTAATCTTCAATGCGAATCAGGTTTGCAGGGAAGAAAATGTACTGCATACCCTACGGTGAAGCTGAATGTTGTATTGGGAGGGGCAACATGGCTAGAACCTGATCCAATTGATCGCTGCTACACTGATGAGAACTTGGTTACTGGAGCTGCTTGGCCAGGGCACCCTGAGTTAAATAATGTGCCTGTATCTTATTTCAAATAACATACCGATGCAGACACCATGCATGTTTGGGTCTAGAAACCCATCTTGTATCAAATAACACATGGATTCCATATCTGTTACTGGAATCCTTGTCACTTGTGTTCATCTTTGCCTGTGGAAAAAATAGACTTTCATATTGTTCAAAGCAACAACTTTTAGGATTGTTGGTCGTGCGAATCAGTGATGGCCGAGTGCCCCTTCCATGAAACCACGTGCCCATTGATGCTGACACCCATTGGGTTGAACTTAGGATCGCAAATCCGATTCCAATGAGATCCGCTTTCATCTATCCAAATCTAAATAAAGGATAGAGAGATTTTTGTATCCACAGAGAAATAGAAATCTTCAGCTTGTTCAGGTATCCAAAGAGGAGATGGAGGGAGGTGAGGAAGCTCCTATAGAGACGAATTCGTTGTTAATGGCTGCAATATTTCTAGGGCTTCATAGAAGGGGCATCCTGAGATCTTCCAGCTATTTGTGATGGCATTGGGAGGCAAGATAACAAGTTCGGATAAAAGGATTTCGTTCCTCTGTGGGGTAAATTTAAAATAGCTTGACAAAAATGTGTCCGGTTACTATAAGAATCCTTGCTTCTTCAATCCGCCCCTTCTTGTCAGGTGTCATTGAAGATAACAAGGGAGACATTCCTTTTTCAATCCCTTCAAGATCTTAGGTGCCATGTCGATGCAGTGTTGCCGGAATAAGAAGGTTGAGGGCTTATGCTCAACTGCAGTGCATGAGTGGATGGCTTGCATAGTTTACAGAGAAAAGCTAGGTCATGTTCTCAAACTAACAGCTTCCTATGAACGTCTAAATTTATGATACTCTTCTTATCCCTGGAAGCCAGGCTGAAGAGTGTTTAGCAGTGAGATAATACAGTGACTGAGTTGGTGGAATACTTCATGCAATCATACAAGCCAGTCAGAGTCCACACAGGGCTTTGCTGCCGCCTAAGTCCTTAAGGTTGTTTCAAATGCTAAAACTATCCTTGCTGCACTAATGAGAGTTTGATCAATGAATATAACTGAGTAAATAACCCTGATTTGATCTAAATGTTAACGGCCTTAATGAGTATTCAGGTGTGCACATGTGATGTATTTTGTACCGAAAATTACACGAAGTTTAATTTAATAAACAACTAACTCAAAGAAACAGAAAGAACATAACCAAAAGATTTTGCTACTAAAACTGAACTAAATACCTGAAAAAAATATAAATGGAAGGGTAAATCCAAATACTCAGTAAGAAGTAATAACTATAATATATGTTAATATGTATTTTAAGATAAGTAAATACGATTACATACATCAAGTACAAAACAAAACATGTATATCAAATGTATAATATCAAATGGTGTACAAAAAAAGAATGCATGTTAAAATTACATATCATATTACTGACATCCTACTTGTTTATATATATAATTGTGGGAGGTTAAGCCGCATAGTCTTGACATCCTACTCGCCAATTAAAAAACAAAATATTATGTACACATAGGTTAACTACTCTCTGTTAGTTTAAAGTAACTAATTACTCTTTATTAGTTTGGAGTTTCTGACTATGGTCTAAATGGGGTAATAAGAATCATGAGCTCAAATGAATAAATAACATGAATATAGAATTAATGATTTATTATCAAGATTCATAATGTAAGCATGGTCACATCTGAACAAGTATAAAAGATATATGGACCAAGTTCAAATCAAACAAGCATATAATGAGTATTTAAGAAGAAAACAGAATAATAATAATAATAATAATAACAAATCAAACTTATATAATCAACAATTGAAGAGAAAGCAAATGGAAACGAAGCAAATCGACTTACTAAGGATCAACTGAAGTTGTATCAACTAAACCTACGTAAAAAAAAAAATAAATTTAAAAACTACTTGAAACTGAATTCTATATACAAAATAAATTGAAGACCATATTGCTCCTTAAACAATTGACCGATATGAACCAATCGATCGACCGAAACAAGTCGGTCGACAGATAATAACAATTTTATTATGCTTGCACTTAACTCTCAGAAATTTTAGATAAAAAGAATTACAAGAAGTTTAATTTAAAAAAGGGAAGCACTAAAATTAATATCAACCAATACATTTTGAATGCTACATGCATCATAAGATATATAGAGAGAGGGAGAGGGAATTGCATTTTGTGATGGTCTCGTGAGTTGGGGACAAGTGAAGTTGAAATACATGCAATATCCAATCTTATTGAATATAGGATTAAAAAAGAATAATTAAAAAAAATGATTTAATTTGTGTTGTTTAACATTATTCAATTCTGTCGTTTCATCTTTAAAAAACCTATCTTAGAAATTAAGTATTTGGAGTGAATTTCGGACATTTCATATTGTTAAAAGAATTCACCTCGGTTTAACCTCATATAAAATTTGAAAAAAAAATAGCTATAAACAAATTCTGAATAATCTTTTCATAAACAACATAGCTAATATCTATTTTGTTGTCGTTATTGCATTATCAATTCAATGTGAGGGTGAGAAATATAATCAAATTATTTATAACATTGATGAAAATTAATCTAAAAATCAACTGAGATAATCTATCAGAGAATTCAAATCAAGAAAACTAATTAAAAAATAATTTTGTTCAATTTTAGATTTTGGAAATAAAAACCAAAAATTAAGAAACAAACTAAAAAAAGATATATATATATATATATATATATATATATATATATATATATATATATATATATATATATATATATATATAGTAAAATAGAAAAAAACA
>Ga0325402_1003154_pt1 | contig 14762 bp, 10 predicted proteins | sample PopdelMetagenome_22_FD_207212 | JGI IMG/M metagenome (GOLD analysis project Ga0325402, IMG submission 207212) | Populus deltoides microbial communities from Bellville, Georgia, United States - Xylem-PdKOR-R3 | ecosystem: Host-associated > Plants > Phyllosphere > Stem > Wood/Secondary xylem... | reverse complement strand
GTGTTGCAGTCAACCTTCCACGAACGGCACAATGCATTTACCAATATGGAGATGGGCATGCTATTGAACATCTTGAGACCAAGGATCGGGTGATGTCCTTACTTATTAAGCCTTTATAATTTCATAAGAAAAAAGGGACTAATTAATTTGATATAATTGCTCATGGGAGCGACTTGTATCAAATTAGAAAGGAAGAGTGTCCCTTGGTGTGTCAAATAATTATTAGATTCCAGATGCTATATGTAATAAAACTTGACTTCTAGAATAAATAATTGTAATTCCAACGTTGTTATTTTCCTTCGTTAAAATAAAATTTCAATTATCGAATAATTAATTTTCGATCATTTTATTTTATTAGTTATGATTGACTAATTTTTATAGCTCAAATAAATTAGCATCACCTATTTTGTATCTGTCTCTCTTATATGAGAAATTGTAAGATGGATTAAGACTATCAATTCATCTATATTAACTAAACCGATAACTGTCAATGCTTCTTGTTTTAGCACAGCCGTTTCTTTTGATTATTATTTAATACTAAATTAAGAAATATTTAAAAGTGTGGTAGCGGTTATTTTTCAAATTGTTTTATGCTTAGAAATACATTAAAATAAAAAATTTTATTATTTTTTAAAAATTATTTTAAACATCAATACATTAAAATATTTGAAAACACCAAAAAATATTAATTTTAAATAAAAAAATAATTATTTTTTAAAATACTTTTAAAACATAAAAACAAATAACAAAAACTTCCAACGCATACAAGCAGGAGGAGAACGTGACTAACCTGCCGCCGGTGACTTTAAGAAAGAGGGTCCCCCGGCATGTGAATGTGAAAAAAGCGTTTTGAAATAAAATTTATAGCCCACAGAAATGCTTCTTCCTGCGAGTGGAGCTGCTCTGACATCCATTGTGGTATGAGTGGATAGAGCCTATCACTCTACCCTAGTGTGGTAAGCTATGCTATCTCGTCTAGTTGTAGTTCTTTTTTCAGTGTTTGTTTTAGCATAATTTATGAATGGTTTCAAGCACTAAGTATATGTAATAAGTTATCCTCTTAAAAATACATATAAACTATCCTATGTATAACCATGAACATATTTTAATTTTAAATATTGGTACTTTAATTAGCGGTAGTTTTCAAGAAAGTTTATGCTACTTTTCATGAACATATTTTAATTTTAAATATTGGTTGATTGGATCAATTGTAGTTGCGAATTTTTCTTCACTTTTATTTTAATTTATTATGCTATTTTTATTCAATTAGAAATGTTTTGTATTTATGTACGTGATATGTTCTGTTTTTACATATGTTTAATATCTAATTGTTAGCTACCAGCTATTTTTTTAATTTCGGGTTTTTTATACACAATTTTACTTATTTAAAGCACCGAAAAGTTATCAATAAAGGAGGAAATTAATTAGTATCTAAACCTGTCGTACTTTCTCACTTGAAAACAAACAGTTCATTTATTGTTTGAATAATTGCTTGGACCTATCAATTTTGATGCCAAATCTTATCAGAACTGTTGAGCATTGGCCAAATGATGCAAAAGGGCTATATGTTAGTATTTGGTGATGGATTGTGTAGGATTAAAGATCCAAATGGTACTAAAGGGCCAAATGATACGAAAACTATATATTATCATTAATAGTTTAAGCAATCACAGCCCAATATTTCAAATATTTTGTTGCCTCCCAAAAAAAATGCTTTATTTATTTATTTTGTTTATACAACAAGGCGAGAATTTACCTACCGAATGAAGTCAGGTGAGAATTTTTTCACCTGGTAGATACTTGATAGGGGGGACTCCATAAGTAAATAATATTTCCACTGCTCAATTGTAGACCGTCAAGGGGATGATGAAGGAGATGATATGGTGGTGAAGATATCACTTTTGACTCTTGTTTGTTAATGCCATCACCCCCCTCTGAATATTCAAACGCAGACTCTTCTTGGTTGTCAATGTCATGATCCCTCTCTGACCCTTCAAATGAATCTGTCTTTTCTACCATCACATGGATCCCGCAATGGACCACTTTAATGCCTTCGATCCCATTATCTGACCCTTCAAATTGTTTCACATACACAATCTGACAACAATCATTGTGAGAGTTCAGTGGAGAGATAAGGTTGCCCAAGCTAGTGGAGTAATAACGTAGAATTCTCTCACAATACTCACATTGTTCTACAAAACTGTCGTGTTTAATGGAGAAAAGTCAGGAGATAAAGATGTTTTTAATGGTTAACAAATTCAAGTCAGAATGGTAGTCTAGCAAATTTTACCCACATTCATTCCTATTTTTTTTATTGCTCTTTATTTTACTTCAAATAATTTATAAAATTAATTTTTTTTTCAATCATTTTCTTTTATTTTTTTATTTATAAGATGTGATCTTTATTTTTTTATTGTTATTTTTTATTTGAAATAATTTATGAAATTAGATTTGTTTTTTAATTTCATCATCCTTTAATTTTTCTATCTGTCTCTCTTATATCAGAAATTGTAAGATGGATTAAGACTATCAATTCATCTATATTAACTAAACCGATAATTATATGTACCATTTCCATGTGTTATTTATTTTAGCATAACTTATGAATGATTTGAAGCACTAAGTATATATAATAATTTATCCTCTTAATATAAACTATCCTATGTATAACCATAAACATATTTAAATTTAAAATATTGGCACTTTAATTAGCTGTAATTTTCAAGTGTTTTCTTTTTACTTTGAGTAGAAAATATTTTTCAGAGAATTACAAAAATTTGAAAAATATCTTATTATTTATTAATATTAAATTTGATTATTAGTCTTTTTATTATTGTATATTTTGTTTTGAATTAATTTTTTTTTAATTTTATCCCTTAAAATTAGATTTAATTTGATTTTTATATCAATTTTGATACTTATTTTTTTTATTGTTATTTATTTTTATCTTATCCTTTTCTCAATTGAAATTTTTTATCTATCAGATTTGGTCCCTATTTTTTTATTGTTGTGTATTTTACTTGAAATATTTATAAAATTGAATTTATTTTTTTTTTCAATTTCATCCTCTTTTATTTTTTTTTTATCTATGAGATTTAGTCTCTATTTTTTATTGCTATTTTTTATTTGAAATAATTTATGAAATTAGATTTTTTCTTCAATTTCATTATCCTTTAATTTTTTAATCAGTCAAATTTTTACTCACCATTCTTTTAATAAACTTGAAAATAAATATTAATAAGTTATTTTTCATGATATTATCAAATACTAGAAAATGTTTTACAATTTATTTTTTCATGACATTACTAAACATCAAAAAATAATTCATTTTCTAGAAATTCACTTTGTATATAAATTATTTTTCAAAAATAAAAAATATTTTCCAACAAAATACTCAAAGCACTTTCTTTGTAAAAAACATATATTTCCTAGGGGTTTTGGGCGGGCTTTACTTGTATCCAAGGTAATGTGCAAGTTGGACGAGATGAGTGAACCTAGCCTAAACTCCAAATCGCAAGTCTATGATGAAAAATGGTTAAAACTCCAACTGATAATAATCTTAATACTGTAAAGTCTTAATAATATTAGAATTCTTACGAATTTTAAATTTTATAAATTTAAATCCTAACTGATATTGAAATTCAACAATCCTTGATATTGAAACTCATGTACTAGGAATTAAAATATTCATTTTAAATATTTAATAACTAGTTGTTATGTCAGAGAGGGTGAGATTGAGGCTTCACATAGAGGATACATAGTAATGGGAAACTGATTGAAATGGTAAATACACTTTCAAATCTTGCAACATCATCATTGATTAAATTAAGTGCCCTAATATATGAATTCATATTTGTCACACGTGTGCGGCGTCGCGACGATCATTCACCCTCTCATGGAAATGCACAGGTCTATCTAGGCAAAATATGGTAAAACAAGAAATTCTTGTCTCTTATCAGTGGAACATTAAATGGGAGTCGCCACCTAGTATTCTGGTCACTAGGAATGTAAACCCTCGGTTATAATTTTTCTGGGTATTTAAAAGACGAGAAATTTAACCAATAGTAAAATGGGTTAAATTAAATTAAAGAAACCTAATCAAGATAAAAATAGTGAAATTAATGAAATGAAAAGTGAATATAGTACTAAATCATTGAAAAGAAAAACATTTATGAGGACAAAATGAATACGTAAGATCAAGAGAGGTCAATATTCAAATAACAGAAGGTTGGGAGTTTATGTATAAATGATAAAAAGGGGTGGGGATAAATGTGCAATTAACAAGATGTTAGAACTATAAATATCATTCTATTTTCTCTCTTGGAGTGACTGGCAAGAGTAAGAGAGAGTTTAGAGAGAGGCTGGAGAGAAGATATATTGATGGTAAATCAACCGACAGCTATAACTCCACCTTCCACCGTTGGATCAGCACGATATTCGGGTATGTTGTTCTCATCCATGTCGTGTACATTGTCACCGTAGGGATTTTCTATATCAGTCCCCGTTTGAGAGATACCAAGGGAGGAAAATATCTGGGAAAAATACACTTCTGGACAGTCTTCTTTGCTGTCTGTTTTCTCCTTCGGCCACCGCTGGATTAGGCTATAACTTGGATATGTTGTTCTTCCTGATTTTTTCTAGATTCTGAATGGTGGAGATCTGAAGCAAACATTCGGTGTAGAAGTTGCTATCTCACACAGTAGGTTTGCAAGTTTGAGGTCAGTTCGGTTAAACCCATATTTCTGGAAATTTCACCATTTGATGAAGTTAATATTTGGATATGGTATACTCATAATAATGCATTATAACTTGACAGTATAGATTGTTTGGAATATTATTCGTTTGTTATTTATGGTTGATAGAAACTATGTCAAGGATTGTGTTTAGAAGAATATTGTTCGGAAAGTTTGTAAAATCAACAAGAATGTTTTATTTTGATTTTAAGAGGGAAGATTGAAATAAATAAGATAAATTGTCTCTTATAAAGATATTCTTTTTTTTTACAGTCTTAAACGATATGTGATATGGCCAGGGGTTGAGATGATAGAGAAAAAAAAGTTAAATTATGGATGTTGTGTGTAAATGGAAAGGTTGATGAATCTGGACAGATTCGTCTCCTAACTTTTGGAGAGAATTTGAGTAGAAGGATGAGAGAATTAGGATCAAGTTTCTTCATAGTAATTGTAGTTTTGGATGTTAGGTAACTAAGAAATTGGTCTTGCTCAATATGGAGCTGTAGAACCCTAGCTATGGGTCATCAACCGAGATTGGGTCTTGACAGACCCTGTAGGGTAGTGTTTGTTGATGAGCAATTTTGACTATCTCAAAGGCAGAACTGGGTTCTCCTTCCTTCAAAGAACTTATAGCCTCGTGTATTAGGTTTCCAACGATACTAATCTCGCTTGAAACAGAGTTCTATAAGTCTAGATATAGTTAAAAATCTGATGAGTGTTCAGACAGTAACAGTTCAATGTCTAGACAGTAACAGTTAGATAGTAACAGTTCAATGTCTAGACAATAAGAGTTAGATAGTAACATTTCAATGTCTAGATAGTAACAGTTGGACAGTAACAGTTCAAAGTGTAGACAGTAACATTTCAAAGTCAAACAGTAACAGTTGGAAAAGTCAAACAGTAACAGTTGGAAAAGTCAAACAGTAACAGTTCAAAGTCAAACAGTAACCGTTGGAAAAGTCAAACAATAACAGTTGGAAAAGTCAGACAGTAACAGTTGGAAAAGTCAAACGGTAACAGTTCAAAGTCAAACAGTAACAGTTGGAAATTGGACAGTAACAGTTCAAAGTTAGACAGTAACAATAGATTTTCACGTGAATACTATATAAAGAAATTGAGTCATACGAACACTTGCACATTGAGATACTAACTCTGAAAATATACATGATATATGTATGTATGTTATTATGAGGAAATGAACATGCATAAGAAAGTGACATATGAGTAATGGATGAATATGGATTCTCTATAATATCAGCCTGAAGGAATGATACTATGGTTGGATAAAGGATGACAACATTAATGGGTGTAATGAGAAAAACGTAAGATATAAAGAAAGAAATGATTGAAAGAAAGATTTATTAGCTATTGATATGATTATTATAAAACATATCATTGAATGAGAAAAATTTATGAGATGAGTCTGTGATAGCAGGAGGGACCACCGGTGTGGTGCAACAGCAGCAACAGGGGAGCACGAGTAGAGCTTCTACTGCAGGTAGGTGACTTTCACCTTCCTTTTAAATAATGTTGAATAATGAAAACACTTTATCATGAATGTTACTGTATTATGTTAATTCAGATACCAGACTATCAAATGCTTAAATGTTAACAAATGGTTGATTAACTTCGGCTAAAGGCAACTAAAGAGATGACCTTGAACAATGAAATACCTTATCATGAACGTTGTCGTATTGTGTTAATTCAGATATCAGATTTCCAAATGCTTAAATGTTGACAAACGATGGCTAATAGCATCCGAATGGATGATCGGGACAAACGATTGATTAGCTTCGGCTAATGGCATCCGAATGGATGATCGGAACAAATGAACGATTAGCTTCGGCTAATGGCATCCGAAGGGATGACCGGGACAAACGGTTGATTAGTTTTGGCTGATGGAATTCGAAAGGGATGGCCGGAGTGAGTGAATAGTTAACCTCGACAAATGATGTCTTAAAAGAATGGCCAGATTTAAGATTATAGTTGATTGCAAGAATTGGTGCATATATATATACTGCAAGTTGTGTATACCAAGAACATGAAAGAACTACAAATGTCACGGTTCAAACATGAGATAATGTTAATGCTTCGTCAAACTACCAGACCATTTTCTTATTGTTATTGTTATTGTTATTATTATTATTATTATTATTATTATTATTAAGTAATTGCATTCTTGTAAATATTTTGTACTGCAGTAGGGACGTCATACCAACAAGGTGTCTAGGAAATCCGATACATGGGAACCTACTTTTGCAAGGAATCTTGTAGTTGCATTCTAAATCATGATGTATTTTATATGAATCAATGTACTGAATGCATAACTATTATTAGATCCTTTTAGATTAAATTCGTGATGACTATTTGTAGGATAGAATACAAACTTATGACTATGTATGTATATTTTAAATGCGAACTTCTAATCATGCAAACATAATATTATGAGTTTATGTAAGATTCACTTTTAAATGAAATGTTGATTGTTGTTGATGTATGGATTATATATTGATAATGTGAAGGGAATATGTTCGCCAATTACTGACACGATGTGTGTCAAGTACAAGAAAAAATTTACTATTGTTTTGGGCTTGTAAAAGCCGAGTTGTTACAAGGAACCCTAACTGGTCTCAGAGATCAGGTACAAAGACTGGTTGCGTAAATGGTTCGGCCATCATAGATTTTCCATTCAAGAAAATCATACAAAATCCCTTACATTTTCTTATCAACTTTCTACACATTTACATGGAGTCTACACATGTTTTAAACCTTTTCAAAACACGACTTCTAGAATTCTCCATACTATAGATAGTCAGTTTCCGTATATTTCCTAGCTAATTTCTACAAATTCAAGAGAATCAAGGGTATAGACAACTTTTCTATCGTTTTGGAACAATTCGGAAAAGGATTATGCGTTTTCTCCTCCCCTTTTTCTTCACTCTCTCATAGGTTCTTTCAATTTGTTACCGGCAATTCTTTTGTTGATTCATTCATCTCCTTAAAGTTCTCCTTATAATCCATCTAAATCGTAAGGTTTCATCCCTAGCTCTTTATAAGTTAAGGGATTAAGAACCACAAAGTCGTTGACATTTTTATCCTGATTTGCCTAAACCATATAGGCAACTTAATCTCCCACATATCTGAAAAACTTTATTATTATTTTATTACCATCATATAACACTTATCAATACAACAATTTTTTTTCATTACCTCTTGCATCTTTTGCATTTCATAAACCCACTGAACCTTATCCAGTAGTTCTGATATCAACTGTAACAACTCGACTTTTTCAAGCCTAAAACAACAGTAAATTTTTTTTTTGTACTTGACACACATCGTGTCGTTAATCGGCGAACATGTTCCCTTCACATCATCAATATATAATTCATACATCAACAACAATCAACATTTCATTTAAAAGTGAATCTTACATAAACTCATAATATTATGTTTGCATGATTAGAAGTTCGCATTTAAAATATACATGCATAGTCATGAGTTTGTATTCTATCCTACAAATAGTCATCACGAATTTAATCTAAAAGGATCTAATAATAGTTATACATTCAGTACATTGATTCATATAAAATACATCATGATTTAGAATGCAACTATATGATTCCTTGCAAAAGTAGGTTCCCGTGTATTGGGTTTCCTAGGCACCTTGTTGGTATGCATCCCTACTGCAGTAAAAAACATTTATAATAATAATAATAATAACAATAACAATAAGAAAATGGTCTGGCAGTTTAACGAAGCATTAACATTATCTCATGTTTGAAGCGTGATATTTGTAGTTCCTTCATATTCTTGGTATACACAACTTGCAGTACATATATATGCACCAATTCTTGCAACCAACTATAATCTTAAATCCGGCCATTCTTTTAAGACATCATTTATCGAGGTTAACTATTCACTCACCCCGGCCGTCCTCTTCGAATTCCATCAGCCAAAACTAATCAACCGTTTGTCCCGGTCATCCCTTCGGATGCCATTAGCCGAAGCTAATCGTTCATTTATTCTGGTAATCCATCCGAAGCTAATCAATCGTTTGTCCCGGTCATCCCTTCGGATGCCATTAGCCGAAGCTAATCATTTGTTTGTCCCAGTCATCCCTTCGAATGCCATTAGCCGAAGCTAATCAATCATTTGTCCCGGTCATCCACTCGGATGCCATTAGCCGAAGCTAATCAATCGTTTGTCTTGGTCATCCCTTCGGATGCCATTAGCCGAAGCTAATCAATCATTTGTCAACATTTAAGCATTTGACAGTCTGGTATCTGAATTAACACAATACAGTAACATTCATGATAACGTATTTTCATTATTCAACATTATTTAAAAGGAAGGTGAAAGTCACCTACCTGCAGTAAAAGCTCTACTCGTGCTCCCCTGTTGCTGCTGTTGCACCACACCGGTTGTCCCTCGTGCAGTCACAGACTCATCTCATAATTTTTCCTCATTCAAGGATATGTTTTATAATAATCATATCAATAGCTAATAAATCTTTCTTTCAATCATTTCTTTTTTTATATCTTACGTTTTTCTCATTACACCCATTAATGTTGTCATGCTTTATCCAACCATAGTTATCATTCTTTCAGGCCGATATTATAGAGAATCCATATTCATCCATTACTCATATGTTACTTTCTTATGCATATTCATTTCCTCATAATAACATACATATATCATGTATATCTTTAGAGTTAGTATCTCAATGTGCAAGTGTTCGTATGACTCAATTCTTTTATATACTATTCACGTGAAAGTCTACTGTTAATGTCTAACTTTGAACTGTTACTGTTTGACTTTGAACTGTTATTGTTTGACTTTTCCAACTGTTACTGTCTGACTTTGAACTGTTACTCTATGACTTTTCTAACTGTTACTGTCTGACTTTGAACCATTACTGTTTGACTTTTCCAACTGTTACTGTGTGACTTTGAACTGTTACTGTTTGACTTTTCCAATTGTTACTGTCTGACTTTGAACTGTTACTGTCTACACATTGAACTGTTACTGTCGAACTGTTACTATCTAGACATTGAACTGTTACTATCCAACTGTTATTGTCCAGACATTTAAACTGTTACTGTTTGAACATTTATCAGATTTTTAACTATATCTAGACTTATAGAACTCTGTTTCAAGCGAGATTAGTCTTGTTGGAAAGCTAATACACGAGGCTACAAGTTCTTTAAAAGAAGGAGAACCCAGTTCTGCCTTTGAAATAGTCAAAATTGCTCATCAACAAACACTACCCTACAGGGTCTATCAAGACCCAATCTTGGTTGATGACCTATAGCTGGGGTTCTACAGCTCCATATTAAACAAGACCAATTTCTTAGTTAGCTAACATCTAAAACTACAATTACTATGAAGAAACTTGATCCTAATTCTCTCATCCTTCTACTCAAATTCTCTCCAAAAGTTAGGAGACGAATCTGTCCAGATTCATCAACCTTTCCATTTACACACAACATCCATAATTTAACTTTTTTTTCTCTATCATCTCAACCCCTGGCCATATCACATATCGTTTAAGACTGTAAAAAAAAAGAATATCTTTATAAGAGACAATTTATCTTATTTATTTCAATCTTCCCTCTTAAAATCAAAATAAAACATTCTTGTTGATTTTACAAACTTTCCGAACAATATTCTTCTAAACACAATCCTTGACATAGTTTCTATCAACCATAAATAACAAACGAATAATATTCCAAACAATCTATACTGTCAAGTTATAATGCATTATTATGAGTATACCATATCCAAATATTAACTTCATCAAATGGTGAAATTTCCAGAAATATGGGTTTAACCGAACTGACCTCAAACTTGCAAACCTACTGTGTGAGATAGCAACTTCTACACCGAATGTTTGCTTCAGATCTCCACCATTCAGAATCTAGAAAAAATCAGGAAGAACAACATATCCAAGTTATAGCCTAATCCAGCGGTGGCCGAAGGAGAAAACAGACAGCAAAGAAGACTGTCCAGAAGTGTATTTTTCCCAGATATTTTCCTCCCTTGGTATCTCTCAAACGGGGACTGATATAGAAAATCCCTACGGTGACAATGTACACGACATGGATGAGAACAACATACCCGAATATCGTGCTGATCCAACGGTGGAAGGTGGAGTTATAGCTGTCGGTTGATTTACCATCAATATATCTTCTCTCCAGCCTCTCTCTAAACTCTCTCTTACTCTTGCTAGTCCATCCAAGAGAGAAAATAGAATGATATTTATAGTTCTAACATCTTGTTAATTGCACATTTATCTCCACCCCTTTTTATCATTTATACATAAAACTCCCAACCTTCTATTATTTGAATATTGACCTCTCTTGATCTTACATATTCATTTTGTCCTCACAAATGTTTATCTTTTCAATAATTTAGTATTATATTCACTTTTCATTTCATTAATTTCACTATTTTTATCTTGATTTAGGTTTCTTTAATTTAATTTAACCCATTTTACTATTGGTTAAATTTCTCATCTTTTAAATACCTAGAAAAATTATAACCAAGGGTTTACATTTCACATCCCCGTGGTAGGCCACGGGTCAGAGTTTATGCAAGTGGCTATGGTCGGTGTCTTTTTGATGTTTAGGAGAGAGAGGGAGAGGAGAAACGTCGGTGAAAACAGGGGAACAAACTTTCTTCTTCCTCTATTTTCTACGCGTCCAGGGGAAGAAGAAAGGCTACAGTGCCGTTCAAAATGGTACCTTTTTGGGCTTTTTTTGCGTGAATAGTGCATGAAATGGTGTCGTTTCGGACAAAACACGTTGTTTCATTTAAAAGGAAAAGGCAGCAAAAATGTGTCAGAGTTCACATTGGTCCTCAATTTGTGATTTGTTCAATCGAGTCCTCAATTGCAATTTTGATTTAAAAATCAATGCAATTGCATCCCTGCCAAAAATCAAACAACGGCCCTGAAGTTGGCCGCCTTTTTCACTTTGGTTCTTGGTCTTTAATTTATGCAATTTGACCCACAATTGAGCAATAAACTTCTAATTTCTTCAATTTGGCCCCTGATTCGGTTTAATCACGGCCCCTCTATTTACGCGTGTTTTTTATTTTGGTCCTTGGTTTCGGATTTCTTCAATTAAGTTCCTAATTGGCCATCAAACTTTAATATTTATGCAATTAAGCCCCTGATTTGACCAAATTAACTCTAAAAAAATTATAATTTGACCCCAGAACTTGAATTTCTTCCAATTAAAGCCCAATTAACTCCAAAATCAATTTTTCTTGCAATCAAACCCTCCATAAATTTCATTAAATCTCCAATAAAATTTAATTGAGTCCATAAACATCTGATTTTGGACTTTTCTTCCGCAAATTGAATTTTCTTTGTCAACAGGACTCTCATCAGTCAACAAAATACTGTCAAATTTTAATCTTTATATTTTTGAACCTCTTCAACCAATTTTTAATCATTTTTTAGCGTTCTGGCATCCTCTTTTCACTGTTATATTTTTTTGATAATATTTTGATTTTTTTTTGTATTTTATTTTTTTTAAGATTTTTTTTAAGAGAGAAAAAAATGTGAGTTGGGGAATAACCCAAAAATGGCTTATGACAACATTTATGGAAAGGAATAACTTCACCAAAGATTGAAATGTTCTCGTGCTGTTATTTTGTTATATTCGGACATCACGATCATCATTTAATTTAATTTTTTTAATAGTGACTATGATGTCCGGTAATGACAAAGTATAATATGCCATACAGTATGAAGTACTGATTTGAAGTGTAAAGTGGTTTCGTGAAAAATGTTGATATGGAAAATTAAATGGAGAAAAATAAAAGTCATATGTAACCACAAATGTTAACCACATGCTATACAGTGTTCTAAAGCATTTGGTAGTAATGCTAACCACATGTTAAATGTTAAATTAGACTACGTACCAATCACTCAAATGTCATTTTGCAATTTTACTTTAGGGATAACTTCTCGTACTTAAGTTCCCAACTTAAATTGGGTCCCAGGGAATTCCTTCAATTGTCTCAATTAGGTATCTATTGTATTGGAAATTCTCAATCTCATGATCATCCGTCTATCGAAATTCATAATATTCTCTCTCTTTTTTCTTAAAATTACAATTATTGGAGGAAAAAACTAAAATTGACAATTTATTATTGATTGGATCAACTCTTGATGATTTTTTGGCTCAATAATAACTCAACCATCTTTCTTAAGTTTCCCTTCCCTGCAAGTAAAACCTTTTTTCAACTTAAAATTTTCAAATGTACACCTTAAAATTTATTATTCATATGATTGAAAGAGATAAATTTTAATTTATCTTGTTTTTTATATTATTTTCATAACTTTTATCTTATTTCTTCAAAGATCTCTAAGAAAATAGGAAGATGAGTATTTTGAGAAAAACTAGTTTTAATATAAATTTATTCTTTTTAGCATAGTAAATAATAGGAATTGGCCTTTAATTTACTTTAATGTGCCACAAAAAGCTTTCATTCTTTTGGCAAACATATTCTTTAAAATTATGTTTAAAAAATACCCAGAAAATTCGAATTTTCTAAAGTCACCAGGAACTATTATCCTTTGAAATTTAAAATATATGGTATATTATTTTTTATTTTATCTCAATCGAGTACATAAATTTTAATCATTCACTTCTTTTTTCAAATGTCAACTTAATTGCTTCATCATCTCTTGATTGCATCAACTCTTGATTTTTTGGCTCAATAATAACTCAACCAACTTTCTTACGTATCCCTTCCCTGCAAGTAAAAACCTTTTTTAACTTAAAATTTTCAAATGTGTCACCTTAAGCTTTGAATTGTCACTTTAAAATTTTCAAATGTACACCTCAAATGTCACCTCAAATAATAACAAGGAAAAATTACTTCTCTTCCATCTATGTCTAGCAAACGGTAAACTACTTCTCTTCTATCTATGTCTAGCAGTATTAAGAAAAATTAAGTTTCAAAACTATATACAAGCCCTTAGAGCCATTAGATTTGTGGGATCTATCATCCTATTCTCTGTGTTTTTTTTTAATGATATATATCTTATGTCTCCGCTCCTCTCAGGTTAAAGTTGATGTTAAAGTAGTTATACTTTTGTCTAGCCGTTGATTGCTTTTATTTTAAACAAAGAATTCATCTTTTTATAGAGTAAAATTCTTATCTTTTTTTTTAAGGATTAAGCATATAGTTCCTAAAACTTTAATAATTGTTTAATTAGTTCAGATAAACTAGAGATTAAGTTATAACTAACTCTTTTTTTTATATATATAAAGCAATCTTTTAAAATCTAATTAATAAGACAGTTGATTCTTACTGAATATTTCACTGCAAGAATTCAAGTGGTACACCAGACAAGTACAAGTGTTGAAGGAAAATGTGAAGGACATGCTAATGGCATCCAAAAAGGATACAGTGGAACATATTGAATTCATTAATCAGTTATGTCGGCTTGCTGTGTCATATCATTTTGACGACGAGATTGAAAACAGCCTTAAAGAGATTTTTGATGATCTTCCTGATCTTCCAAAAAGGATACACTGTATCACTTCTATTTCGAGTATTGAGACAGCATGGATTCAAAATGCCCTGTGGTGAGCGCATGCTTCCAGTACTTTATAACCTTTCAAACCTTAATTAACATCTCCAAAATTAATTCTTTGACACTATGAGAGCATTAATTAATTCCAGAGGAAAAATTAAATCTTAACATCTCAAAAATTAATTCTTGGACAGTACTTTAAACTCTGCTAAATCTTTCTTTCATTGACAAGAAGTAATCTATGGTCAAATTAAGATTATTAAAAAAATGACTAGAACAGTAAAATTATTCTTTCATGAATCAGTTGTGTTTGACAAGTTCAAGGACACCAATGGAGAGTTTAAGAAAATGTTGACATGATTAGCTGCGATTCTGTAATCTGATTAATTATAGGAACTAGATTAAATATTATTTTGTAATCCTGATTACTGCCTATTCAGATCAAATATCGTATAGGCAGTAATTATGTGAATCTC
>Ga0325402_1003153_pt1 | contig 14764 bp, 4 predicted proteins | sample PopdelMetagenome_22_FD_207212 | JGI IMG/M metagenome (GOLD analysis project Ga0325402, IMG submission 207212) | Populus deltoides microbial communities from Bellville, Georgia, United States - Xylem-PdKOR-R3 | ecosystem: Host-associated > Plants > Phyllosphere > Stem > Wood/Secondary xylem... | reverse complement strand
GTGTCAATTAAATCAGATGAAATTGAATAATTAACAAGATTCTAATACTTTATTTAACAATTAATTCAATTTAATAATTTAAAATATTAGGATATTAGGTAATGTTTTAAAATATAATTTATATTATTATATAATAAACACCAATCACAATAAAAAAACAATACATGGAAAGGTTCAGAATGCTCCAACATACTCCACTTAAAAAAAAAATAAAAGTAGAAGATAAGAAGGCGATGGAAACTCCAAGATTAAAGAAAGAGTTAGTAGAAGAAAAAGAAAGAAAGAAAGAAAAGATAATGATTACAAAAGAAATTACATATTATATATATTATATAGTTTAGAAGCATTTCTAAATACAAAAGTCAATTCATTGTGGAGCATTTCTTATGTTCTTTAGTGGCAATACGTATCCCATGTGATGGGCACGTATGCTTTAATTTTTGTCACCTCAAAGTGATAGTTCGTTGGATTTATCTGAATTTCCCATGTTCCTTTAGACACATTAACTTTTATATTAATTTTATTTTTTGCATTTAAAATTGTTAGTCCTAAATTCGAACAATGTAATTCGAATTCATTTGTGGTCTCAAGCAGGATGATAAAAACCTGAGTTTGAAAAGAGAGATTTCAGATATAAATAGCAATATATATTTTATAAGAGAGATAATTATGAAAAATAGAGAGAATTAAAAATATATATATATATATATATATTTTTTTAAGTTAGACAAAACTATTCTTATCACTTTAAGTTAATTGCCTTTACCACCTCTTGTTTTGGACGTTGTTACGTTTTGCACCTTATATTTCTTTCATAATTTACAATGTTTATTTTTTTAAAATTAAAAAATATCCATATTTAAAAGAAGCTAAAAAATAATGCACTCTTATTTTATCAATTATACTCATTTTTATATAAGAACAAAAAAAACCTATATTTTTTCGAAGCTCATACAATCAAGTCTATTTTTTTTTTTGTTTTTAAGAAAAGCTTATGTTTTTTGAAAATCCATGCACATTGTTCATCAATATGTTTTTTTTTAATAAATCATATAATAAAGAAAATAAAGGATATGTTTAATATCAAATATATTTTTTAAAGATTAACATAGAGGGTAATGGGATAATTAACTTTATCATTTTTGATGGATTCGAATATATTTTTTTTTAATTTTTTTAAATTGAGTTTATAAAAAAAAGTATTGATAATTAATCATGAAGCACTTGTGAAATTCTATATATAAAAACCACTATGCAAATATCTTTTTAAATATTAGAATCACATGACAAGCACATAGGAGAATCACCACTAAAAAGCTCACCCACCCTTGCGATCCCATAAAATATATTCGTATCTTTGCCTAAAAAAAACAAAAGAAAAGGATTCGTATCTCAATAATTTGTTTTTTAATTTTACTAACATTAATGAACTAACTCGTATTCATAGCAATCAACAAGGGTGCGCAATTGATTAAGGACTCAATAAACTTGTATGATCACTTGAAAATTAAGAAGGCAATTTTATTAATTGAAAGTTAATCTCGTATAATTAATCTCTACAACAAGAAATTATAACATAAACCGGTGCTATTAGATTAATTGCACCTAATTAACCCTCAGTTTTACAATATAAGAAACTATGCATGCTTTAATTACTTGATGATCCAGTTGAATTGTAACTTGCAAATCCAGCATTTTTTGTCTTTTCTTCCTTCTTGTTTAATTTTCTCTGATGGGGCTTTCTCACTTTCTTACAAGTGTGTGTGTGTGTGTGTGTGTGTGTGTGTGTGTGTAGTAAATTTTAGCCACCAAAACGAATTAAATAGAATTATATATATTACCTTCGTTTTGGTGGCTGAAATTTACTATCATGTCAGGTAAGTTATTTTCAACTGATTATTCTTCATTATTATTCTACATATTACTTTCATGTTCAAGGAGGTAATTTCATGTGGCTAAAATATATAAATACATTACCACCGCAGACATATGTAAATGAAATAACAATAAAGTTAAAAGGACTCGAATTGTTATTTTGACAGAGGCGTGGTAAGCGGTTCTCCCCTCTCTCACCCCATCCTTTAATTGTTCTTCCAGCTGGCAGACTCTTAGGCCTTTCAGGTTTTTGGTTTTGAGTGGGTTTCCCCTCTCTTACCCAATCGTTTTTTGCCAGATGGCAGGCTCTCAGGCCTTTCAGATTTTTGGTGTCGACTGGGTTTCCCCTCTCTCATCCAATTTTGCCAATTGGCAGACCTCAGGTATTCCAGCTTATAATATATTATTGAGGACAGAAAAATACACTAAATTTAAGAACCCCACGAAACGCTAGCTTGGTTAGATTTTGGATTTGCATGTGCTCAAAAGATGACATGCACACACAACTTGGCACTTGGTGGGATTCTTGAAAACAACACTAATGTTAAGAAATTTGATAGTGAAATCCATTGCCCATAAAAAAAAAAAAAAAGATGGCGGGACACACCTTCAATTAAGAATTGCACACGATTTGTCCTCTCCCTTTCCAAAATCTCAACTCAATGTGTATTGAAAAATCTCAAAAAAAGAATACGACAAGCATATTAAACAGTGGAAGCAAGGACCTAGTTAAGGATAGTTTGTCGTCGCCGCACATTTAAATAAAGGTTCAAGTAAACACTTAGCACAAGAAAATTGGAGTGTTCTCTAAAAGCTTTCTTACAGAAAATTAGAGTGCTTTCTAAAAGAGTTCTTATTTTGATCACTTGGCCTGACACAAATGGAGACCTTCACAAAGGTACTTAGCAAGACTGATATCAAGAAGAGACTGGCAGTGCCAACAAATTATCTCAAGTCTCTCCCATCCCTTAATGGTGACTGTTCCGTGGATTTTAAGGCAATAGATGCGAAGGGCAAGGTTTGGACCTTCAAATGCTCCATTCGCAAGAAAGGACATCCCAAGCCAGTTATTTCAAAAGGCTGGCTAGCGTTCGTTGGCAGCAAAAAGCTTAAAGCTGGTTACAAGATCAGATTTTACAAGGAGAGCAACAAAGTCAGCACTGCAACACATGTTTTCAGGGTACAAGCTGAAAAAGAAATCAAGATATTTGGTGCTGTTCTCGGCTATGCACCCATATAGCTGCGTTTCCATATCGCATTAGGGTTAATAAGAGAAGTCTGCCTATGGCTCACCATGACAACCTCAGCTTAAAGACTTCTCAAAGAGGGCTTGTTTTGGTATTTGCATTTAACAAAAAAATGTTCAAACCTATGCTGTTGTGCTTGTTTTTGTTACGTTGTCTACCGGTTACTGCTGTTTCTTTTGGTGCTTTTGACTTTTGTTATTATCAAAGCAAAACAGGTACGTTATCTGGAACTTTTGTTGAGTAGTCAGTAGTCTAGATATGCTTTTCGTTATGTATGTAAAAAAATTTCAATTTGGCAAGTGTATTTAATCATTTCTGTCGAAATTAAACAGGGCTCCACACACACACAGACACATTAATTATGAATCATTTTTCCCATGTAAGATAGTATTTAATATTAATTAATATAATTTTATTAATTAGATGATTTTGAGAAAAATAGAATAAAACACATATCAAATGAAAAAAATCGTTAACACATGAGTGAAATTGTAATAAAATTTCAACAAATTAATAAGCGGGTGAATTGACAGGGTTAGACCTCTGTTTTTTTACTTTAGTAATTTTGCTTTTTTACTTCTACCTCACAATTTTACAACATTAAACCTCAGTGAAATGGTCTTTTAAGTGAAAAATATTGCTATAGACATTATTATTTCCTTTTCGAGTTCTTTGAGTACAAGTTCACCTGGAGGTTTAACAATAAAGTGGCCTTGTTAATCTTAGGCGTGTATGTCCTGAAATTGTTTTCTTTATGGAGGATTTTTCCTTTCGATATCAGTACTCTTGCTGCAAACGATCAACTCAGTTTGGCTTCCGGTGAATAATTTCATCTTTATCATAAAGAAAACGTAAAAAATATGGCAGCCCATAGCTACTAGGTGAGGACCCACAAAATCTGGATGTCTTCTATCATCTATCCTAGCTAGCAGCATTTTCGGCCGTCTTTGCAAACGCATGAGCCACTTGATTACAATTTCTAAAACAATGGGTTATTAATTCCCAATTTAAAAAATAAATGTGAAGATACTTTGCAAGACGGATATTCACAAAAGACTCTCGGTACGTTCTAAAAGCGCATCTCCTCTCCACTTAGCCTAGCAAATGGTAAGCTTTCACAAAGATATTTAGCAAGACAGATATTCACGAGAGACTCTCAGTACCATCCAAGTATCTCAAGGTATGCTGTGGATATTCAAGCTAATGATAATGAAGGCAACGTTTGGACCTTCAAGTGCTCCATTCGCAAGAAAGGGCATCCAAAACTTCTTTCAAAGGATTGACTTGCATTCGTTGCTTGCAAGAGTCTCAAAGGTGGTGACAAGCTCACGTTTTACCTGGTTAAAAAGAAATCCAGTACCGCAACACATGTTTACAGGGTTCTGGATGCAAAACAAATCAAGATGTATAATATATTAGGCTGACTTTATTAAGTCACTATCTCCTGTCCCATTTAAGGCTAGCTAATGATATGAAAGGTCGTTTAATGTGCATTGATTGTGTTTTTATCTAGGTGACGATGTTGCAGAAAACCTCTAGAAGTTACGGTTTGTTTTTTTTAAGGCTATGATGGGTTGGAAGGTGTAGGAGACTAGACTTTGACAACCAAATCTCCTATAAAACAAGACCCTTTTACAGGTTTACACTCCTAAACAAAAATGGATTTTAGTAATGGAATTGTTCAATTGTTGATTTAGAAACGGAAAATCCATAGCTACAGAACAATAAATTAGATAAAAATAAATAAATAAATTATATAAGGAACTTTTGCAATGAATTTTTCATTGCTGATATGGCAACATTAAATCTGCAATGAATTAGATGCGGATTCCAAAAAAAAAAAAAGTTTAAAATCTCCGCTGTCATTGTAAAACTAAATGATATAAAACGTGTATTCTAAAAATATGGTAAATGCAACATATATATATATATATATATATATGTTTTTTTTTACACTATGCTTTTTAATGTATTTTGAGCTTATGCAAGTTTATTGAAAGCTATTTTTATGAGTTTGATATACCTATGAATTAATTACAAAAAGATAAAGAATTTTTGCATTTTATGTTTTGAATATTGCTTCTTATGACAGGTTTTTCATTAAGTTTTAATCTCAGAATGTGAATGTAGGCTAAATCAAAGTTAAAGTACACATATCAAGCTTTTCAAGAAGGTATTATAGGCAGAAATCTAATTTCGTTTGAACCTCTAATCAGATCTGCAAAATCAAGTTGAAATCTTTCTCACAACAAGATTCTATAGTTTCACACTACAAATTCAAATAAACATATCTTAAGCCTTAGACCTTAAAATCATGTGATATAAAAGCCCCAAATCATTTACACATCTAGGACTACAATTTTTATAAAGGATGTCAAGTCACATAAAATCTTTTTGAAGGCACAAATAAATTCAGACGCAATTTGAAGGACAAGATTAGTCTTTTGATTTGATGAGGACGCAATTTGAAGGACAAGATTAGTCTCCTGATTTGATGAGGAAACTAACGGCGCCAAACATCCCACTATAACTAAGAGTTTGATATAGAAACGACGGGCTTCAGTACCCAAGAAAGGTGCAGATCAAACCTCTAACATGCCATGAATTAAAGAATATTATTAGGATGGTCGGATATTACAAGAAACTAAATCAGAAAAAAAAAAAGTCTAAGTTGCAGTAGAGGTGGAATTACAACAGAGTTGTGACAGCAGCAGAGTTATGATAGGAGTAGAGTTGTGACAACAACATAGTCTATTTTTCAACACAAATTCTAAGAGATTTAACTAACCTTAAGAACTAGATAAAGAAGAAAGAAGTTAAGTAGCATAAGGACTTCCAATTAGCTTAAGAATTCTGAAGAAATTTGATAGCCAATGGAGAGAATAAATAGAGCAAAACATAGCTGAAACAGGGGCTATGCAACATATTTTTCTTCTCTGTTTTTGTTAATTTTCCAGCAACTATGAACTAATTCCTAATTTTAGTTCATGAGGAATACACACCATCTCCATTAGCAAGTTGTGAGAAGTAATGTTACCATTGTAATTCTTTCAAATTCAAGTATTTATTTTTCTTTGTTCAGAATTATGCTATTGATTGTTATTCAAGCTTATTGAATTGTTTTGAGATGACATGTATATTTTCTAGTTTCTTTTAATCCGTAATTGTTGTTAAGGCCTAGAGTAAAAAGCAAAAGAGTTAATTTGATTGCTGCAACTCTCATCTTGATTTATTAGGGAAGAATAAACAAAGTTATATTGTTAAGCTTTTGAACTTTTTCTTAGAATAAATGCACAAACTTTACTCCTAAGACTACTGCCAAGTGAATGAGAATTGCTTTCAATGTTAAATTCACTTGATGGTAAGAAATTGATTAGAGAGCTTTGCATAATTAATTTTTGCTCGTAATCTCATCGATTTCCCTTAGCTTTAAGGGATATCAAATTTATTTGCTTGAAGTGAAAGAATATTTAATTTACTTCGATGATCAACAAATTTATAGGAATGGATGTGTGAACCCTTGAATTGAGTTAACGACATAACAATTTATTAATTTTAGAATTATCATTTCTTTAATTTTTCATTTAAAACCCCTATTCTTTTCATTTCAGTATATTGTAGGAAGATTAAATGAAAATTTTCTTAGGTTCAACCTAGTTTTCACGATCATATTATAAATTTATTTTCTTTGTGATAGTTAAATCAGAATTATATTTTGGAGGTTTCGACGACTGACCAATATATAAGAAAAATTTACCTAAGCTAGCCTATTTTCCTTTTTCGTCTTCTCTCTCATTTACTTTCTCCTAAAGATGCTCTTCATCGCTAAACACTAAAACTTAGGCATGCATACAATTAATAAACCATCCGATCTTTAAGTTAGTACCAATGATGGAGGAAAGAAGCCTTAGGAAATGTTGAATTTTTTTTTTTCTTTTGGAGAAGATTGAATGAGAGGTCACTTACATTGGGGTTCTAGGCTAGGTTCAAGGCTATTTATATAGCCTTGAAATCACGTTGTTATGTCAATGCAAGAGTAGGATGATAAATATGCTTGCCACCTATTGTTGTGAACTACTTAAGGATGAAGACTTAAAGTGACAATAAACCTTTACAAAAGCTATCTTTGTTCTAGGTTTTATGGGTTGTGTATAGTTGATGATGATAATATGATCAATCTTTAAGGGACACGCAACCAATAAGTTCGCCCTCATTTAATGTAAGTATGCTTTATCCTTGTGATTAATGGTGAGTGGACCATATTTAACCAAGAGTGGTGCATTCAGGTGTAGTAGTTGAATTTAGATCCATTAGCCTTGTTTTGAGTTCGGTTTACCTATCGTCTCAGTGTGTCTTTTATTTAAAGATGTTATTATATTGAGCTCTATGGACATCCTGAGTCTAACTTGATGGTAGATGTTTTGAAACCGTCGAGCATCAAGGCTTCTAGAAGCTAAATTCAATGACTCCCATTTCAGGAAAGCATTAGATCGTATGACATATTCATATTCAAATGGATACAAGCTTTTTTTAGACCTTTGATTTCTAATTGATCTTTACGGCTTATCATTACTTTAAATTGATGTCTTCTATGAACCATATTTAAAGCATTATGACATGGGCCATGTTGTTGGGAGTGCATAACCAGCTTCTAGCAGGTAACTCTAATATTTAGTTTTGATGCATTATTTGAGTGTTGGTCTTGCCTTTTAGGCTTTATTATAGCTCTTTCACGCTCTCTACTTACATTCAAGCTATCATATTAAAACAAACTAAAAGGTCTTCAACTTTTATTGTAGCTTTATTACTGTGCACAGAGACTCATTGTCACTGTGCCCCTATAAACATATAACAATTAGCCTTGGAAGCGAGGTATAATAGTCTTTTTATTGTTATTTGCATGGTAAAATGATTGATATGCCTTTGGAGATAAAAATTAAAACAATTGCGAGCAAGGGCACCTTTGAATTTTTTTGTTTTAGTTGCACAGTTAAATTATCATAATACCCTTGAATTAGAATAGCCTTTGCCTTGGGTTAAAGGGTGTTTTTGGGTTTTCAGTTTGGATTTTGTTTTTTCTATAATTATCGAGTTTGACAAGAGGCAGTTTACTATTTTGGCATATATAAAATATTATTTAATTTGAAAAAGTTGGTTGCGTGGGAACCTAACACGGATGCGCTTGGTTGCTCTAGTGATGACATGTATGGCAGCAAAACTTTGGCTTCCACAATTTTGTTTTCATCCTTACAGCGTTACCTCCATTCTTGGGTGGCACGTGTAGCAAAAATACATCGGGTTTTTTTTTTATGGCCATTTCTTTTTTTACTTCTTTCCTATCTCTTCCTAGGTTTCAGAGCCTTCCCCTACATATTTTCAAAGTAACCCTTTGATTTTTTTCTTTTAGATTTGGTTCTTTTTTTGCTATTTCTTTTATTTTAAATAACCCATATAATTGAGATTTTCTTTCGATTTAACCATCCTTTAGTTATCTCACCTTTTAAATTTGATTCTCATTCTTCTTATTGTTAATTCTTCTGATTTAACAAGCCCAATATTTTTTTTAATTTGTTGTTATTCTTGTCTATTTTTCTTTTATCATATTATCAAATTAATCAAGATTTAAGTTAACTCTTCGATTTCTCTTACTTTTTAAAAATGCTACCTTCACCTAAACAATTTTTTCCATGGTTAAAAAAAATTGGTCCGGCCGTGGTGTTATGTATGCCACCAAACTAGTATCCTTCTATTTCTGATGTTTGTTACTGTTCTGGATTTCTGGTGCATTCATTGTGATATATAGCGTTTTGCTGCTATATTGTATACATTTACTGATTTCACCTAATGTATGTATGATTGCTTTCATACTACTGTTTGGTCACCTTCCTCTGCCAGTACTCAATGGCGGGCTCACCTTGGTTTGTTAGAACTTAGAAGGACTCTGTTCATTTTTACAGGTTAGCGTTCTTTGATTGCCCTAAGTGTTTGTAAGTAACTAAATATTAGTAGCTAGTCCGACACTGGTCTCCTTTAGCCATTTCCTTGATGGTTTGGGATCTCTGTCTCTCTTTCACAAATAGCAAGCATTTTCTAGTATGCCTATGGAAAACTCCAAAAGCAATGTTCTTACAAAGCTTATTCTAAACAATTTTGTTTCCTTCTGAATGGTTTTATATTTTGCGAAACAGATATATTTTGATCATGACACTGTATATTAAAATGGTTTGTCTTTGATCGTACTCAGCAACACTACAAAAAGACCAACAGGGAACACATATTTACATTTTAAGGCAGTGCTCGTCTGCAAAATCTAAATTAAAATTTCTATCTATGAAATGTTTCATCAATGGCCTGGAAGAGGTCCAGCTAATATGGAACATTTAAGGATGAAGAAAACAACATGAGATATACAAATAAACTACAGTAGCTTCTTATCTGTTTCAAAATTAATCAAATTATCACGGATCAGCATGAACCATGCAATTGGTGAAGGCAAATTAAACAATCACGAAGTTAGAAAGGCAAAAAATAAAAAGGCAGAAAAGCAACGTAAAAAGCTGCAGTTAAGGTGCTAAGTCCCACTAAAAAGAGCCATGGTACTAGTAAGGGTTACAATTTAAAAAGATGTCAAGACAGCTAAAAGCCATGAGGGCATGCAAAAGAGCATCATTAGACTGCATCAGGATTAGATATAGAGTGTAATCTGCAGAGCTGAACTAAACGTTTAGCAGAAGGCCAGGTCTTCTGTAGTGGTTCATTGGAGTGCCGAATACACTTCTTTCGTCTCCAGCCTTTCACTGTAGGGATGAATACAGAGCAAACATCAGGGCCGCGAGTCTAATATTTTATTTTTGGGAGGGCCATTGTAGAGAATTGACTTGTAAATTTATGCAGATCTAGGGGGGATTTGAAATTTGTGTAAATTTTGGGGACCCACGGCCCTCTCACTTTTTTTTGGGTTTGATATAATTGAGTTCGGTTTTAGTTATTGGTTAAGACGTTTAATTTGATTTAATTCTTTAATTTGTTTTTAACAAAAAGATTAAAACAATATCGTTTTATAAAAACTCAACCCAAAATATACATATAAAATAAATATTAAATTATATCTTTTATTAAGCATACTAAAACATATATTCAAATAATTAATACTTAAACTAAAAACATGTAAAGCACTTGCTTAATAAAGTTTTTAAAATTTAATCAAGCTAAAATTCTTGTCGATGTTAAAAATCAATTGTTTATTATTAAAGCTTCATTATTCATCACTTGGTGTTAAATAACTTTCTTCAATTAGTCTCTCAAGATGTCATCAACACCACCTTATTTAGATGTACTCCTAAACAATGTCTAATGAAATCAAATGAATTATATTTAATATTTCTCTACAAAGACTGAACCTAAGATATACAGTAGAATGAAAAAGATAAAAGAATAAGTCTAAGAAAAAACAATAACAAAGGAAGGAAATAACTAAAGAAATTTCATGACTTTAATTTATAGAACTTGAAAACCAAAACATTAATTTTTCATTATTCATGATTGTTTATTAATTATGATGAATGTTCATAATTCATAAATATTCATAGTTCAAGAATTACTCATAATGACATTCATTCTCATCACATTATTAATATATTGGTTAATGTACTAAGATATTTTAGGGATTAAATTTGATCAAACAGAGACTTAATAGCAAATATTTTTCTTTAACCAAACCCAAGCCCAAGCTCATGAGTCAACAAGCCGACTGTCTAATCTACAAAACTATTTTGAATTTAAAACTTTTGCTACCCATAAGTTTTTTTAGAACGATTTTTCATTGACCTTTAATTGGTTTTTAAAACATGTCTATATTCTATATTAAAAAAAACTCATGTTGGATTACAAAATGTAAGTGGATCTCTCTTATAATTTGGCCTTAAAAGGTCCATCACATGTTTTATTAACCAATTTCAACAACATCATTAACAAAATTAAAAAAAGTTCATAAATAATTTTTATGATAGATTTTATGTTTATACAATAGCAAACAATAAAATGGAAGATTAGATGTGATTGAGTAAGGAAAAAAAAAAGGAGAAGAGAAAAAAGAAAGAAGAGTCATAAGTGTTGTTACTTCTTGAAGACCCTGTAAATATGAACATGCAACATAAAAAGACCACACAAATGATCCTATTGAGAATTTAAAATTGGTTAGAGACATGTAAGTGACAATTCAAGTTGGCAAGGAATTAAAAGTCTATGTTCTAGAAGAAGATGTCGTGGCAAATAATTGAGAGCTCAATATTGGTAGCCAACTCTGTTGTTATCTTCACTCTAACTTTTCTCCTTTTGCCATTTCCTTGATGGTTTGGGATCTTTGTCTCTCTTTATGATTGAAATGGTTTGTCTTTGAACGTACTCATAAATGCCACAAAGAGACCAATAGCTAGTGTTGACAAAATTGTTCAAAATAAAAGCAAATAAAGAGTTGACTTAGAGGCGTGAAAACATTATCTTTAAAGTATTTATTTGTTTCACATAGAGAACATCTCTAGGATACAACTAAGTCATCTAAACCTCTAAAAGACTAAGAAAAGAAAATACTTGTTTTTTTTTTATGTGTTCTCTGTGTAGTAACATATGTATTGTTAATGAAGTGTCATCTTTTGATATTATAAATATTCATATAATAGTATTAGGAAGCCTACTAGGAGAGCCTATTCATCATGGCTTTCACTTAATTCACTACATAATAGAAACTCATACTTATAAACACATAGGAAGGAGTGTTTCTTTCCAATGTGGGATAAATATTTTTTTCCTTCTTTATTTATTTACAAACTACACCAAAAATCCCCAACTGGTTTGTAATAAATATCTTTTCACTTGATAGAATTATGCTTACAAGAATATATTTTGCAATTTAAACATTCAATTAGTGTTAGAACTTGAATACTACCAAAGCTATTGTTGTTCATAGATTAAACCAAAATTTTTGTTGCAGAATCAAAGATAATGCACACATAGTACTACCTAAATTCTTGAAGAGGTTTGCAACTATTTAGCACTATTATGGCAATGTGATAAAATCTTATTTTCATGAATATTTATAAGAGAAAACCCTAATTTTTGTCAAAAGCAACTTTACTTTTATATTCATATGGGTGAAATTATATATGTCTCTATTACATATAACACGAACTTTAAATTCCATTAAAGCCCAACACTCACCCTCCTTTACATAATAGAACACACCAAATACTATCAAAATAGGGTTCAAAATTAATTATTAGTATCCAACAAATACTAAATAGTAACTTGTTATTACACATTAAACTTAGAGATAAACTTGTTGCTAATACGAAGTTGAGTTCCTATTACCGGTTTCGCACGTGTGCGGTGTCGCAACGAAAACATCCACCCTCGAATTCTATCTTATGTGGCAAATGTGGAGAGACAAGGAATTCTTGTCTTTTATTAGTGAAAATTGGAATGGGAGTCGCCACCTAGTATTTTGATCACTAGGAACCCTAACTGGTCTCAGAGATCAGGTACAGGGACTGATTGCGTAAAGGGAAGGTATTAGCACCCCAAATATGCCCTACCTAAGGTAAGATGCATAGTTTTATTGTCTGATAAAATCTAAGGTCTTGTCGTGCTTTTCTAGTTGTTGGTCCATCTAGGGTTTAAGAAAAGTCCTCTTTGGTAAGGAGATCCTTATCTTATCGGGTAAAACCTAACCGGTCTAATGCCAACAAAAAAAAATTTAATATCCAGAACACGTCTTACGTATAAGATCATAACCACATATATTAAACGAAAACAAATAATTTTTTTTGAAAATTTTGAAATATTGGCCTAGTTCTCGTGACTTTCATAAACTGGTTATTAAAGCCAAAATGCATGCTAATACATATTTTTTGAAATTTTCTTTGTTGTATGAAAATACAATATGATTTTTTTATTTTTTGAGAGACTTGGCCGTATGCATGAAAAAAAAATATTTCATTTTATTTATTTTTTTATTTTTTAATGTCTTGACGAAAACCGAGTATTTTAATACTGAATTTGTATCTTTACAATATAAAAATACAAACTAGTATTGATCAAAATGCAGTAAAAAATTTTGTGGAAAATCACATTTTTTTTAAAAATAATTTTTGAAGAATTTAATTTTTTGGGCTGGGCCTAGCGCGGCCCATATGGCTGGGCTGGACCCAGCAGGCCTAACCGGGTCACTGGCCCAAGCCAGTGACCCGGCTGGGAAAACAAAAGGCACGCTTACGCGTGCATGCTTGTGCAATTCAAGTAGTCACTGTTCAAGTGAATTATAATTCACTTGAACAGTGAAAATGCAAAAAATGGAATTGCATGCACAGAGATGAAGAGAACAAACCTGGTGGCGGAAACAATGTCGACGACGATGGTAATGGCGTACGCTCACAGTGATGCTGGTGGCGGTGGAGAGGAAGATGACAATGGTTCACGGTGGTTATGACGGTGGCGGGCGGTGTTTGCTGCAGCTTTTCTTCTTCTTCCCCGTGCAGAGACACCTTCCTCGTCTGCTTCTGTTTGGTTCTTCTCCTTTTGGTCTCCGGTGGGGGTGGAGCTGCTGGTGGCTTTCAGACGATGCGGTGGAGGTTGCTGGCAGGTGGAATTGCTATGGGGGTGCTGTTTTCTTTTCTCTGTTGATCGATACTCCTTTCTCAGTGGCGGCGTTGTAGCAGTGGTGGAGAGGAAGACTAACTGTGGTTTTCCTTTTTTCTTCCTTCTTCCTCTGTAACTTTCTTTCCCCGTCTCTCTGTTTCTGTCGTTCTGGTTCGAAAGACTTACCACCCTCTGTTTTCTCCTTCTCCCTTTGTTCTTTCTTTTCCTTTCTGTCGTTCTGGTTTTACCCCTCCTGTTTTCTCCTCAGTACTGTCTCCTCCTCCCTCCCTTTTCTCCCCTGCGTTCGGTTCTTCTTCTGGCTTTTATAGCCAAAGGACGAGAGTGTTTTTGGTAAGCCAGCGTGCATCATGGTGGCGAGGGTTGTCAGCCGCGATACGCTCCCTTCTTGATTTGGAAACTCCTTCATTATCGCTGCCAACGTCTCCTTCCTTTATTATCACAGAATACCAGCTGTTGCAGAAGGTGAAATGATGGAAACGGCGCCACTTGAGTTTCTTTTGATTCGGCCATTGAATGTTTTGCAGTTTTGTAATCAAATCCTCGACAAAATTGTAATTGGATCCTTTAATGTTAGCGCTTTTTCTAGTTTGGTCCTTGGTCTCAGATTGTTTCAATTAAGTTTCTAATTGGCCATCAAACTTCAATAACTATGCAATTAAGCCCCTGATTTGACCAAATCAACTCTTTTAAAATTTTAATTGGACCCCAGAACTTTAATTTCATCCAATAAAAGCCTAAATTGACTTAAAAATCTGTTTTTCTTCCAATCAAACCCTCCATAAATTCAATTAAACCTTAGATAAAATTTAATTGAGTTTATAAACATCTGATTTGAGACTTTTTTTCTCAACTTTAATTTTCTTTGTCAATAGGGCTCTTATAATGTCAAATTTCAATTCTTGTATTTCTGAACCTCTTCAACCAATTCCTAGCCATTTTATGGGAGTTCCGACATCCTTTTCTCACTCCTATTTTTTTTTTATTCCTTC
>Ga0325402_1003151_pt1 | contig 14765 bp, 10 predicted proteins | sample PopdelMetagenome_22_FD_207212 | JGI IMG/M metagenome (GOLD analysis project Ga0325402, IMG submission 207212) | Populus deltoides microbial communities from Bellville, Georgia, United States - Xylem-PdKOR-R3 | ecosystem: Host-associated > Plants > Phyllosphere > Stem > Wood/Secondary xylem... | reverse complement strand
TTTTTCTTACTCTGTTTGTTTGAGAAATATATTTCCCGGACTGGTTTTATAAGCATCTTGAACCAAGAGTGATATCAAGACCTCAAGAGAGTATGACAGAAGATGAAGAAGAGATTGCAAGGAAGTCTACTATGGGATAAGCAAAAGATGAGAAGATGATCTTAGTGGGTTTGTGGCGCATTCGAACAAATCCTTCAGATACAGCATCAACGACAGGATAAGTGGATAATGTATGTTAATTGCAAGCACGCAGCTCTGATAGGAGACACTATCCTCTCTGCCTCTTCCTCTGGTTTTTGTCAATGGTAATGTGTGTTAATTATGATTTTTATATGATGCTCAGAACTGTAAAATTAATCTGCCATCCGTCACTATTAAACAAGTTTAAAATTTAGAGAAATAACTTGGAGGTTAATTTATATCATCACTTGTGGTTAACTAATATCTTAGGGAGATGATGATTCCTTGTACCAATTTCAGACGCCTCTCTGCTACCTATCTACTCTGCATTTTGCTGGGGTCAAGGTCTTATTGGATCACTACTAAGCTCTCATACTCTCTTTCATGTCTTGTAAAGCTTTTCCTGCTGTTTTGGTAAAGAATGCGTCTTTCTTTCATGCTGAAGGTATTTTGACCATTTTAAATGTGGCAGAATATGAAATTGTCTGCTCAGCAAAGCTTCACTATGAGTTTATTTGAAATGCTTTCAACATTCCCTATCACCAATCAATAGAACTAATTTTCATATGTAGGAATCATAAGAGCACCCTCTTCTTAAGAATCATATAAGTTTCTCAACTTTCTATGATCCCCCAAGTTCTGAAAATCCACTCCATCATATTTCTGCTAACTGAACTAAAATAATCCTAACTATTAAAAATTAAGGACCAAATTAAAATTTTATAGGCTAACGACTAGAATTCCAAAAGTTCCATGTAGCTATAAGGAAAAAAATAGCAAGGAATGATGGAAAACCACTGCTTGTGAGTTGTTGCACGTGGACGCACGGTGTTGAGGGTCAAGGAAGTCACTACCTAGTTATTTGGTTTAAGATAGCTAGGAAACTCAGTTATACAGATTTTGTCAGAGATTCAAGGGTAAGTGATTAGTTGTGGCTAGATAAAGTATTAGTACCTCTAGCGCACTTTATCTAAAATAAACTGTTTTGTGTGATTTTGATGGGTTTTTTAAAGGTTTTCACGGGTTTATAACCGATAGTCAATCTATGGCTCAGGATGAAGGCAAATGGGTTTTCTACAACTCGATCGTGCCTCCTAATAAAAAATACTTCCAATTAAAATAATTGAAAATTCAGAATAATTTTGAGAATTTTCTGGTCAATTTCTAATATTTAAATACCAACCTAGTTGGAGGTCCAACATTTATACTAGAATATTTACCATTAATTCTCATGAATTAAAATTTTATCGGTTATAGAAATATTGATCAAATTCTCATAAATTTAATAAATTGATTTATTAAATTTAAAATGCATGCAAATATATATATATATATATATATATATATATATTTGTATGGAAATACTAAAACACCAAGTATTTTATTTTTGTAAGCAAGATATGATTTTTGTATTTTTGAGAGACTTGGTTATATGCAAATTAAATAAAAGATTGTATTTTTCAAAGAGAGATTTTTTGTTGTTGTGGAAAGAAAACGATCCATTTAATAACAAAAAAGCACCTCGTGTGTAGGTCACAATTCTAAATATTAAATATATGAGGATAAAAAAACTAGAAAAATCAAAATTGATTGAAAAATTGTCTTCTGGGCATTAAGAAAATATTACCAACTAATGAAGGACATATTTGACAAGATGCAAATAAAAATATTTTATATAAAGACTATTTTGACCGCGATATCCATTCAAAACTAATTATCGTTTACCGACTCAAAACTAAACAATGCCTAACATCCACAATTTTATTAATGTCACAAACTTATATTCAAATTTCATGCTAATTCAAATAAATCAACATCAATCCAAGCATAAATCATGCATCAATATTCAACGTCCTCAAACACAAACCCAAAAAAATAAACTTATAATTCAACGCAAATAATCAAGTTATATCGAGATCTAAACACGAATCAAACCAAATTAACAATCTAAATATCATACAAAATAATAAGCTTTTTGCTCCAAAATTTCACAATTTATCACAATTTTGTTCAAAAATGGTTTGAGTTGATAAATCAACCTTCTGAGATGATTGGAATGTCCAGGGTATAATGCAATGAACACTAGAAGACCAATCATTGAGACAATGACAGTGCGTGAATTAATGCGTTGCCACTAGAGGAGCGTGGAGTCACTCTCTGATGACCTGAACAGATAAAGACCCACTAGATCAAGTAGATCATCAACCCCTATTGTTTTTTTTGCCAACAATGAGGCAAAAAAAGATCTAAGAAAGGAGATCCGACCACAATAAGCTTTGGCTCTCTTCTCCTCTCTCTCCTCTTCACGCGACTGCTTTCCTCTCTTAGTTGTGAGAGAGGATGTCTTCACTAGCATTAATGAAGGTCATAGGTGAGGGGACTGATGATGCTAAACAGGGATTTGGTCCTGTCATAGGTGTGATCGACGGCATGCGGAGGGGGGGATATATAGGAGGAGAGAGAGAAATATTTTAAACAACTCAAGAGAATGAAGCATCTATGAAAGAGGAAGCTTGAAGAAATTCTTCTCACTTCATAAGAGTTCTTCTTTCTATTCTTTTTCTCTTCGTTATATTTAAATTTAATAAGTGTTTTTGTTTGTTTGGATTAAGAATGAACTAATTTTCTTATTCTATGGCTAGGATGTAATCTTTGAATTCATTACATGAGTTGAATGTAATTGAATTTCATATATTTTGCTGATTTTAATTTGATGATTTTGGTTTTCATCCTTGTAATTTATTGGCCATGAATTGCATATTTAAGGTGTTTAATAAATTAATGAAAGTTGAAGTTCAATATTAGTTCATGAATTCATCAAATCTTGGTAGTGTAGTTTAGAAATAAATATAAATTATTGTGACATATATTCAAGAGTTCCACAAAACTTATTGAATTTATATATATTAATTTCTATGATCACGAAAGTACACATGATATTAATATAGATATAGTTGTTATACCTTGAAAAAGGACATTATATACAAAAGGGAATTCAGTCATTGCAATTAGCAAAAGATTAGTCCAAGAAACTATATTTAAATTTATAAAAGGAATTCATTTGATGAAATCTTACGCCTTAGAAATCATTGTTTTTTATTTTAAATGAAACAAAAAGAAATTTGCATTCCATTATACAAATTTGAAATCTTATAAAGAATATAGGAAATTGATGAATTAGTACTTAAACCACATCCTTGTGGATACAATACTTGACTTACCCTATTCTATATGCCAAAATCCATACGTTTATGGTAAAAATCTAGGGACACATCAAAGTGTAATAAGAAAGATTTTGAATATTCTTGTACTAGATTATAAAGGTTTACTAAGCATAAATTAGAGTATAATCAATGATTAATGATTTTAAAGTTGTTTTACTTTTAGAATAGCTTGTATATAACATATGTTTGGATTCTTTTGATAATTTTGCAATTAGACAAGCTATATATATGTTTTTTAAAAAAGCTTGTCGTTATAATCTTTACAGTCTCATTAAAGACTAAAATGGTTGATCGATTCAGATTGGTCAAGTCAATCTGTTGATTAATTCTTGCAGAATTCTCATGTATCCATCACTAATAAATATAGATCAACCGATTCATTTGGTCATACCAAACGGTTAGCTAGTTCATGTAGAATTCCAATTATGATAGATTAACCTAGGTGAATTCTTAAAATCATCTATCTTAGATTTTATCATGTGATTTATTAATCCTTTAAAGTATGCATGGTTAAGTGTGTGAGTTCATTTTAAATGTGCTATCAAGTAGGATATAAAGATTTACATTAAGCACATAAAATGAATACCAATTGAAGTTTCCTTTGCTTTCTTCTTTGAATGCTCAATTGATTTCTTCACGAAATCCATCATACTTGTTTTTATATTCTCACTAAGACATATTATTAATCCATTTTTATTTTATTATTATAATTAAAATATATGAAAACATGAATATTTAACTTAAAAGTCAACAATTAGCTTTGATGAACATAACAACACTATTTCAAATTTGTGTAACTAATGCTATTCATTTTAATTTTTTTTAATTTTTGTTGGGTTGAAATGAAGGAGTACTATGGAGAAATCTTTTGTAGAATTTGATTTTTTTTTGTTGGCTTGAAATGATCAAGAATTGTCTAGCAATTAGTTATAAACATGATTTTAATGGGTTTCTTAAAATGTAATGATTTTTTGCAACAGTAAGATTGTTATTTTTAGTTTTCAACGGCACTTTAATTATTAAAATTATTACAATGACAAACATGTAAATAATGGCAAAAGATTGTTGACTTTTATTTTGGTGTTAAAATAAAGGATGTAAAATGTATTGAAGTTATTAGAGCTCGAGGGGGAAAAAGTAATTTGCTAAACTTTGAAGAAAAGGTGAAAAATGAAAAATAATTATCCCTTTTTCTATATATAAAGCTAGTTATTAGTAATTGTATTACTTATTTCTTTTTTATATATAAAGCTAATTATTAGTTTTTGTGTTCAACCTTATTTCTAATTAAGAAAGATACTAAAACACTAATATAATTCTTAAAAAATAGGTTGATTTCATTCATTTATAAATTTAGGCCTAGTATTATACCTTATATAATATAAAACTTTATTTTCAGTAGTAAAATTATAAAAATGGTTAAAAAGAAGTCAAATAAAGCCAATGATTCAAATTTAAAAGACAATTAAATTACATCAAGATTTAGAAGTATTAACTAATTTTTTTCTAAAATATTCCAAGAGAGTGATGTATGGTATTTTAAGTAATTTTAAATTGTATATATAGTTTTCATGTAATCTTGTATATTAATCATAGATAATTCATCATATCATTAAATATGTATATTTACCTTTCTGATGAATCTAGATTTGGTAGCTATATTTTACAATTGTTCTCAATACACATAAAAATAAATATTTTCTCTCATTTCTTTTTCTTCCTAAACTTTCCCTTAAGAAACCAAGCTTCGTTTACCAATACGTAATCTCTCCTACGGTACTTTCTCTTTACCATAATGATCAGTTTCCGAATTTCTCCTTCCTCTATATTGTCAATGGACGAAGTTATGATTTTGAAACTAGAAAGACTAAGTTATCATATCGCTAAAACTACAAGGACTAAATTACTATTTACCAGATTATCTTTAACCAGGATATTGTAAAATCACCCTCGATTCCTCAAACGGTTTCAAAGCAAGATTAATAAAAGAAAATAGGAAGAAGACAATCAATGACTTGAAAGTCTTTACGAAGTCTTGGTAAACCACGGAACAGGATGGATGGTACAACGTAGTCCAGGCGTTAAAACAGAAAAATGATGCCATTTCCCATTAGCATAGCTCTTAAACCAGTTTCCTATTACTTTTCTCGGCATACTTTTCCTGCTATCCCAAAATTATCAAATACCTGTCTGTAGGAAATTTCTGCTTCAATTTCCACTTGACTGACTTAAACAAATTTTCAGCCAACCAGAGCCAACCCATTGCCATAACCCAGTCAAGAGTCATGTACTATCTAACCCCTCTTCCATTAGGCCATTACCACTCTACCCTCTTTCCTTGCAGCATTTCACACCCAGAACAACCACCACCATCACCCCCTTCTAATTCCTCCACCAATGCACCCCCTCAGCACCGCTGCTGCCACCTCCTTCCTTTCCACCCTCTTATTGTTCCTCCACTTAACGGCATCATCTCCTTCGAATTACATTAATCTTTCAAACTGCAACCAAAACTTCTCTTGTGGTGCCCTCAAAAACATCACCTACCCTTTCACCGGTGGCCAACGTCCACCCCACTGCGGCCCGCCGGAGTTCCAGCTCACATGTGATGGTGACTTAGTGACCACCCTCAAAGTTAAATCACTGCCTTACCGAGTCACTCGGGTTGACCAAACCAGCCAAACCTTAAGGCTCTCACGTTTAGACTTCTACGATGACCTTCCATGCACCCACCTATCCAATAGCACCACTTTTGATAATAGTATCTTCAGTCTTGTCTCCAACAATGAAACCCTTTCTTTGTTTTATGGGTGCAAGAACTTAGGTGACGCTGTCGAGGAAAACTCTAAGTTCTTATGTGGCATGCCAGGAGATCCAGAAGAAGGGTTTTTCAAGGTTGGTGATCATCCTCCTGTGGACTGGTGTCGGACTAGTTTTCAAGTGCCATTTCTCCGGAGTTGGAAACAACGACTTCAGGCTGAAGGGTCATTATTACTTGGTGAGGTTTTGAAAGATGGGTTTGATGTCAGTTATAGGAATCCTTACGGTGCTGATTGTCAGAAATGTTACCAGCATTCTGGTAGTCGATGTGGGTTTGATGATAAACCTATTTGCATCTGTAATGATCAGCTCTGTCCTGGTAAGTTAAAATCGATATTAATTTTTACTAGCCAAAATCTTCTAGTTTCCATACGAGTTTGGTAGCTTTCAAGAAAAGCTAGGACTTCTTGTGGTAATTGATACGAAGGTTTTTTTTATCAAATTATGCAAAGCTGCAATGATTTCAAGAATTAATGCTTGAATTGCTTGCAAGGCTCACAAGTCTAGTAGCTTTATTTACTGGTAGTGAATAATAAATTATAGCATTCATTCAATGTTCATGTTAAGAGGTTCAATGTTCAAAATTATGCTTCGTTGCTTGAGTCTGTGTTCAATTCTATGGGGTTATCATTTGAACTCGACAATATGATCCATTTCTTCTTCATCAGATGTTAAATAATTCTCGTTTAAGCTCTGCTAAATTATTTTGCAATACTTAATGCTTATTTCTCTGTTTTTACCCACCATTTTTGCTTGTTTCTCTAGTAGTTGCGGTCAGTGATAGGAAAACGTTGCGCTATTCAATTACTCAAAAGGATTTTCCCCCTGCTTTTCTCTGTTTTTACCCACCATTTTTGCTTGTTTCTCTAGTAGTTGCGGTCAGTGATAGGAAAACGTTGCGCTATTCAATTACTCAAAAGGATTTTCCCCCTGCTTTTCTCTGTTTTTACCCACCATTTTTGCTTGTTTCTCCATGGATGACCTGCTTCCTTTACTGTGGCCGTTGTTTAGGACCATAGCCTGGGTGTCCATAATCTGACTGAATTCCTGAATTAGTTTGTATTTAACAAGTAATAATTATGATAACCACAATCAAATTTTAGAAGTTTCTTGCTATCTGATCTTGCTAACAAGTCCCAAATTTGTTCCAAACTTTTTATTCATGCTTCAACTGATGCTTCTCGCTCTCGTGAATTATGCAGAGAAGTCGTCCAACCGAAAACCACTTATAATAGGTACAACTCTGCTACATTACTGTATTGAATCAGCACTGAAAAGAAAATCTGAGCAGTTTTGTTTTTATCATTTCCAGTAGTCAGCTTGGCAAGTGGAGCAGTTCTTGTTATCTTTGTGGGATGCTGGATCATGGTTGTCAAACAAATGAAGAAAAGAAAATCTGCCCTAGTGCAAAGCGAAGGCCTTCCTGCAGTTACACCTACTTCAGGCAACGGCCTTGCTACTTCAATTAATTTCTTTCGAACTACTCCTTCTCTTGCCATCTCAAAGTCTGACCTTGATAAGGGCAGTACCTATCTTGGAGTCAGGGTGTTCAGCTACAACGAACTCGAGGAAGCCACTAATTGTTTTGATTCTTCAAAAGAACTTGGAGATGGAGGATTTGGCACTGTTTACTATGGTTGGAAGATGAAATTATTTTATTTTGCAGTATAGTAACCTTTCATAAATTAACTTCTTTGTTGACTCCATTCTAAAGTCTTAACGTAATTGCTTGAATGGTCAGGAGTACTCAGGGATGGGTGTGTGGTTGCTGTCAAGCGCCTATATGAGAGCAACATGAGACGTGCTGAGCAGTTTATGAATGAAATTGAGATCCTAGCTCATTTGCGGCACAAGAACCTGGTGGAACTATATGGATGCACCTCAAGGCATAGCCGAGAGCTTCTACTTGTTTATGAATACATTCCTAATGGAACTGTCGCTGATCATCTTCATGGAAGACAGTCGAACTCTGGTTTGCTCACTTGGCCTGTTCGGTTGAGCATTGCTATAGAGACAGCCAGGGCACTTGCATACCTCCACGCTTCAGATGTCATACACCGTGATGTCAAAACCAATAACATTCTCCTAGACAACGACTTCCATGTGAAAGTGGCTGATTTTGGTTTGTCGAGATTGTTCCCAACTGATGTAACTCATGTATCGACTGCTCCTCAAGGGACGCCTGGATATGTTGATCCGGAGTATTATCAATGCTACCACCTCACCAACAAGAGCGACGTTTACAGCTATGGTGTGGTCTTGATTGAGCTGATATCAGCTTTAGAAGCAGTGGACATCACTAGGCATCGGCATGATATTAATTTGTCCAGCATGGCAGTGAACAAAATCCAAAACCATGCTTTAAATGAGTTGGTTGATCCATTTCTTGGATTCGATAAGGATTTCGTGGTAAGGGAGATGGTATCTTCAGTTGCAGAATTAGCTTTCATGTGTTTGCAACATGAGAGGGAAATGAGGCCAACTATGGAAGAAGTTTTGGAGGTATTAAGAGGAATTGAGAGAGAAAATTATGGAGCAGGGAAAGGAGGTGTTGAATGTTAGGGACGATGATGTTGGCTATTGAAGCATGCTCATCCCCCACTTCAACTTTCACCAGACTCCACGACAGATCAATTTTGGGCTAGCAGTTCTTCAACTGTAACACCTCATTCCTACTAGCAGTTGATATTCTCGAGTCCTTTTTACTAAGAAATTTTCAAATATCCGATATGTCAATGGTTTTGAGGTTTATTAATTATCCTTTCTTTGTATGGTGTTGATTTGTTAATATGCAAAAAATGTGACGAATGCCACTGTAGAGGCTTCTAAGGCAATGCGCATTTTGAATTTAGCCATCTGTTGCTCCTTTGCATGACTGGCTGCTTTGATTATTATCTAATGTTCAAATGTCTAGTGAGGCGTTTGCTAGCCGTTGACTCCAACAAAATTGGAGACTTGGTATTTTGTTTTGTTTTTGAAATACAACCGTGTAACCGCGCTGAGAACTCTCTCTTCTCAATTTTATTTATTTTTTTTTTTTTTGACTTTCTCTTTGTCAATTATTAGGGACTAAAATATAACCAAAAAAAATTAGGATCAAAACATAATAACTTAAAAAGATAAGGATAAAAAATAAAATTAAAATAAAACTTGAGAGATTAAATGGAACTTTTTCGTGCCTTTTGTGAAAAGTCTTTTTGTTTCTTTCTTTATAATCTGGGTTTTTTATCTCTCAATTTAGTTTTAAAAAGAAAAGGAAAACTTTACTTTATAAAATGTATCATTAATTTAATGTTGCAACATTTAACAACACATTAGGTTAGTGAAGGAAAACATATTATTTAAGCGCATAAAACATGGAGACATAACTCTAAATGATGCAATTGAAAAGAAATAAAGTGTAGTGATCAAATTGCAGAAACACCAAACTTGAGGGACCAAATTGTAAAAAAGGCAAAAAAATGCATAGTCATTAACAGTTTTTGTAGGAGCTTGAACAATTTTCTTAGGCAAAAAACTGAACACCTAATATTTCTCTCTCCTACTTATAAAAAATATTAAAAAAATAATAAAATTGAAAGGTGATTCATTATGTACACACAACTCACTATTCACAACAATAGTATAATTGCAATTTTACCATTTCCAAAAAAAAAGTCACATGATTTGGTGTTTAAGGTATTTTAATGTTTTTAAATGGCTCATTAGTCATTAAAGATTTGACCTGGGATATAATTGTCTTTTCATATATTTATAATATAGTGAAATGATATAATTACTCTCTAGACCAAGTTTTTAAAACTTTCTAAGATGTGTGTTTTTGTCTTTTCATTTATAAAAATATAGCTAAATGACATGCTTACCCTTGGTATAAAAAAATCAAATCATGAATCCAGGAGCCTTTTGGTCTTTTCACACTGGTTTTTTTTGTTAACTCCATGATCACCGAGGGCAATTTCATCTTTCAAGGTCAATTAATTACTTTTTTAATGCAAAACATTGTTGGGGAATGTGGGAGGCACCCATTCACTTTGGCAAGCATGTACGACGCTTATCCTAATGGAAAAAAAAAATTCTTTTTTGTTGTGTTCTTGGATGCTTCACCGCGTTCTCTTATTAATTATACAACACGTGTCGATAGAGGAGGGGTGTTTTGTTGCCGGTAGGTCTTTTTTCTTATCTTTTTCTCCTATGAAAATTACAAGTTAGTCCTCTTTTTTTATATTTCAACTTCAGTCCTTATTTTTTATCTCTATTTTTTTTGTTATTGGCCCTCTGTTTTCAATTTCATCCTTCAATCCCAATTTGTCATATATTTTTTTGTGGTTCTTATACTTTTGATTTCTAATTTTTTCTATGACCTTTTTATAAAAATTTTATTGGTTTTCAGTTTCATCCTTCAATCAAAATTTATGATATATTATTTTTTTTAATTTGGTCCTAATTCTTTTATTTTTTTATCCTTTTGTTAAAGTTATTTTTCTTTTCAATTCAACCCTCAAATAAAAAATTTATGGTTTCCCTCGAATTTATTTTTTTATTTCTATTCTCACCCACATTCTTTTAATAGCAATATTTTTATTTTGCATCCTTTTATCTAAATTTTTTTTCCGATTTCATCCTTCAGTGTTTGATTTGTTGAGGATTGGATTTTGTGGTTTTCTATTTATGTTGCTTTCGAACTTATGATCCAAGTCATGGGTTTGAAAATTTAGTAAGGGTTGTCAATTTATCAATTTATAAAACTTGTCAGAGGAAAAAGGATAGCAATAAAAAAAATGATGATGAAATTTGATAGAAAAATAACTCATGGAGAATGAAATTGTAAAAACAAATTAGGATAACCCAATAGAAAGGAAATGAAAAAAGATACAAAGATCAATTTCTAATAAATCAAATGTCGAATGATGAAATTGAAATAATTTAATTTTTAAAAAGGTCCCAAAAAAGGTTCAATCTATGTTAACTTTTGAAACTGGTGACTCTAGTCTTGAACCTAGAATTAACCCTATAGCAATGAAAAAAATCTTAGTTAAACTAGGTTAATTGTAAACCTCGCAATCATTAACACAAGATTGGAATAACCTAATAGAAAGACAAGAAAAACAAAATGTAGGGAGATCAATTTCAAATAAATTAAATGTTCAAAGATGAAATTGAAATAAATCAATTAAAAAAAACCTAAAAACATAAAAGTCAACTTACGTTGATCTTTGAAACGAGTGACTCTCGTCATGAATCCAAGACTAATCCCATAAAAGGCATATCGTAAAAAATAATAAAGCAAAACTCTACAAAAATGGTAAAAAAAAAGCTTTTATAAAGGAAAAAAAAAAAGCAATTCGGGCAAACCTCTTAAACTCTGTCTAATCTCTAAAATTCGCAACTTATAAAATCCTTAATCTGGATTCAATCAATAAGATTTATTCCAAACCAATTTAATTTTGAAGGATGAAGTTATGAAAAAAATATCAATTTTAAAAACTTGACAAAGAAAAAAGAATAGCAATAAAAAAAACAGGGGTCAAATTTGATAAAAAAAAAACTCATGGAGGATAAAATTGTGAAAAAAAACCAAAAAGACGATTAAAAAAAGGCAATTAAAAGAATGAGAACTAAATTTAAACGAAAAAAAATAAAAGGAGGTTAAATCGAAAAACAAATGCAATTTTATAGCTTATTAAGTTTTTTTTTTAAAAAATAGTAATAAAAAGAATAGGGATGAGATTTGAAAGATTCAAAAATAAAAGAGGAGTTAAATTGAAAAACATTTGTAATTTTATACTTTATTCAAAATATAAAAAAAAAATAGTAATCAAAAGGACAACAAAGACCAATTGTGAAGAGGAAATAAATTGCAGAGGTTGGTTGATTTTTTTAAAAGGGTTGGCATGAAATTCAAGGTTAAGAGGGAGAAAAAAGAAAAAAAATATCAGTGCTGATTCTTATATGCGTTAGGGGCACACGCTGCCACATTATGTCGGGGACGATGAAACCTTTCAAATTTCACCCCGTAAGGCAGTATTTGATGACTAAACAACCTTGCACGAGCCACCTGAACAACACGAGGGCTAGCCATACATTGGAGTATCCTTGAAATTTACAATAAAACCAAAATAAAATGATAAAAAAAAATAAGTTTTTGAATGAGAGTTATGTTGTTTTTGTCTTTATAGGCATTAAAGTAATTACACTATTCTAGAAAACAAAAATATCTCTTAGTAGTAGGCATTATATTATTTTATTCTAGGGTTAAATTAGTAATTTTATTTTACAAAAAAGATAAAATAATCAATCTAACTATATACAATTTGTAAAAGATAATTGTGTCATGAAAAGATATTTTTATCCCTAATGCCTAGTTTAAAGGGGTTTTTTTTTTTTTTAAAGAGCAATTTTGTAATTACACTATTAATGAATAGTGTTATGAGTTTTGATGTATAAAAATTTCTTGAAGAGAATTATATTTTTTTTTAATAAAATAAAAGAACAAGAATGGTGAATTGCATGGGATATTACTAGTTGGTTTGACACCACATTAAAAAAAATGTCTGCCTCACCTTGGCCAAATACGTTTTGTGCATCACACTGAAATAGTTTATTTTATTTTATTTATTTTGGTTTAATATTTTAATAAACAATCTAGTGTACATCTATATCCAATAGAAAAGCTATGGAAAATAAGAAATTTCCGTCATATAGGAAAATTGGAAGGAATTTATAAGATGAAGTAATTGAACAATTACCTTGTACAGAGAGATCTTCTTTTAAAAAAATTGTCTCCTAATCCCCTTTTTCATGATCTCCCTCGACCTCATTTTGCATAATTGATCCTGTTCTCTAGCCGATGCAGGTTTCAGAGTCCAAAATCCTAGCAAATCCAAAAAGAAAAAGGGTCATAATTAGATTATTGCATACGCTATTAAAAGAAATTAGAAACAGAATCATACTTCGTGTGCTGTCCTCTATTTTTATTTTATTTTTTTAATTTTACCTCCATGGATTCTGAACTCTTCACTGCCAAGGATAGATTATCACTTTTCACTGTCGAAGAATACCAGGAAACAGACAAGAAGAAGAAAATAAAAGAGAAATTAACGTAGAAAAGTAAAGAGAAGAAAAGGGACTCTAGGAAGAAGACTCGTTGCTGTCACTTCTTCGAAGAGTTATTTCTGCAAATAATATATATACTTAGCCAATAAATAACAAACATGATTCATTCATTATTATTTAATTCCTAGATTAGATTTAACAGTTCCTGAACTTGTTTTTGGCAATTATCATGCCAACACTAAATTCTCAGTATTTTGATGAAAACTATTAAGTGAGGACAAAAGCAACCGTTCATCTCCCTTCCCCTCTACAAAAGACAAACACAACATTATTTATTAATCTGATATACTTTGGACTTGACCAACATTAGATTAGATCAGACAAAGGAGCAGCATTACATGCAATTTTCCATGGCCTCAAGCTCTCTTAATCCCATCATCATCAGCCATCGCTAAAACAAAAACACAATTCTATCTCTCACACTCTACTCCTTGGACTCATTCACTAGCATCAATTCCTATATACCGAAACCTCCCCTTCTCCTCCACTTGTCATCACATAACAAATACTACCACCCACCCTTCAAATCCAGATAAACAACAGCATACAATTTAAGAGATTAGATCATAATAAGTATTCTTCTTCTTCTTCAAGAACGGCAAACAGCATAAACCCGAAGAAAACCCAGATGGGTTCAATAAATTAGATCTCAAGATTGTATAGAGAGAGAGAGAGAGAAAGTGGTGTCTTCTTGTTTTCGTTGATTAATGGCGACGCTGCATAAATTCAAGCTATTAGCTACACAATGTGCAGTGACAGCAACACCAACGCAAAGTCCAACAACAAGTCCCGTCTTCCACATCCGCCGCCGGAGGAAGACTCTTCGGATGCTACTTTCAAAGAACTCCGATGTTCGCCGGAGGATTCCACGGCGAGAAGATGAATCGGAAGCAGAGGAAGATCCGTTGCCCGAGAAGAGGGTGAGGAGGAAATTGAAGGATTTGTTTGTGTCTTCGCCGCCTTTTGAGGAGATGGAGAGGAGGAGTTGTGAGCGTGGCGGCGGTGAGGAGGTGGGGTTGATTAGTGGTGGTGCAGCGGCTGTGAGGAGAGGCGGTGTCGGTGGCGGCGCGTTGAGACCGGTTGCGGCGTCGTTGAGATATAGATTGTTAAGGAGAGCTTGGAGACCTGTACTGGTTACCATCCCTGAGTAGTAAATTGTTTCTGAAAATTTGTACGGATAAATGGAATATTTTTGTTTCTTCTATTTTTAAATTTTGTGAAGTATTTATTTTTACTTGAGAAATTATATATATGATGCTTGTACGTAGAAATTGATTCTCAAATAAAATTATCCGTGTTTTTTTTTCTTGAGAAATTAAAAGATTAAGGATAGTATTAAACATTTCTAGAGAAATTTACAAAAACTGTTAATTGTAACAATTATTCAAATAATTGGATTAAAAAAAAGATTAAGAGAAAAGATATTTA
>Ga0325402_1003150_pt1 | contig 14767 bp, 9 predicted proteins | sample PopdelMetagenome_22_FD_207212 | JGI IMG/M metagenome (GOLD analysis project Ga0325402, IMG submission 207212) | Populus deltoides microbial communities from Bellville, Georgia, United States - Xylem-PdKOR-R3 | ecosystem: Host-associated > Plants > Phyllosphere > Stem > Wood/Secondary xylem... | reverse complement strand
CATATACAAGGACTGTGGTGACCAAACCGAAACCAAAGAGGCCAATATGACTAAAAATCTAAACCACAAGGAAAAATCATGTGATTAATAATAAAATTTGATATTTACTTCTCAATTACCATATATACTATATGAAATGTTATTTACAAAGTGGTCTGAATATTAAATACTTTAACGACCATAAATTTTTTAAATCTTTACTTATGAACACAAAAAAAAAAATAAATTATAACCCTTTTTTTTTCCATAGATAACAACATATGCCAGAACATTATATATATCTCTACCACCTTAGTCTTCTAATGCAATCACCTTTTGAAAATAGTATTAATGTAAAAAAATTATTCTTCATCCATAATATTTTTTTCTTGGTGCTTTAATTCTAATTAAAGAATATTTTAAAACTAGGGTTTTCTTCATAAAATTAAGAAATGAAATTAACAAATAAAGAAGTGGGACTAACCATTTTTTTTGTTATATAATATTTGATATTATAATAACAATTATTTTTTAAAATATATCAAAACAATATTTTTTTTATCATTTATTTTCTATACAATTTTTTTTTAATAGTAGCGGTGTCCTCGCTAGCCAACAGAACCAAGTCTTATCTTCACATTTATTTAGTGCATTAAAATAAAAAAAAGAAGTTTTTTTGAAGGCTAGTCTCAGGAATTTGATAGATAATAATTCGCTAAAGATGTGTGGAATGCTTCTAAAGCGGAATCCCTTGGACAGCGTGTGAGGGTGTCATTGGAATTTACATCATAACCATTGATGAAATAGACTCTTACAGCCAAAATATTAAAAAGACCTCGTTCCAAGAGAAGGTGAAAGATTGTGAGCAGCAGGTGGTCAATTCAGTCGTGGCTAGGTTTTTTTTTTTTTAAAAAAAAAACTCCACAAATGACTTTATTACTGTTTTAAATTAAACAAAATACCGAGGGAGCTTAGTGGTTCAATGTGCTTTCTAAGTGGAAATGCTGTGGATTTGTTTCCTTTTTTTAAAAAAAAATTTATCCTTTTAGGTTTAGTTAATTCAAGGTTTGAATTAATGGTTTTTCCGGTTAACTTTGAAATGGTTTACCGTGATGTTTTAAAAAAAAATTCACATTAACTTGATGCTTGAATTTTTTAAAAATTAAGGTGTAATTTTCTTGATTAAACATAATTAAAACCGAGAGTACCAGATTTAACACTTGAACAAATTTTCAGGCTATTTTTTTAAAATCCATTTGATGCGTGTTTTTAGCATCTTTAGTCCCTAGATTTTTTTTTTAACTTTTTAATCCCTTTTTTTATGAGGATTTTACATCCTCATCGATAACTTTTTTAGTTAAAATTTTTTTAGTTCCTTTTCTTGAGAGAGAGAGAGTTGTTAAAAAATGATGAAAGAGAAAAAAAAGTTGGTTGGTTGATTTTTTTTTTATAAAACTGATCAAATTTAATGTGAAAATATTCTTAAAAGAAAAGTGATATCGAGATGTTTTTTGAGTCCTATATTGCCTCAAAAAATTGATCAAAGTTGAAGGAAGATTTTTGTTTACGGTTTGATTTTGTATTTTTAAATTATTTTGGATTTTTTTAGGCAGAGATTAGTTTTTTAGGCTAATAGGAGTGTTTTTAGGTGAAATGAATTGAAAACTAGGCTTCTAGGTAAAAAAAAAAAATCACTATCTAGATTTTCTAGCCATTTCTATGGTGACCAGATTCTAGGCTTAGAAATGATACATTGTTTGCTCAATCTAAAAAAAAAAATTAAATATCTAGGCGTGGGGTCTAGGCTGGCAGGCCCACATGCATATCCTCTTTTAAATGGCCTAGGTATACTAGGTTGTGTAAGCCCATGTATCTTGCTTGTTTTTTTAAATTTAATTTCTTAATAATTAAGTAATTTAAAACATATACATGTTGAGTTTTTTTAATTTTTTTTTTCAGCAACTCATCACAATAATTTCTTTTACCACGATTTCATATTTTTGTTATCATATAATTAAATAAAAAATATTTTTTTAAAAATCAACTTATTAAACCAATTCATATCCGTATCCCATGTCAACGATTTGGAAGGTTGGCGATCCAATATGTTCCTGCTTTATATTTTTTTTTAAAAAATAGATTGTCTTGATGTTTTCTAGTCAAATTACACCTTATCAATCTTTCAAATTTATTTTAGATTTGTGAAGTTAACCAAGTCCCATTAAATTGAACCTTTCATGGTTTGATTTGAAAAAGTAGCCTGTTAAGGATTTAAATTGGAAAATTTCAAGAATGACTAACAAAGCCGGGTTTAATAGCACTTAGAAAGAGTTTTTCATAACAATATATAGAAATTATATTATTTTTTAATAAACTCGAGGATTTTTTTTAGAATTGATACTTGATTTAAAACTTATAATTATGATTTATTTTTTTTTTTTTTGCAGAAAAACAAGATGAAAGCGCATGGATTTTTTTTTTATAGCACATGAGAATTGAGATAGGGCAGGCCACCTATCTACCGCCAACTACCAACACTAGTTGTATGACCATTTAACCATGGATTATAAATTGTATGGTACTATAAAAAAAAAGAAGCTAATTACTAACATCAACATCGGGTCTTGTTTTGTGAAAAATAAGACACCGTAGCCCTACAATAACCATAAAAAGTAGCAAAATTAAGCAACAATAAGTAGACATTACTATCCCTCCATGAAAATGCTCAACAAAAGCAGCCCCAACATCTGAAAGGTCCATAGCGTGCTTCAGCTTCTTTCCCAAGTGAGCTGTACGGATTTGGGTCCTCTACGATCGTTAGCTTTGGTGGTGGGGTTTGCCGAGAGAGCTCCATGGAAAGATAGGGTTAGGCAATTATTGGGTCCTCTACTTGGGATTATTAGGCGCTGCCTAATTACAGATCAGAACGTCAACTATAAATCTCCTTGGATGAGATAACATTTATATATATAATATTAAATTTAATGATTTTCATTCTAATTAATAAAAATTAAGCTAAAACCCGAATACAGCTTGCTTTTCTCAATCACAGCCGTCCTGGTCCTGGTCCTGTGAAGGTTGCATAACTGAGAAAGGGTTGTTGGATAGTAATGGTGCATGGCAACATAAAGGCTTTGGTGAATCTTGAGTAACAGCGAACGAGGATGGAAAGCAACAGTCTCCATAAGCCAGAAGCATCCAGCAGCGCTGAGAAAGATAAAACAAAGGAAGAAGAAGCAAAGCTCCGGACATTCAATGAGATATTGAGACGGTTGCTAAACAGATAGCCGGAGAGTCGATAGATTCGGGTCCTGCTTCTTTTTTTAGCCTGCCTTTGCTTCCAAAATCCCGGGTTTTTTCCGATAAATCCGACGTTGGATTTCATCGAATTATTGAATTAATATGGTTATTTGACTAATACACCCGTCCTAATTACAACTTGTTGTATTATATATATATATATATATATATATATATATATATATATAATTATGGTTAGTTAGAGGTGAATAATACACGAATACTCGCTCTTTCCCTCGAGCAGTAACTTAAAAAATGAAAATGCGGCTGAAAACGAAAGGAAGACTATTCAAAACCTATAAAGCATTATCTAATTCCTAGGCACTTTCATGGGATGATATTTTAGTGTTTTTATATATAAAATTTAATAATAAGTTATATGAATGATCAATTATTGACATCTTCTTGTTCACTTGCTAGGATCGGTTTCCTGAGCTTTCTCAATTCAGATTTGGTATTTTGCACGATGGCTCGGCCTTATTTTTATATTATATCAGAATGTGGAAGATTATGCGTTACAAACTTGTTTTTTTTTTTTTCGCACGCTGATCAAGCTGTTGACTTCTTTCACTTGCTCCGTTCTGGAAGGCTGACTGACCCTTAAACTCCACCTCCAACTCCAACTTGGACTTCACCGCCTACAGAAAGTCTCTATCAAAGTTCAAATGGCTAACAGCTTACCACCCACTGGATTGTTTATTGCTGATGACAACCTTCGAACAACAGCGATGCCCCGTTGAATTTTTGAAGTTAATGGCTGTGTTTCGAGCAAACAAGAAACCCAGTGAATTCAAGGGGACCAGCAATTAACTGTAAACCATTTCCTCGTTTTAGTCTATCTTTACTGGGTTGTTGCCATGGAGCATTTATTGACTTTTAGCTGCTTCTACTACTGTAAAGACAACGGGCAAAAATTGTAAATAGCATGTATTACACAATTTCTTCATCATTTTGTTTAATCACACTAGTAATTTGAGAGAGACACCTCTCATTTCTCATTTAGAGGAGGCATATAATTGTAAAGCTTTTTTTTTTTTTCTATCTCTAGCCTTGTGAAGTTGGATTTGCCTTCTTATTTTTTATTACCCAACCCTTGCAGAACTGGAAATCCTCTCTAGGATAGTGGGTGCATGCATCTCCATTACAGACAACAACAACAACGTGAGGTGATCATTTTTAAATAATTCTTTGCAGATGATGACAAACGGCTGTTTTCCAGTCAAACTTGTAATGAAGCCATGTTTTGATCCAAAGACTGCTCCGGTGGCTTTAATTGTCCTCCCCCTGGGGCTGAACGGGGAAAGGCGTATGATATTTTGTAGTGGGTGGCACTGTTTCTTTGACAAATCAAATGAGCTCCTCACTACAACAATTTCTTTACCTTTCCTTCAAAATTCCAATCTTTCGAAACTAAAAGCACTGTCCATCAGTCATCACCGCAATAATCATGATTGTTAAACAGGATAATGATGACTTAAATGTAGACCACCCAGTAGTTGTATAAACGTTTGGGCTTCCCTCGTCCCTCTACAGTGATGTTCATGTCACTAATCATGATAAACCACTAACAAAAAGAATTGCTATGATAGTTTTCAACTTGGGCAATACAATTTCTTTCTACAATACCGTCTGGATTCAAGCTCTTGTTTAATTCTGTTGCTTTCCCTCGAGAGAAAAGTAAAAGTAAAAGCAGCTCAACTCCCTCAATTAGCTCCAATTCTTTCAAAACCAGCCCCCAGAGATCTTTACTGACAAAAGCATCTCCACCGTGTTTCCTCAGTCCACAATACCATCGTCATGAACCTAAGAAACTCACAACCCCTCCTTGAATCAGTAAGGAGAAAAATCAGAGATGATTTACCCATGCCAAAGAATTGAGCCCCACGGTTGAAATTCAGATCAACCACCTCTAAAACCAGCAACCAACACTCTGTTTCCGAGGAAGAAGATTAGGGAGGGATGAGCTGCATCCTCCATTTCGTTGGGTCATGGGTGTATGTGGATATGAAGATGGAACAGATGGATTCTACATTCCTGCTATCCTTCCTAACATGCAATTTGCAGTCCTCCATTATTAGCCAACCATTTTATATATATATATATAAAATCGTTGTATCCGAATCAGGTTACATACAGTTTGAAACCGATCAAATAACCTTTTAATAATTTTAAGATTTGTGACATTCAAATTAATAATTAAAAAAATAAATTTAAATTCTGATTAGTTGGAGATCTTATGAGCAGGCATGTTATCAAACATTGTGGTAGCATTTGACTGGGACAAAAAAATAAAGATAAAATAAGGGAGTAGGTAGACACCTAACACAAGCAACAATTTATTATTATCATATTGACAGTTTAAGAAGCATGTTTGTGATCAGTACACGTCACATTAGACCAGCAGCTATATTGTAGCAAACAGGATGTTGAAAATCGAAGAATTTCAGACAAAATTCCAAGCAACTCGTTGCTTGCTAAACTAACAATCAATCAGGACTCACTTACTGCTAAAAATACAAATCCAACTCTGGTTCGATTAAGCCGTGCGGATTATTCCCATCTTGAATTTGATGAATGCAGCATTGCGGTAAAAAACAAATGCACCTAAAACTATTTATTGCATCCGCAGGCTTATTTTTATCATGAGGGTTATTGCATCTTAGCGAACCATCTCCACTCGCCATCCCTGTTCTTTAAAGAGCAGATAGATATCAATAAACACGAGCCTTCGGCGGGAATGGCTCAATCTCATCATCTAACGTGTTCATGTGAACTGGCCTGTAATCCAGTCGGACCTTCTCATTCTCCCAATAACTGCAAATCAAACAAGCACCACTATGCTATCATAATTGAATAATGAGAGGCTGACTTGGATAGAATCACAATCCACCCATAGAATAACAGCCAGACAAATACTTCTCAAGCTTACATCCTACAATAGATTGAAAAGTAACATGGCACTCTCTTGACATACTGCTGTGAGCATAAAGCTCATGATACAACTTCTCCTGTCACCTCTATAGGTGCTAGTTCCTTTTGCTTTACGTACCAAAGGAATTTTGAGAACAAAGCTCACACCAGTAGAGTTACAATGATAGTATCTGATCATTGATCACATATAAACAACACTTTTGGCAGATATTTTTTTATTAGCACTCCATTTCAACATTCAATTTCTGCTATGATAACAGGAAACCTACATCATAGATTCAGTTAAATATAAACTTTTCTGCTGGCAGGCACAAGATAAGACTTACCCCAGAGTATGCTTCATCCAGTTCTCATCATCTCTTTTCTGCAAAATCAAGCAACTTACTTTTATTGCATTAAAAGGAAGCAAAAAGAAACAATTAACAGAAGAGAGAACCAGACTAACAGTGAAATCTTCACGGGCATGTGCTCCCCTGCTCTCTTTCCGGGCTTCAGCAGAGTGCATAGTTACACAGGCATTTATCAAAAGGTTTTCCAACTCCACAGTCTCAATTAAGTCAGAGTTCCTGTTAAAAGATAAGAGAATTGAAGTTCAAACAACAAAGAAAACGCAATAATTTGATCATCAACGGTGTTAATTGTAACATACCATATTAAACTCCGATCTTTCACTTTCACATCATGAAAGCTTTCCCATGCCTTATCAATCAAGCGACAACCTGCATAAGTACCAGAATAGGAATAATAAGATAAATATGATCAAAATAAAAATTGCCTAAAGATTATGGCAGTTAATCAAATTGAAGTCAATTAAAAATTTAAAATAGTAGAAAATGAAACTAAAAATCAAGTACTGTGGGATTGGGATTGAGTCTAAGCCCTTCCCTACATGTTTATGTAATAAATAGCTCAATTTTACTATTTATGCAAAAAGGAAAGGGGAAAAGAAAAAAGGAGCAAGGAAAAGCAGGAAAAAATTGGGACACACAACATCCATTAAATGCAGTTATAGGATGGTAAGCTAGACCATAATCAGAGGGTGTCTTCAATAGACCATAATGGTGGTCATATAATGTTCCAGAAAGAGGAAATAGTGATGTTCTCCTTACTATATCACACGGCATCACACTAAACATGACCTTATGAGTTTTAGATTTATAGCAAGCAAAACAGTAGTATATTGGAGTACCCTCTTCCAATGTTTCTTGTGTGCGGAAAACAGCAGCATTGTTCTGCATTGTCCTCTGCATATTGAACCGAATTTGTGAAGTTGAAAGTGATCCATTTGAATTTCTTAGTTTATCCAGCCATGCAATAGTCCTCTCTCCAGCATCCTTTTCCAAAGGTTTCTGTTTCTCACCTGCAAAATAGGAATTTGAGATGTCAAATCCTCATGCCTTTCTGTTTCTTTTTATAGGATACTAAATCTTCACATTCATCTCATTGCTAATTCATCTACAATAATCAAACATTCAACTTGCCTGGTCTATGGATTTCGGCTACTCTATTTGCACAAGCTCGGCCAAACACAACAATGTCAAGAAGAGAATTTGCACCAAGCCGGTTGGCACCATGAACTGAGGCACAGGCTGCCTCTCCAGCAGCCATTAATCCAGGAACAACTGCATCTGGATCGTCACCTTTAATGGTAACTACCTGAAGAAAATATCAGCCCAGAGTTAAAAAGCCGGATACTAAAAATTACATAACAAGCATGAGCGTGATGGAATTTAAAAACAACCGCATTCTCTGATTTCAATAAGAAATTGTAACTTTTCTCATTTAATGTGTTCCATAAAAACATAACAATGGTGCCCGATATTTAGCCATAAAACACCTATTTTTTAAATATCACCTCAATTGATTATTTAGCCTGTTGTTGGTTTATGTTTTTCTAGCATCTTACTAGTGACAGCAACAGAACCCAAAACATGCAATTATCTAACTCACACCTCTCCATGGTAATTTGTGGGAATCCCACCCATATTATAATGCACGGTCGGTAGGACAGGGATGGGTTCCTTTGTAACATCCACACCAGCAAAAATGGCAGCAGTTTCAGAGATACCAGGAAGCCTCTCCTTGAGCACATCTGGGGGCAAGTGATTCAAGTGCAGATATATATGGTCCTTCATAGGTCCTATCAAAACAGTGTGAAAATCGTTCTATATGTTAAATTGAGTATCCATATCGGGAATAGAGCAGGTGCTAACTCTCAATCCTTATATTATAACATAACATGGCAACCTATGGGAGCTTAGCTTCTCACTCAACCATAAGGGTAGATATCCATTGAGGCACAAAAATTGACACAACTTTTGCATGTTTCACCACAAACATGCAACTGCAAACATAAATTAGAAAAGAACAAAAATAGAAACATCACTACTTAAACATATACACCAATCAAGCGAAAAGTATACTGTTCTAGACCAGAACCACTGTTCAAGTCAATTCTTCAGACATAAAAGAATAATAATAAACATACATATAAAATCTGCTAAATGAAAATGAAATTAGAAACATGTAATTCTAATAATCAATCATACCTACACCACGACCCTCCCGAATTTCCATGGTCATGGATCTTGAAACGACATCTCTTGAAGCAAGATCCTTGGCTGTAGGTGCATACCTTTCCATAAATCGCTCACCTTCACTGTTCCTAAGAATCCCACCTTCACCACGAGATCCTACATGTTGCAGATAAAATTAAGAAACAGGCATTGTTTAGTTTGAAACAAACCAGAATCAAAATCAGGTTATTGGAGAAAGTAATCATGCTATATTCATAACATGTGGAAAAAAAAAAACAATATGCAACATATTTTCCATGCGAGCTGAAGAAAGTAGCAACCTTCTGTTATAAGGCACCCCGCTCCATATATGCCTGTAGGATGAAACTGAACAAACTCCAAATCCTGCAGAAGAATAAATGGAGAAGAAAATGAATATCTGATATAAAATTTTTTGTATTTACTCAATTCAGGTATGGGAATCACAGCTAACCTCAAGTGGAACCCCGGCCCGGGCAACCATTGCATTGCCATCTCCAGTGCATGTATGGGCTGAGGTTGCTGAAAAGTATGCTCTACCATATCCCTGAAGAAGCACACAAGGATACAGGTATACTGCAGTAAGAAATCCTTTTCAATTACTTGAAACCAGCAAATATTGTCTACATTATAGTACCCCTGTAGCCAGAATTGTTGAAGCAGCATGGAAGCGATGCAATGTCCCATCTTCCATATTCAGTGCAATCACTCCTTGGCAGCTACCTGTATATCAAAACTCAATAAGCAATCAACTTACAGCATGAGTAACCTCCAAGTATAAAAACAAGTATATACACTGTTTTATCTACTAAAGGGCCCATAAGGGAAGAAGATGAAGAAGGCAAGCATTCAATACAGGTAATAAACAAATGCAATGTAATAAAAAGGGCAACACTTGCATGCAACATCTTGAATGTGACTAAATTCACAATACAACTTATGAGAAGGCAACAATACCAAATTATCCTATGAAAGTTATGAGAGAACCATCAACTAGCCTTATGACAAATCCAATAAGCTAAATGCCCAATATCCCTAGAAACCCATGTCTAAAAGATGTTTCAACCACTTTCTGCAACCATAAATGAGTGATTTTAGTCCACATACAAGTGTTTGGTTGATGGAGGAAGACAAGGTTAACAGGTAGTACTGAAAGACAAATAAAAAATATATATCAAATCCCACACCCCCACCATTGTTGATGTTTTCTATGATTTGGAGAGGTTTAAAGGCTATCACAAATCCTCCAATGTCCTCCCCTCTTTGGAAATAAACCCCAAAACTAGCTCAGAGGGTTCAATCTCTCCCCCTTCCCTTTTCGACCCTCCGAGAAATAGTCTAGAATATAGGGAAATTTGATCCCTTAGGACCATCTTGTTGTGTGCTGTTTTATACCCACCAAGCACAGAAATGTGAATAAAATTGCAAAAGACATGCATAAACATACCATCATTATTCATTAATAGATCCAAAGCAAAATATTCCACAAAAAATTGTGTATTGTGTCTCATAGCTTGGCCATAGAGAGTATGCAAAAGAGCATGCCCAGTTCTGTCAGCAGCACATGCACAACGATATGCCTGCCCACCTAGAAGAATAACCGAACATAAGAAGGCCATTAACATAAAGCACATGACTCTCAATTTAGGTTCCAAACTCTAAGCTGGTCTCATATCACCTTTCCCAAAATCTAAACTTTGACCCCCAAATGCACGCTGATAAATTTTTCCATCTTCTGTTCGAGAAAAAGGTAATCCGTAGTTCTCAAGTTCAATGACTGCTTTTGGTGCCTCCCTACACATGTATTGGATGGCATCCTGATCACCTGTGAAAATATCATAAAAAGTTAATGTTCAAAACAAAAATTTAATCTTGAGCATCACAAAATATAGATCATGCAATGTCCCCTAGCAGAAGCCCCAATACCTCTCAAAATGAAAAGGGGTACACTTCAGCTAGTATATGGGATACCCATGCAATGCCACCAATTTATATTCGACTTTGTAAGAAGATAAGTAAAAAAAGCAGAACAGCCTCACCAATGTAGGAAAATTATTTGCTTCATAGTAAAATTTCAACCTCCCAGATTCAAAATAATGCATGCGCTACAAACAAACGGTTCCTAATCCAATCAAATAACTTACCTAACCAGTCACTTCCCTTGACAGTGTCATACATGTGCCATCTCCAATCATCCTCGGTCATATTTCCCAGAGCAGCATTAATACCACCCTACAGAGTTTAGCACTAAATAGCATATTAGAAAGATATCCATCCAAAGAACAGCTGCCTTCACATAGAAGTGAAGCATCCCACTTGGTGCATACAATGTTTATACCAACAGTAAATAAACCCAATCCAACAGCTAAAATACAATCATAAATTCAAAACAACAAAAAAAGTGGTTCCATGCCCTTATGATCCCGAATTAAGAATCATATAAAGCACAAAAGATAGCACATGCCCTTACATTCCCCATCCCCCATTCACCCGTACTGCTTCCATGATATCACCAACGGTTAAAAATATGAACCTTTTATCAATAGCAAAACTACCCCCTGTGGTTTAGAAGCCCTCACATATCTCAGTAAACATTGTATTCTTCCAATAACGAGAGAATTTATGAAACCAAAAAAGTTGATCCTGCCATCTATCTACACTAACATTATGCATGAATCATAAATTATCAGCTAGAACATAACTCAACCATAAAATCTACAATCACCAATATCTATATTCTACCACCAATCAAGCTGACAGCTTACCTGAGCCGCAACAGTGTGCGATCGAGTGGGAAAAAGCTTGGTAATGCAAGCTGTATTGAATCCATGCTCTGAAAGTCCAATAGCAGCTCTCAAGCCTGCACCGCCTGCTCCTACTACAACCGCATCATAAGTGTGATCCACAACCGTGTATGAGGATCTCCCCCCAATCTACCAAACAATCCATCACGAACTTCATATAATCAGATAATAAAAAATTCAACCTAACTTATCAGGAAAATCAAAATCACAAATGCAGGAGGACAAGCCAAATAAACAATAAACAAATTATAATTATCAAGAGCGTTGCTAATTTTGATTTCCCAACAAACTACCAAACCAACTAGTTTTTGTAAAAGAAAATAAATAAATAAATCTTTAAAATTCGAATTCCTAAAAATTTACAGAAAAAAACCTCGATAGTAGAATCTACACGCACACGCACACGCACAAAAAAAGTAACCCTAATCTAATGCTATCGCATGATATTTTTTTTAAAAAAAACTATTAAAGAAGCTGGAAAATCATAATCAAGTAACACGTGAGCTATCAAAAAAACCCAAGGATTCAGATTGAAGATGAAACGTGAAGTGAAAAGAAGAAGAAACGTACAGAATCGGCAGAGAAAAATCTGGTACTGTGAAATCTGAAAGAGTCATTAGATAATATCTTCGTCGAGGAAGAAGAAGGAAGGCGAAGGCCACGAGCCACGCAGCGCCACATCTCTATTGCCTGCTTGTTAATAATAATAATAATAATAATAATAATGGATAGGATTGAAGAGTGTGAAAGTAAAAGCTTGTTATAAATATATTCTCTGTCTACCTATCTGAGGGAGAGGGGCCGAAAAAAAGGGAGGCAAAGAGAAAAAAAAGCATCTGCTACCCAGTCGCCAGTGTAGTGTACTGACTGCTGATGCTGTGAGGATTTACAGAAATGCCACTCAACTCCGGTTGCATTTAAAAATCGTTAGATACTTGCGTTCGATAATTCGGACTCTTGATATTTAAAAGATGAAGAGAATTACTGATCATTCTTTCTTTATTCCTAAAAACACGCGACGATATTTTGTCATGTCAGGGTTTTAGAAAAATGCTCACAGACAACGCAGAACAGACACCCTCACCGAAAAACTTCCGTTGTTTGAAAATTAAATTTGTGTTGGATCAGGTCACAAACAGGCAAGGCAAGCAATGAAGGCCGAACCACCTAAAAGTGAGATTGGGCCTTCTGGACCTTTTCTCATCTGCTGATGGGCCTAGTGTCCTCACTTCATATTAACAAAAACCTGCGAGGGATTAATGTTTCATTACTGCAAAATACTGTTCTTTTTTTAGTCATGAGATGTTTTACGCTTCGGTTTCTCAGTTTTTTTCTTCTTCTTATTGGTCCTTTAAAATTATTTTGATTCGAGATTGGTCTTGGTGATTTATTTTTATGCTTGCTTATGAGATCTCAGGGTGTCAGAGAAATATACTGTTGTTTAATTAATGCTTGATTTTATAAAATAAAATTCATTCTTATTAATTTAAAAGAATTAGAGTTTATAGACGGAAATTGAAGCTTAGATAAATATTCAAGAAAAGGCAGCTGGAGATTCCTTCCTTAAGGTTACCAAGAGATAAAGGCAGCAGAGCTGAAGGTAAAGTTACATACAGTGCCTTTTCTCTTCTCTCTCTCTCTCTCTTCAAGAAAGAAGTTATTAGAAACCACAACAGCCATAGGATTTTAAGATGATAGATCAGATGGCCATTTTTGAAGCACAGGGCTTATTCTTAAGTGGTAGATATTGTCTAATCGACACTCACTCCTATGCAGGAGATGCCACACTGACTGCTCTAGCAGATAGGATGAAGAAGGACAGAACGATTATGGGAGAGAAGACTCTTGAGAGCTCCGCTATAGAGCATTCTTCGACTAGGGAAATGGGAGAAAGACCTTTCTTTCTTTTTTTTAGGCAGGAAGAGCGAAATGGTCCCTCGATCCTCGGAGAAAAGAAAGATTAGGATACCGCCCTTCTCTCATGACTTCGAAATCGAGAACAAGGCCCACCTCTAAAGTGACGTAGACTCGGTCCCTAACGAAACTAAACTTGTGCAATTTCTATTCGTTCGGTATACCATCGATCCCTCTGGGAAGGTTAAAGTTGAATCATACCCAATCAAAGAATAGCCCTTCGTGACTCTCCCTCTGACCCTGGAGTTCATTGAATTGGACAATTCCTAATAAGCGCTCTAGCTCGAGCTATAGCTTCTTCTCCTGTATGTGGTAGTATCTGCTGCTTGAGTTTATGTAGTCTTTCACGCAATTGCGTGAAGCATCTCGCTTCGCGATGCTACCTGTATATTTATTTTTAGATAAATTGAAATAAATTATAAAGTTTAATTATTAATTAATTTAATATTAAATAATAAAATTAAAAAATAAATAAATTAAAAAATAACATAAAAAATAACTAAGAGATAACATGTTAAACCTGTGATTTAAGTTATAAAACGAGGATAAAATCATAGAAAAAAAAATAAAAACAAATCATAAAATCTAATTTTCAATCAACTCAATATTAAAGGATAAAATTAAGGGGGAAAAGTCAATTAGAAAAAAAAAACTTGAGTTAATCGACTTAACTTGTCAAATTTACTGTCCAAGTTATGAGACTAGGATAACCGTATAAAAAGTAAATAAAAAAAATTATGAAGCTTAATTACCATTGATTTAATGTTGAAAGATGAAATTGAAATTAAAAAATGGATTAGAAAAGGACTAAAAAAACAACCCGGGTCATAAGATGTTAACCTGCTAAATCATTGACCCGAGTCATGAGACATGGATAACCTTATAGAAAGCAAATCAAAATAAATCATGAAACCTATTTCCCAATCAATATAGTGCTGAAAAATAAAATTAAAAAAATAAGTCAATTAGAAAAAAAAACAACTTGATTCAACTAAGTTAACTTGTCAACTCGCAGTTCGGTCATCAAATTAGGATAGCCTTATAAAAAATAAATTTTTAAAAAATAATAAAGCTCAATTCCTAATAAACTTAATGTTTTAGGATGAAATTGAGATTAAAAAAAATAGAAAAAAAAGGAACAAAGAGAGAGAAAAAAACTATTCTAATGAATATTGTTTGTGAGAAGAGGGTACAATAAAATCCCCTCATCTTCTAGTTATTTGTTAACATGCTAAATCTGTGATTCGAGTCATGAGATGAAAATAATCTCATATAAAATAAACT
>Ga0325402_1003142_pt1 | contig 14783 bp, 9 predicted proteins | sample PopdelMetagenome_22_FD_207212 | JGI IMG/M metagenome (GOLD analysis project Ga0325402, IMG submission 207212) | Populus deltoides microbial communities from Bellville, Georgia, United States - Xylem-PdKOR-R3 | ecosystem: Host-associated > Plants > Phyllosphere > Stem > Wood/Secondary xylem... | reverse complement strand
AAAAAAAACAAATTTATAATAGGTAATTTATCCTATATTCTAATGGCACCTTTCTCTCTTTTTGTAGAAAAATTAATATCAGAGTTTGATCCATTATGTATAATACATGGAACCAAAATGAAATAATAATTTTTTTAATATATATTCTTACAAATATTGGGATATCCATGAATCTTTTAGCCAACTGCAACTAAATTCTGCACTCCTTTTAAAATAACATCTTTTTTTAGATTTTTTTCATTGTTGACTTGGCACGTTAAGATTTAAAAATATTAATTAAATAAGTTTTTAAAACAAAAAAAAAAATTCAAAAATACTTTTAAAAACGTAATCTATCACAATCAAATACCTACAACAAATCACGTCAACGTTTAAATCAACAATAATTTATTTGGAAATAGTTTAATTAAACTTGTGGACATCTCTCGGAGCCAAAAAAAAAAAAATCAAAATTAATTTGTTCAACTAGTCACGGCAAGTGTGCTAATATAAAATCACATTAGTAGCTGACCTAAGATGTGTATTTTATAATCATCTTATGTAAGCCTAATTATATATTTATTATTCTTAGCTTGTAAGGCATAATATCATGACCACCATTTCTCACCTTTTTTTTTTCTTGGTGCATACAGGAAGACTGGGTTTTATGCCGAGTGTTCTATAAAAGTAACAGAGAAGTTGTGGCCAAACCTAGCATGGGAAGCTGCAATGATGACACAGGTTCTTCATCTTTGCCTGCATTATTGGATTCATACATCACTTATGAGCAAACTCAACCCAATTTAGATGAGCACGAGCAAGTGCCCTGCTTCTCCATTTTCTCACAAAACCAAACCAGTCAAAATCTCCTGGCTCCGTACACCACCCAGATGGAAGCCCCGAACGCGCCCGCTAAGTGTACGAGCCCATTTGGAAAAGTACCTATGGATATTACCACTCCCTTGGACTCTTTTTCTTGTGACACAAAGGTACTAAAAGCTGTTTTGAATAACCTTACCAAGATGGAAAGCTATGGCAACCTTAACGGGTCATCAAGCTTAGGAGAAGGTAGTTCAAAGAGCTACATATCTGAAGTGGGCATGTCCAGCTTATGGAATCATTATTGATTTTTAGGTCTTAAATGTAGGATTTAATTAGTGAAGTTCTTCCTCTCTCACTGTCAAAAAAGAGGGGAAAAAAACTAAGAAAGAAACTTCAACACCCTTGCAAGACCATATCTGTTGCATAGCAATTTCTAGTGATCAGTAAGTCACGTGTCTTCCATATTATATGTTTTCATTTCTTGTATTGGAAGGCATTTTACTTGCGAGATGTGATCAGTATATTTTCTCTGCAATATTCCATTCCCTTTTCTAGTTCCTTGCCAAGTCAATTTTCAATTCTTGGTTATTGAGATTAATTTGCAATATGGATTAATATTTTAGGATTTATGTTACTTTTTTTTCTTCCCTTTTCAAACAAATTACCCATAAAATAACTAATATAATACACAACTAATTACTCCTGAACAACACAAAATTACACCGGCAGGCACAACAATTTTGCTCATTTCATTAAAAATTCCCATTCCAGAAGAGAAAAAAAGAAATGGTTGCTGAGAAAATTACAAACGAGTCTGCACCTACTCCAGTTACATCTTTTACACAATCCAAAAATATATTCAACAAATCTCAAGAAAGCAAGATAAGAGCGCAATCAAAGGCTTCGATGCCAACATTGAGACATGAAAAAAACAATCAGCTCTCTAAGTTGCAAAGCTAAGAAAAAAACAATCAACTCTCTAAGTCATGGTTGAAGAAAACAATGCCACGAGTCACAGATCACAAACACAAAGTCTAGACTACCTGTCAAACATGAAAAAAAGGGACCGAATATGATCTTCTAAATAGCATATAGACTGCAGATATAATCACCGCAAACACATACATAATAGCATATTAAGGAATGCACCATCTGAAAATTAAATATAGCATGATGATAATGTAAAAGTTTAAAGCATACCAACTTCATCACAACACAACATGTGCGGAGTTCTTACAAGAGAAGACGGATAAAATGACCCACTGTTCCAGTAGGACGACTACTAATCCACGGCAACAAAATTTCAAAACATCACAGATGAGGAGGCTGCAAAGAACCAAGCAGCAAAAATGGTCCTTCTGCTTCATCATCTCTCAAGGTAACCAAGTTGCTTTAACAAGAACGGGAAAATGCTTATAGCTTGTCCTCAAAGTCAGATAGAGGTGTCATCTGCTCCTTCAAACCCTTCCGCTTCCTGATATCAGTAACAAGCTGAGCTGCTTGTGTGCCAGCCTCCAAAGGATCAGAAGACATCATGTCCCAGTGATCGAAAACACATTGTGGGAAAGCCTGTCCTGATGTTGCAGCCCTCAAAGTCCCTGAAAATCCAAAAGACTCTATGACAGGAAGGTATGCCTTGATGTTGTATAGGGGAGTCCCAGGCCTCTGCATTTCCTCAAACACGTGACCACGTTTCTGGTTAAGAACGCTGTAGATACCACCAAGAGCCTGCTCTGGAGCTTGGATCTCCACCAAGTAAACAGGCTCAAGAAGCCTGGGCTTGGCAGTGATCTGGGAAGCATAGATAACCCTCCTGGCAGTTGGAATAACCTGACCACCACCTCTGTGAATGGCATCAGCATGGAGAACCACGTCACAGACTTCAAAGCAGATACCTCTCATGTTTTCTTCAGCCAAAGCACCTTCCTTTGAAGCCCATTGGAACCCAGCAACAACAGAATCCTTGATTTCATTAAGGTACTGAACTCCCTTACACATATCCACAACCATGTTGGGTCCCGTAGTCTCAGGACCAAAACACCAGATTTTCTTAGCAAGATCCTTATCCCAACCAAACTCCTCCGACAAGATCTTGGCACGATTCTTGGGATCGTCTCTTGGACCAATACGGCCGTCATCAATAGCCTCAGCAAGCCCTTCTTCCATGGGTCGTGCCTCCATGTAGAGACGGTTGTGCTTGTTAGGAGATTTGCTCATCACCACACGGCAGGACTTCTCCAGGACAGTCTCACGGAAAGAGACAACAGGATCAGACTTGATGATCTCAGCCCCACCCATAAAGTCTTCCTGCAAATCCTTCAAACAGATCTCAAGGTGGAGTTCTCCTGCACCAGCAATGATATGCTCTCCAGATTCCTCGATGGAACAGACAACCATGGGATCAGACTTGGCCAACCGCTTCAGACCTTCAACGAGCTTCGGGAGGTCAGATGCCACCTTACATTGAACAGCCACACGCACAACTGGAGACACAGAGAACTTCATAGCACGAATAGGGTGGGCATCAACTTCCTTCTCGTTTGTTAAAGTGGCATTCTTGGTGATGAACTGATCCAAACCAACCATGGCAACAGTGTTACCACAAGGCACATCCTCAACTGTTTCTTGCCTCTTTCCCATCCAAATGACGGTTCTCTGCACACTCTTCACATACAGGTCCTTCTTCTCACCAGGGACAAAGTTTGGTCCCATGATCCTAACCTTCAGACCAGTGGATACCTTTCCAGAAAAAACACGCCCGAAGGCAAAGAACCTACCCTTGTCAGATGCAGGAATCATCTTAGATACATAAAGCATGAGGGGGCCTTCAGGGTCGCAATTCCTGATAGCATTGGCATAAACATCATCAAGTGGACCCTCGTACAAGTTCTCCACACGGTATTTTTGAGCCTTGGCAGGAGAGGGGAGGTGAAAGATCATCATTTCAAGCAGAGCAGTACTTGCTGGCAGCCATGTCTGCATCACACGCTTCATCAAAGCCTTTCCCATCAAGTCCTTCTCCTCAGACTTCATGACAACACCAAGCTTTTGGAGCATGGGCCACAATTTATCCTTTTGGTCATTCATGCAAGTGTTAATAATCTGCTTGATTGGCTCATAACAAAATTGCACAAAACCACGCTTGCATGTGGGAGAACCGGTGTTCTTGCTGGTCCACTTCTTGGTAGCAGGATCGAAGAAGTTCTCACCCCACAGCCTCTCCATCATCTTACCCTCATCCACTTTAAACTTTGAGGCGTACATGTTAGCAAAGTTGGTCAAAGTGAAAGCCCAACCATGCAAACCAGCAGAGAAAGCAACAGTACCCTTTTCAGGGTAGACCTGGCAGTCACCAAGGAGGGGATCTTCATATGTTGCCATGATGACATTGGCATTCTCAATAACCCTAGAGAATGTCTGATAAGCCTCCTCCCCATCAACCTGGAGCTCCAGGAAACACCTGTCCATCTTGTTGACAGTCAAGACAGGCCTGATCCTCTCACCCAAAGCCTGTCGAAGCACGGTTTCAGTTTGAACACACACACCCTCGATACAGTCCACCACCACGAGGGCGCCATCAGTAATTCGAAGAGCAGCTGTGACCTCAGATGAAAAGTCGACGTGTCCAGGGGAGTCAATAAGATTGATGAGATACTCGTTCCCTTGTCTCTCTCCCTTGAAGTTCTTGAGGGCTTCATCAGCCATCTCATAATATAGAGAGATACCAGTAGATTTTATAGTGATACCGCGCTCTGCCTCATCAGCACGGGTATCTGTCATTCGGACATCACCAGCAACCTCTTGGGCAATGATACCAGCAGCGGCAACAAGAGAATCTGTAAGTGTTGATTTTCCTGTGGGATATAAATTGCAAAGTTTAAATGCAGCAACAAAGAATTTTAAGCATAAGATACTAATATAAGAACTTGATAGTAGTTGAATAAATATTAGGGTGTGCAAAAAAACCAAAATACTAAGAAAACAAAAAAAAATAACTGAAAAAACCGATTAAAATTTAAAAAAACCGACGGGTTCAGTTTCGGTTTTATAAGCCTGAAACCGAAAAAACCGAACTGAACCCAAACTGGAAAAAACTGAGCCAAACCGGAAAAACAAAGCCAAACCTGTTTGAACCGATTTTTGTTCTAAAAAAGCCGAACCGAAACTGGTCAATTTGAACCGGTTTCAGTTTTTTTTTAAAAAAAATTTCGGTTTGGTTACTTTTTTTTTTTTATAAAAACCGAATCGAACCGAAAATGATCACCTTTAATAAATATTAAAAAAAAAAGTAAAATAAGGATTTAAACGCCAATGGAAATTTCAAAGAAGGGGACAGCATAAAGTACTTGAAACATTTCCAACAAACAAAAGGATAACGATTCAGGAACTTTATCCATGGAACCACCTAACCTCCTATATTGGAGAACATAGAAAGATAAGGACTGCCCAAAAAAGAAAACAACTAATGGATGCACTTCTGAGTCGAATATATACATTCAATTCAAACGAATATATATATATATATATATACATTCAAGAACAACAAATCTTCCAGTAAAAAACAGAAAGTATATACATTCAATTCAAACGGATGTATCCAATTGGCAGATAACTCACATAAGTGTAAAAGAAATCTCTTACCATGATCAACATGAGCAATAACGGACATATTACGGATGTTATGCTTGTAGTCCATAATACGCCGAAGCTCCTCTGCTGTAAACTTCACCATCTTGACTAGTTTCTAAAACTCCAATGATATCAATACCACCTGCATAAACACACAAGAACAGCAACAGGGTTTCATCAACCCCATCAAAATATTGAGCAAAAAAACATACAAATCAATCATGTTTGATACACTCAACGAAAACAAAGATCCATTAAAAACCCAATTGGTAATAAGACCACAAGAACCATCAATAGAGTTATAATCATCCTTAACGCTAATAATGACTAGGAGCTCCCAAAAAACTATGATATATTTTTTATAGTTTGTTTGTTTACTAACATATCTAGATAGAGAGGACATTAAGAATTCAAAGAGGAGAGATAGCTTACGGAGAGAAGGATGCGGCGAGAGAGGGGGGGTCACTCACTCAAATATATGTATGAGACGAGGGAGCGGTGCAGGTGGCTAGCTTTAGGGTATTTATATGAGTAGGGTTTTTCAATTTTTGTGGGTTAGGGCTTCGATTTTTTTCTATTGAGTTTTAGTGGGCTGGATCTATGTTCCAAAGTTGTAATTATAAGTATTTATAATAAAGTAGAAAACTAAATATAAAAGGAGATTTGATTATAAATTGAAAAGTTGATGTTTATATCTAATAAAATAAATAAAAAATCATATATGCCAATAACTATTATCATGTTAACTAAAGATTAAATTGGAAAGTTAAGAAACATATACAAATTAAAATGCTAATTAAAGTCTTGCTTTTTTTTTTTTTTGTGAAATCATGAAATAAAACTTATTTAGAATAATTTGTTAAAATGCTTAGGAAGAAGTTTGTTTACTGATGATAATAAACATGTCTTTATGTTTGCATTACGTATTTCTAGGGTTAGGGTTTCTTCAATTATAGTGTTTCCAACTTCTATTTTGGTTTATGTTGTTGGGTTTTGCATTCGGTTTATAAGGGGGGAGTTTTAATGAGTTTAAAGTGAATGCAATTAATTAAGAGAAAAGCTAAAATGGAGTTTTTAAGGGTTTATAGTGAGAGGTTAGGGAGTTTAGTAGATTTTTTTTTATGGTTTTGATGTTAAAAATAGTGAATTGAAGAATGATATACAAAGAGTTACTGATTCTAAAAAAATTAAATTAGGTGATTTGTAGAATTATGTTAAGGTGATTATTGATAAAGGTTTCGGCTTTGAATGGTCCTCAAGGAGCTTAATGTGATGGCAAAGGGTTTGAGATCTGCACAGCAGGTCTCGAGTTCGAGTCAGGGCGTGCACCTCTTGTAAGAGCCTGGGATAGCCGGGGTTTTACTCGCTCATTTGGGCCCACAAAGTGCGCTTTCCGGGGAGTAAGGTTTCCTCAAATCCAAAAAAAAAAAGTTTCGGCTTTGAATGGGATGAATGTTGTTAAGGCAAATATTATTAGTGTAAGAAATGTTAATGGTGTGAGGTAAATTAATGATCAAGCTGAAAGATGATTTTTGATAAATTGTAACTTTCAGTGTTCTTGTAACTTCTAGTTTTTTAGTGTTCCTGTAACTTTAATAAAAAAATATATAATTAAAATTGAAAATACAAATTTTTTTAATCTTCCTATAACTTTCAAGCATAAAAACCCATTATCTTATCAATGAACTAATATAAAGACATGATTATAAGTGAAATATAATTTAGAATGATCAAATCTTAAAATCAAAAGTTGAAAGGATAATTCTCCAAGCTATAATATATTTACATATTTGAAAAGAGTATTTTAGTTTGTATGTTTGAAATAATTTGTCTTGAATTGTAATTGAATGATATTGTTGTTTTATGTTATGGTGGTATTGAATTTTAGGAAATAAATCATTAATTTTATGTTTTGAATTTTGGTCTAGGTAAGAAAGGAAGGGAAATGGTGGTAAAATAAGTTTTGTTGCTAAATTTATATAAATGTGTTTGAAAAAGTTAAAATTGGTGAATAATAGTCATAAATAAATCTGAATTGGTTTGTGGCTTTATTTGTTGATGCATATTTGCAGGTAATAAAATTTTAGGTAATCTCTCGTATAGAAAAGATGTTGCCAATTTCTTTTTAAAATAAAATATAATGAGAATTTTATTACCTTTTCATGTTTTAATTTATTTAGATGATAAAGAGAAGGTCATTAGTGAGTGATATAAATGAATAATAATATAGTTGGTTCTTTCAGCAATGCTTATAAGGACTATGAGTAGCTAAATGCTGACCATGGCCAGATATACGAGGCCCATTCATCCTCTCTCAATGCAGGCTCGTCAAGTGCGATGCCGCCTTGTAGAGAGGTTGTGCTTTCTAAGCATGATCTATACACTGAGAAGTACATTGCTCAGTGAAAGCTTGACCACAACATGTAAGTTTGTTTTCCTTTCCTGCATGATTAAAAAAAACAAAAATGAACAATTTTTAAATAATTAATTTCAATGGATGAATGGAATTTCAGGTTTACATATGTAGAGGTTGCTCGAATGATAATATCAATGATGAAATCAATGATGAAAGTGTCTTTGTTTAAATGAAGTCAGGTTTTTAAAATCCTGAAAGGAAACCTATGATTGATGTTTGGTTTGAAAACTTCAAAGTTAGTATATATATAAATATTTCTTTTTTATTATTTTAATTCGGTTAATTTTTTAATTTTAACAAACTAATTATTTAATGAAATTGACGTACAAGGAAAAATTTTACTAGGAGAAGGCTGACAATGTTATTGTTAGGAGGGTCTGGGAGAATCACAACTCTATGAGATAAGATTGAATTCAAAATGTTATATTTTTTATTTAAATGTTCAAATTTTATTTTTTTATTATCTTAACTGATAATTTATTTCTACAATATAGGTTGCATGATTTTTAGTATGAGGCACAAAAAAAAAAGCAAGAAAGAGGTTTTTCAGGCTGAGAAGATGTGGTCGTACATCTCGGAGGCTATTTATGAAGCTTATATCCAACACGTGACGTCTAAACATTTTGTGCAGCGATCATGGTCTGGTGTGAATAATTGAAATAAGGAGATTAATTATTCAGTTACCACACATACTGACAGATCCATTCTGTTCATTTTGCATGCGAAATAGATGGTAATATTTTGTTTTATTACATATACTTTTTTAAATTGTTGTTTTATATGAAATTATTTAATTAACAATAACATCATTTTGTAGTCTATGGTTCTTATTGCAATCCAAGATTAATGGAGTTTTTTTTGGTAGACTCATATGCAAAATAAAGACCGTTGGAAAGGGGTGCAACATCTCGTGGATAGCTGAGTTCAGAAGTTCATGATAAGTTGGATTTCAACAATTTTTTCTTAAGTTATTATTTTTTAACTTTGCCGACTTTTTTTTTTCCAGGAAACATATAACACCCTGTCGCAAAAGAGATATGGGGACGATCCTTCAGTCCCTCTGAAACTCAATTTGAATTTGTGGTTGGAGGTTGATTGTCCAGTGGACTTGATAGAAATCAGGTTTATGTCATCTCAAACACTACATTCAAGGATATACAGACGGGCTGTAATGTATCGATCGTTGGTTCCTTGTGATTAGGTTCAAGCTCCTAATCTCCGACCATCAAGGCGATTGTATAAGAACAAGTCAAAACTTAGATGACCTAACAAGGAGCGATTATTCGAGGAGTTGTTGTCAAACCTCGGTTGTATATGTGGTCACCTCATCACCCACCTAGTCCCGATGAAGATCCATATCCATTTCCTCCTACTCTTTTAACTTCTATAATTTAGATAAATTATATTCAAATTGATATTTTTTTAAAATTTATAATAAATATTTGGCTTTTTATTTTAGTTTTATTTCTTTTAATTTTTTAGTGTTTTGTTTATTTTATTTTTTTAAAAAAAATATTAAATACAATACTTCCGAAATGACCAATGAAATAAGCTTCTCAAAAAGTTCCAAAGAGTTCAAAAAAATTACAGGACTTTACCAGTGACAATTACAAATGAAATTACTAACGAACTAAATCTCTCGAAAAGTTCCAGAGAGTTAAAAAAAGTTACGGGAATTTCCTCTGATAATATGTAAATCACCGACAAGATAATTTTGTTAGTAATATATATGAATTTAATCATTAATGGAATTATAAACGCTTTTTTTTCGGATGATGTGTCATACTTACTGATAAAATTACCGACAAAATAATATTGATAAATTTATTTTGTTTGACGTGTTTTTTTTTTTATATAAATTTATGAGTGATTATATACTGATATAATGACCGTCATAAATTTTTCCACGATCAGTTACTGTAAATATTTTTATGAAAGAATAAATGTTTAAATGCCTACTGAGCATTCCATCGATATATATCATGTAAAATTGATTGTGAAAGAGGAAGGAAAGATAAGGATGAAACCGGCAGAGAACAGGGAAAAGAGAGATTTTGAGGCTAATTCCAGCGATAGCAGCCGACGACAGCTCAGTGGTTTAAAGGCTGGGAAAGTTTTTTGAGAGAGAGTCACAGGGTGTCTAATCTTAAGGTGTGTTTTTTAGAGAAGCGGCTGATTTGCTTATTGGCTGATCAATTTCATGAATTCAAATCCATCTACTCAATTTCCATGCAACATCCAGTAAAGAAGTAGACAAGCAAGAGTACCTTTCGAAACAGAAAAAGTTGAGTCCATGGGAAAACAAATATTGTATATATATTACAAACCAACTAGTAAAGCTAATTTAGTCCCGATTAACTATGTATTCACACAAGAAAGGGATCAAAAGCACAATCTACAACTGATGTAAGCTCATCCCAGTCCCCATGCGTAAGAATCTGATTTCCATATGGGCTGAAAATGTTTAAAGATGAAGCCATAGATGGTGGTTGAGCTACGTAGCTCAACTGGTCCACATGCAGTGGTTTCCTTTCCTTGACATGATGAACTGGAGGCTTATTATCGTAATGTTGAATGAGTGGAGCACCAAAATTGACGTAGCTTTCTTGAGTGTAATTAGATTCCACTTGACAGCATATCTTGGAGTTTGTGTCGATTGGTGGTTGTTGAGGTGTAGTTGATAATTGCTTCAAATCTGGTGTGAATTTTCTGCATGACACATTTCTTTTGAAAATTCTACACAATGTCCATACCTCCTGTAATCCATCAAAAATCAATTGCCAAAGAAAAGATGAATGAGTATTTCAATTACCATGATCTTTTCAATTCCATGATGAGAAGCTATATAATAGTGCACGAGGCCATTCCATCGATCCATCATATATTTATACCAAGACCACCAATATGATGGAGGAACGTCATCTCTTCGCACATGCCTGGAACTGCGAAAGATTTTATTTTTTCCATATACAAAAAACATAATATCATGTATACTTAGTCTATATGAACATAACCAATCATATTTCAGGGACGTCTCACTGCAGCAGACGAAGACTCTAATACGTACCATGTTAAAGAATTACTAAATCTAAAAATTTAAATTATTAAACGAATTCCCAAGTAAAAGTTTATTATATTCTCTGATATATATGAACCTATTTCATGTATAATTATCATTGTGTAAAATCTGTTGCTTTATGATTTACAAGAATACTAGAGAGTAGAGATACAAGAGTTTATTTTCCTAGCTCTATATACCTCTCACTGACAAAAGTATAACGATGATAGAATCATTGATTTAGCAAAGATCAGTATTTGGTAAAAGAATTTGTTATAAAATTCATAATATCTCTAGCATCTATAATTTATTTATTGTAGTTAGTTTATGTTCTTACAGCTTCTTGGTCAGAGATTTTAGCTTTGACAGTGGCCGTGGAGGTGCTGTTATCTTTCGTCGGAAGGCGAAACTCGTGCATCATCCAATCGGTTTTTGTACCTTTTCCTGCACTTCCGCGGTAGTAAACAAGTGTTTTCTTGAGTCCAATGCTGTCACGGCCTTCTCCACCAAGTGAATACACTGGCTTATCAATGCCAGTTGCTTTCCAAAATCCAGACCCTGTCACCCTGTTAGGTCTTATGCTATTCCTATACTTTCTTCCTCGTTTGCAAAAGAAGTACCCTTCCTTATCTCCCACACAGCTTGACTCTACATGAATATACACCAAAGAAATTAGAGATAGATTTGCAGCAAAATATGTAAGAAGTTGGCATGCTGGCTGAAACAAGTGGTTTATACAAAAATAGTTTCGCCAGCTATTTTTTTTCTTCAAGATCAGGAAATGAAATTATTCTCTCTCGTTATTTCTTAATTTTTTTCATTCGTAAAAGGCCCTGGTATTGAAAATATCAAAGATGAAGTAAAAACATTTATAATTTAAACATGAATCAAACAAATTGAACTAACTTTCCTATTAACTTACTAAAATAAGACAAATTAAGCAAATTATAAATTTATAAAAGAGAAATATAATCAAGAAACCAAATTAACTTCTTAATTAATTAATGAACTCTGTGTGTGGCCGAATGACTTGCTATATAGTTTCTTTCTCTATAAATCTATGTAAAATTCACATGAAAAAAATGCATAAAACAAGTATTGAAAATATCCTTTATAACCACCACCACTTTGTTACATTGCTTTCTTGCGAAGACAGTGATAAACACCTTTTGTTTTGTTGTTTCATTTTTCTCGAGTGATCTCCCCTCTCTCTCTTACAAGTGTGCGTGTTATATTTAGCCATGGATATGGCTAGAAATCCTAACCGATCATTTATATCTCTTCATATCAACATATGCCAAGAAATTAAAAGTACATATATTAGCTACCTAGAGATCAGCCATGCACTATAACTTCATTAAAATTAATGAAAATGATTACTTAAAATATATATTATATCAATAAATCCATGCACAAAATTCTTATGGTCTCAAACCCTAATATTTCCTTTCATTTTGATTAAAAAAACTCATGTGAAAAAGGAAAGGAGATATTTTATGAAAAAAAACTTAAGAGCTGAAACAAATAACTTACTTGGTAGATCCCAAGGGTCATATTTGTAGATCTCGACTTGTTTGATGAGTTCAATTCTGAGAGGCTTCTTGTCAACCATTCTACGAAGATAGAACCCAACAAGTTCTTCATCTGTTGGGTGAAATCGAAACCCTGGAAGTTGAACTTCTTCTTCATCATCATCATCTTTATAATTAGTACTCCTCAGATGATCTTGACTGTTCATATTGATGATCTTCTCCACCATTCGCTACAACCCCCTTTTCTGACTGCTGTTGTGGTAGAGAGAAAATGGTGATCATAACAGTTTGAAGTTAATTTTGGACATGAAAGAACGTTATTTAATATGTCTTGAGGGGCTAAGGTCAAGTCTGAATTTTGACTCCACAGGTAAAAGGACCCACCAAGATCTAAGAAGGTAGAAATAGTCTTTGGATTTGTTCTTTAGTTGCCATCCACGACTTTATAAGATCAGGCACTTGATCCTAGAATCACAACTTTGCATTATACTTTTCTTAGACTCAAATCTTTCAGTATATATATGAAATCACACACAAGTGTAAAACAAGAAGACTTGATGACCAATACTAACCTCCCCCAAATTAATTTTGTTGATCATGTTTTCTCTAATATTTTAACATTATTTTAGCCTATTCAAGTCAAAACATATAAAAAGTGCCGTGTGTTTATTTTGAATTGATCTGCTATTTGAATTGATTCTTATTTTAAAAGATTAGTTTATGATGGGTAGCCTATCCATCTCTTGTAAACAAACGCGAAATAACCTATTACATGCATGCATACATATTCTCTTACTATGGACTGAGTATTCAATTAACTTTGTACCTTTTCACACTTATTTTACTTTATAAAATCTACAATAATATTACTTATTTTATGCAAGTAAATACTAATTTCCCAAGACCCATAAGAATTAATTGCTCTTCTCTAGAATTTACCTGCTTGTTGCATGATTTTCTAGAATTTACCCACTCCTCATTTAAAGGATTGGGGTGAGAATTCTGGTCATTAACAGCAGCACAACTACTAGTACTACTATATTTGGGGTTTCAGGAGCACATGTAATTTACTTCTTATTACAAAAAATAAATAACACCCTTTTTTTTCTCTTACATGTACTAACCTTAATTTCCGTGATAGACAGTAAAATGGTTTTCTTTAAACAGTTATCGTGAATATATATATATATAATTGGTATAAATATTTGACGCCCCTATTTAGCTATATAAGAACAGGTCAATTATACAAAACTGTCTCAATTTTTTTTTTGTCGTACAAGAAAATCTTTCTGGTTGTAGATGTCGTGTAAGAGCTTACTATTGTGAAAACTACTAGAATAAATAAATAACTTAATTGCGTGGGCATTGGAAATAAAAAGACAGCTCTATTATATTCCTTCAATGATGTTTTGAATCAATGAATATTCATCTGTTGCATACATATTGAAATGGAAGTATTTCTAGAAGTTCTCATACGCGCAAATCTTGACTATGAAACTGATTCATGGTGAAATCATGCAAACATTAATTTATGAATTACAAGGAGATAAATATTTTGTCTTTAACGGGTAATATGTTTGCGCCACTTATTAAAAGAAAAAAAAAAACCAAAATCATATGCCAAGGTATGTGAATCGGTTTTTGAAATTAGACCCATGACGTTTTTTAGGGGCATTTTGTTTTTTTTTTTCTCTTTCTTATTTATTTTTTATTTTTTTATCATTTCATGTTGATTTGTTTTTTATTGAATTTTATCATTAATATTGAGTTGATTATGAATTAATTTTTATATTTTTTATCATACAATAAAATAAAAACAATTAACGTAGCGGAGTTCATAACTCGAGTTTCAATTTTAACAGTTTTATTAGGAATTAATTTGATCTATTTTTTTTTTTTAAAAAAAATGTTTTTCTTTGAACCTATATAGTTGATAATGTTATGTTGGAACTTGCTCCTACATGATTGAATTCAAAACTTAGGCTAATCAAAGAGAGGGTGAAAATTTTTCAAATTTAAAATATTATGCCATGTTTAATTATGAGATTGTTGAATATATATTTTTTAACAATCTAGATATTATTTTTCGTCAAACCCCTAGCCCTAGCGTGGATAATAGACTAGTGATTAACTAATTTAATAAGTAGTTTGACGACTAACAAGATATATCAAGAACTAATGAGAGCAAAATCCATTCAAAATTAGACGGAGTTGTTAATTACAGGTCCGGAGAGATATATAGAAAAATTAAAACCTCCATTGCCGTGCTCTCTCTCTCTCTCTCTCTCTCTCTCTCTCTCTCTCTCTCTGGTTTGTTTTGTTTTTTTTTTAATAAGCCAAGAATATC